>Ga0268299_1000621_pt1 | contig 98871 bp, 93 predicted proteins | sample NOBtaG_FD_193484 | JGI IMG/M metagenome (GOLD analysis project Ga0268299, IMG submission 193484) | Activated sludge microbial communities from bioreactor in Nijmegen, Gelderland, Netherland - NOB reactor | ecosystem: Engineered > Bioreactor > Aerobic > Activated sludge | place: Netherlands...
TTGCGAGCGACCCGCACGACGTCGTCGCGGAACTCTCGGGGGTAAGGCCTGGGCACAAGGACATCCTTCCAGCTCACCCGTCCCGGGCAAGCCAACTCAGATGTCACCTATTCGTGCAGCAGACCCGGGCGAGGCGAGCCGGCGTGCCATCTCGGATTCCTAGCTAATCCAATGCTTGGGCTGTTTCTGCGCACATGTCACACATATACTGATCGCCGCGTAGCTGCAGGTTACGCATCAGTTCGGTACGTACGCCCGCCTGCGACGCTCGATTTAGCAAACATAGAGATCTCGCAGACGCCTGGACATAACCCAGTTTATTCTGTCATGATTCTCGCATCAGCTGCACCCACACGCGGTGTACAGCAAGTATCGGGAGGGGCAAGCTGCGCATGATTATGAGTGATCGTTGGCGCATGTCGACGGGTTTGCGTAGAGCTTCGGCGGTGGTCGCCGGTGTGGCGCTAGCCTTCGGTGGAGCGAAGGTGACCAGCGACCACACCGTGCCTGGCAGCGGGTTTTCGACACTCCAGACAGCCGCTGCGGATCCGACCGGTCCCACGGGTGGCCCTGGCGGGGGGCCGGGTGGGATGAATGGATCCCAGTTCCAGCCCCCAGGCTTGCCGCCGCAGATGCCTGACTATCAGGGCGGTATCAACCAGCCGCCGTTAGATCAGAATTCTGGTATCAGCATCTACAACACGGGATCGCCAGGAGCACAGCAAGTTCCATCGCAGCAAGGCGCACAACAGTCTCAACAGGGGCAGCAGCCTGCGCACGGAACCCAAATCCCTGATTATCAAACAGCAACCCCATACACTCAGGGTCCCGGTACGGAGAATCCGGATTACCAAGCACCACAACAGAATTCTCCCCAGCAGGACCATCAGCAAAATAATGCCCCCACGCAGACTCAGCAGCCCAGTCAAAAAGACCAGCAGAACCGCGAACTGCAACAGCAATGTCAGCAACAGGCTCAGTATTACGGTCTTGCTGAACAGATGGCCAGCTTTATCGCGTCGGCAATGGGTGGTGCCGGGAGCCTCTTCGGGCAACCCAGTCGCCAGTGGGGGCCTGCCTTTGAATGCAGTTGCGCACCTGAGCAGGGTGGCCCCCATAAGCAATCGCCTGGCGACGATGAAACAAGTCAGCCGTGCGTACCAACCGATGGCATTCCAAAAAGGATCGTGGGCGCGGATTACACCTATAATTTGGCGACGCAACAACTATCCTGGTTAGGCACTTTCCCAGGTTTGATGCCGTTCTCGGGAACCGTAAGTGTGGCTCCCGGCGCCTCAGTTTTCATACCGGGCAACGCCCAGTGGACAAGCGCCACTTTGACAATCTGCCAAGCGCCCTCCGAAGGCCCTGGCGGTCGCAATCCAGCGCAAGATAAGCTCCTAACCAAGGGAGACATCAAGAAGTTGGAGGACGCCGGATTTGATGTTCACGAGCTTAAAGGCGGTAAGAACGCCTCGAAGTTCGATCTGTACAAGGACCGAGAGGGAAATATCTACGTGAAGCCAAAAGGCGGGCGTGGCGAGGGCGATCCGCTAGGGATAAATATCAATGACATCTGAGCTCGATCCTCCCGGCATTCCTGTTATCAGAACGCTGCTGAACGTTACGGGATTGTTTGACCCCGACACATTTACAGCTGCAGTTTTACTGACGCCAACACGGACTGTGCGTGCAGGAGAAGCGCGCTCTCCGCAACTCGCCTTCACTGAAGACGCCTGGAAAATTGACCTCGGCAAGCACGAGGCCGTCCACTTAGAGAGCGAAATGGATCGGTTACTCGCCCTGCTTTTACCAGTGGGTGAGAGATTCCGCGAAACTGTGGCAGTGATGGGCCTCAGCGCCGAAGTGGCATTTCAGTGCAGTGCGGACGCGGGATACTATCCTTCAATATCTTTGCGCCATGATCAGATAAAGCAGCTAGCTGCCCTTGGGCTTTCGCTAGATATTGACATTATCTAGACAGCAGATCGGAATGACGGCTGCTACGGATTATATTCATTCGAGGGGATATGAAGATTCGGATTCTCGTAATTGCGGCGTGTGCCGTAGCGTTAACGGCGTGTGGGCAATTAGAAAAACCAACACCTGCCGATCCTGCATCGCCGTCAACTCGTGAGTCGATGGATTTCAATAACATTCCCGGACAGTTCCCTTCGCCGGCGACACTGACCACGAACGGGCAGGCTGAAGCGCCAGTCGGCGGCTGCGTGAATCTGAGCGGACCCGCAGTCAACGCTGTACTCACACTCGTTGATTGTGGCTCGCCACAACATACGTACCGGATCGTGCAGCGCGTCAACGTTCCCCAGGAATGCGGTGATATTGACCGTTCGTACTACCACAATTCCCAGGCCACTGGCCAGTACACCGCGTGCCTCGACTTAGCCTGGGACGCCAGCGCCTGCATCAGCCTGGCCCAGCCTGTAGCGAAAGTCTCCTGCACCGATCCGAACGCGCCCCGCAAGATCAAACCAACAAAGATTGTCCTCGATTCAACGACCCTCGATAGCTGCCCTGACGGAGGATATCCGCACCCGGTACGCAAATTCACCGTCTGTACCGAAACCCAGGACTAAGCGGTGGTGTCCTGGGGCGTCCAGGCGCAGGTGGATGCGGTAGTTCGCTTTCGTTGAGGAGCTGTGCGCGTGGTTGTCGTAGAGGTTGTGGCCGATGCTGCGGACGGCGTGTGTTCTGGTGATCAAGCCCGGAGCGCGTAGTAACCGAAGGTAGTGCGGCGCCGATGATTGCTCCATGTCTACAGCTTTGCGAGGTCACTGACCGGGTGTGGCAAGCCGTATGGGGCGAGTCGGGGACCGGCACATTCAGGTGGTGCGGGTCTATCCGTCGAAGGGTCGGCACAGCGCATGGTTCTGTTGCGCCACTTGATCATTGGCTTCTGCATCGACGAACGAGAACTCGCCACGCTCGGTAGCCCGGAGGGCCACGATCAACTCACAGAACTACGGGCAGTTGCCGCCGCTTTCCACTGACGGCTCAAGCACTACCAGCGACCCTGCCGACAAACGCCGAGGACCGCTTCGAACTCGGAGTACAACTGATGCTCGCCGAACCTCGCCCCGGTCGGTAGACCCGATTGTCGGGTATCCACCCCTAAGGCATGGGTTCGTATCGGTCGATGAGTTCGAGATGGGCGTCGATGATGCCGGTATCCCCGGCAGCGATCAAGCGATTGCCGATTCTTCGCATGAGGTGGAACTCATCAGCGGACAGGTCGCACAGCTCGTGGAGTCTGCTGATGACTCGGCGCCATGGCGAGAGGCGTTGCGATCCCAGGATTTCGGGCAACATCGATGCTTCAACAGTGCGCAGGAGCGTGAATACCTCGGCGCGGATTTCCGCTGTGGGCATGGGAAATCTAGCCAGGATTTCTAGCAGCGTGAAAGTCGAAGTTCGGTACGGGTGCGTGGCTATGAGGTGTTCTAATGCTGTTGGCAACCAAGGTGTCTGGGCGGTGTCGATATACCTCACTGATGCCAGTCGTGCAACAGTAGCCAGCGGACACAGGCCCTTATCCTTACATCCGCGGCGCAGGTGGTGTTCCCAGATCAGTGGTGCGACCAGCTGGGCCAGCCGCTCAAAGGTGCCAGGCCCCTTCGTGCCGCGTGGGTGAGTGCCGGGCAACTCCAGCAAGGCGACGTGAGCGATCGTTTCTCCGTACTCGCTGTCAAATAGCAAGTCCAGATTCTTACGAGCTTGGGCGGGCGATACCAGAACCCACGGATCTGACTCGTCAGCCTTGTGTATGGGGAACTCTGACAGCAGAAAAAGAAACAGGGTGGAGACACCGGCAGAGATCTGTTGCCGCGCCTTTTCTTGCAGCATGTGCAGCAACTCGGTGACTCGTTCATCGTCCTGGCTCATCGTTTGACCAGCCGCCTGCGCACGCGCCGGTCGGGCACGAGGCGCTCGCAGCATTTAGCGAAGAACTCGATGTCTTTGTCGCTGTTGTTGGCGCTGACAGCGATCCGGGTGGCATCGGCCGCCTCCTCAGACAAGTGCCGGTGTCCGGTTTGCGAGAGATGGGACGCGAGGCGGGCGATCTGCAGTGGAAAACGGATCACTCCGCGGTCTCCGACGAGCCTGGTGACCTTGCTGTAATAGCGGTTACGGCCGTAGAGGTCGAGCAGGCGATCTACCCGAGTAGCGTCAGCGGCCTTGCCCAACCGAATGAGTAGTTCTGCAATATCGGTGTGCGCCCGCGGATTGAGCGGCGCAGCCTGTTCAGGAAGCCACTCATCAACCACCGTCTCAATCGCGGCAACGGTGGCAGGCGCAGCGAATTCCACCGCGCACACGGCACGGCCTGGCCGTTGCGGTTTCTCGAGCCCCTCGACGATCCGTATCAACATCCGCAGTCCGTGGACAGTTGGTGCGGTGGCGGTCCCATCGTCGGCGCAGGCGAGGAGATCGTCTGGGCCAACCCCGAGGAAACGCGCCCGTGCCAGCGGAACAATCCATTCCTGACCGGGAACTTGAGCTAAAAACCAGGCACGCAGCCGACGATTATCGGGAATCGACTGTTGTAGATATTTACCGGCCTTCTTCGAACGGATATCGAACTTCGCGGGGCCCCCGTCAAGCAGCCTTGCCAAATATGCTACAGCCCAGCCATATTCGCTGTTGACTGCCTGAGTCAGCTTCTTCAGCAGCTCATAGACCTTCATGTGATGAGCTTCCAGTTCATCGATGTCCCCGCGTGAGGGTGACCGCACGAACCGGTGGTGAACTTGCTTGCTAAGACCGCCTGCTCCTGGCAGCGTAAGCCACAGATCCCTATCTTGGTCGGCGAGGCCAAATCGTTCGGACAAATAGAGGATCTGTTCTTTGTGCGCTTCCCTGGTTGCGATCCCTGTGTCTTCGGCTGCCTGTGCGCGTGGGTCATTTGCTTTGGCGATCTGAAACCACGTCTCACGCACGGCAGCTTCGAACTCACGCAAAAGCAGCGCAACGAATTGGCGCCTCGATTTCACCTGCAGTCTTCCGGCGAACAAATCGTCCAAGTCGCTCACATAGTTGACCGTTGACCAGCTCAAAGCGCTAAACGATTTGGCCGCGATCTGCTCAGCGTATTGATCAACACCGATGATGAAATCGGAATCGCTGCCCATCAAGGCGGTAAGAATCCCTGCACCGTAACTGATTCCAGTGCTGAACATCACCGATGACTGCTCTAACGAGTCGTTCAAATATCGTGGCAGCTCTTCAGGGTCCTGCCACCGCTGGGACCTCAGGTCAGTCGACATGACTCTTAGGCCTTGACGCCTGCTGTCGACAACCACACCACAGCCTTTACAGGGCCACTGTGCATGCCATCAATTCCCTGTTCACTCACGTTCCCACCCTTTGCGTGTATACAGATCAGCGTCGCATCGCATGCTACGCGCCGGTACCCGACATCCGAGGCCAGCAGCGACCGTAGCGCGCACACAGTTGGCAATCTCGCCGGAACTGGCGCCATGACTCTTGATCTTTAGGCGATCACAGCGCGAGCATCTCGTTGCCTATCGACGGCAGTGACTAGACGTCGGATGTCTAGCAGTGGCAGTGCAAGGTAACTTCAGGCTCTGGGCGTAGCGAAAGCCAACTGCGGTTGGAGTTTTCAAACACGGCCGCCAGACGCGATACGACTCGGACACCCTAACCCCTAAGGGTTTGAGGCGTTGTTATCTCAGGTTCTGCGGACGTCGTGGGCGAAGGCCACGCTGTCCAAAGAATCTGTGCAGGCGTTGTTGACGAGCACGCGGCTACGCGTGGGTGACATGGTGATGCTCAGATAATGGTGAGGTGTGCCGTGCGTGTAGGCGAGGCGGTTTACGCGGATGAGCGCTGAGGACACCGGTACCTCAAGAAGACTCGCATTGATCGGTCCTGCGAGTTCGGCGGTGAATTCAGAGTCAATCCGGTCGACCTCAACGCCAGCCCGGTCGAGGAGGTCATAGAGCGGCGACTTGCTCAACGCGGTGGGCGTGATGAGGTCGGCCAGCTGTGGTGGAAGCCATGCCTCAGTGATCATCAGCGGCTCGTGCGTGCGCCGCTCGCGCCGAAGACGCACGACATGCACCTTCTCGCCGGGCCCCAACGCATCGCCAATCGCAGCCGGCGCGGTTACCAATCCGGTCCAGATTGTCGCGGCTAACGCCAACGCCAACAACAACGTTACGATCCCCGCCCACTTGGTCGGAGACGAGATCGTGTTGTGCGGCTACAACCCACACGCCACGCAAGCGCCGTCTAAACCGACTGCGGCTGGCACAGTACCGAACTGGAACTACATCGACAACGCCAACAGCGCAGGCGGATCGGGTATCACGACAGCGCAATTCATCGCCACTGCCACCAACACCACGTCTGGTACCTGGTCGAACGCCAGCTATATGATTGCGGTTGTTCTACGCGGGCAGAACGCGACGACCCCTATCGGTGGCCACGCGTCTCAGGGCGGTAGTTCGAGCGGGCCGTCACCGGCCCCGGCGATCACGTTGGACCACACGGACGGTTCGTCGGTAGTGCTGGAGTTCCATGGACACAGCAACTTATCTTCCACCGGATGGGACTCTGCGCCAGCGGGTTACACACGTCGTGCCGCGTCAGGCAGTGCATTCGGACCTGGGCTAGTCCTCAACACAAAGGACTCGTCTACCTCGGATGGGTCTGTCTCACAGACAGGTGGACAGAACTTCTCTAACTACGCAGGTGCAACCGTAGAGGTCCGCAACTAGGGCAACCGTGAGGTGGGGTGTCGGGTCGGTGTGCGTGAGAGCAGCTGGACCGCAACAGGACTCGGCACCCCACCGGGGCCACCCCTGCCCCGGCACCAGGATCGGGAGGTAATGCGGAGGAGCCATCGGGTGAGCAAATCGTTTCCCCGATTTTTCAATAGACCCGCTGGTCAGCCGCAAAACACATGCTTAGAACTCAAGGAGAAGTTGTGTCTGAACAACATCGAGTCCCCAGAGCCCCCAACGGGCTCAAAACCAAGGGACAGGCGCTCTGGAAGGCGCTGCACGAACAATTCGACTTCAGTCAGGACCCGCACCGGGCCACGTTGGTCGAAGACATCTGCCGAACCGCAGACGCCATCGATCGGCTCCAGAAGGTCGTTGACGATGCCGACAACCTGCGAGTCAAAGGCTCTACAAACCAACCGGTTGCGATGCCCGAGCTGGCAGAGCTGCGCCAGTACCGGGCACTCAAGGCCAGCCTGTTGAAGAACCTGGCGCTACCGGACACCGAGGAACTGATGGCTTCTAAGGCCGATCACCTAACCGACGTCCGGCGCGCCGCTGCCAGCGCTCGGTTCACGAAGGGCGCGTAAATGGTGGTCCGCAGAAGTACCCAACATAAGTCAATCGACTTCGTAATATCCACACTGCCAGAGCGATTCACTCAGATTGAACTATCGGGCGGCACAGACCAGCTAGCCGCGTACATGGTCGATCTGACCGCGCACTTGCGGCGCGAGCTGAACCTGGCCCAAGGTCAAGAACCGCCGACCTGTGAGGTCATGCGGGCGATCGGAGCCCCGGCATCTGAGTGGTACCGCCAAATGCTCAGAATGTAGAACCGGCACAGTCCAATCGTCTTAGGCTATTTCGATGACTACAGCTTCGGAGATCGCGCAATGGATGGTCGACCGGATACAGGCAGACAACAATTGGCATTACCAGGAGACGATCGTATCTGAGATCGAAGAGCAATTTGGGTCGGATTGGGTGTACGACAACGAGAATGGAAGCCCTGCGATCAGTAAGACTGTACTGTCCGCCTTCCGTAAGCTGCACGGCGGAGCGATTGAGTGGAACCGGTCGGAGCGCGCCTGGAGTAGTGCATAGGCGAGAGTCACGTCCAGTACTGAAGAAACGTTCCGATGGCAGAGATGAGTAGACCTCGTGCGGCCCAGCGAATATCGAGAGTCTGAGTGCGGTCAAGTTTCGCCGCTAACGCGGCGATCTCAACACGTGCAGCCGAGAGCGCCTTTTCGGCTTCTGATTCGGCGAGTAACCGAGCTTCAGCGACCTGATCCTTGAGCTTCCTTACGTCCTTCAGAATCGGCGGTAATTCCTTATTTAACAGTCGTTTTAGTCTGTTCTCTAGGTCCGCTAGCCGGTTTTCCAGGGAAGCCTCTCGGACACTGACAATCGGAGCGAAGGTCTGCAGTCTCAGGTTGGCGGCCGGTGGTTCTAGCGTCGTATTCATCGCTCCTGTGGGCTCAGGCCGTTTTCGACCTGTCCCAAACGCGATCGTCAGCAGCACCTCACGGATCTGTGGCCACTTCTCGTCCCGGAATCGTGATGCCCTCGCGTAAGCGCACATCAGCCCACCAGCCGCGACAAGTGCGCCAACGAGCTGAAGGCTAGTCGCCGCGCAAGCGACAATCGTCATGCCAAACGCCTGTTGAGTTCGCGGGAGCGTGCCTCTACGAACTGGGCAGCTTCCATCACGTCGTCCCTGTCGAGGACGATGGACCCGGAATCTTCTTGGTAGTCCTGTCCCATACGTCGGATGCTATTGCTCAAGGGAGCCGCCGACACCGTAGTTATGCAGAACGTACGAAGTCATGCGTTTTCCCTGGTCGCCATCGCCCACACAAACAAGGCCACAGGTAGAAGACATGCTCTCTACCTGTGGATAACCGGCCCTTGTGGAATTCTGTCGTGGGGGTGTTCCGGCATAGAGGCAGTTCAGGGCCAAAAGCGGCATTTTTGCAGGTCAAGTGGGTGACACAACTGTGCCTTCTAATAGGCGTATGAGCGGTTCAGTGCTGGGTTTCATCGCAGTCTTTGTGGTGGTCGTCGCCTTGTTTGTCTTCGCACTCGGAGCGGCGATGAGACACACGGGCCTATTGCAAGCCGACATCTCCTTGGGTCCTAAGGGGTTGACCATTCACCTGAGACAGCACCCCATGCCAGGCCCTCCGGGGCAGCGAAAGAGGCGCAGGGGAGGCTCCTGACTGTGGTCAGTAAAACTAGACAATGGAATACGCGATCGGGACTATCGCGGCCGCGGCCTTCGGGGCAATTCTCTACACGGTGGTCACCGGAGACTCGATCGTCAGTGCGCTCACCAACATCATTGCGCGTGCACTCAACACCAGCGTCTAGACGGAGATGCGGGAGCCGTCACGGTCGAGGCCGCGTTCGGCGTCGCGGCGTTGGTGGCGGTGCTGGTGATGTGTGCAGCCGGAATTCAGGCGGTGTCGATGCAGGTGCACTGTGTGGATGCTTCTCGTGAGGCAGCGCGACTGGCTGCGCGTGGTGACGACGCCGATGCGCGAACGGTGGCGCGTCGCCTCGCGCCACCGGGGGCGACGGTTGAGGTTCGCCACGACGGCGGCTATGTGGTGGCACGGGTTACGGCGACGAGCAGGTTGCTCCCTGCTATTGCGATTGCCGCCGAGTCAATTTCGGCGATGGAACCCGAGGGCTGACGGCGGCGCGGCGACCATCATCGCGGTGGCGATGATTGCGGTGCTGTTGGCGCTGACCGCCGGGGGTGCCGCGGTGGGATCGGCCGTGGTGGCGCGGCACCGGGCTCAGGCCGCCGCAGACCTGTCGGCGCTGGCGGGGGCGCAGCACGCCCTCTACGGCGTCACGCCCGCGTGCGCGGAGGCCGGTGCGGTGGCCCGGCGGATGGGCGCGGTGGTGGCCGGCTGCACGGTCGAAGACCTGGATGTTGTTGTTGCCGTCAGTGTTCCGGTGATGCTGGGCCGTTTCGGCGCGCGACCTGCCCGGGCGGCAGCCCGCGCGGGGCCGATCGGCGAGGGTGGGTGACGGTAGTACCGATCAGCGCTTGGCTGTCGACCGCGAGTCCAGATAAGGAGCTACCGCGGCGTAGAAGATCTCGACGTGGATATCGACCATGTGCTGGCGGTCCAGATCGGGGCGGGAGCGCCACCAATGTCCCAGCCGTTCGGCTGCCCCGGACATTGCGTGCGAGAGTCCTTCGGCGAAAAGCTTGGGTATGTCGGGATGATCCTTGGTGATCAGTGCGTAGGTCGTCTCGATGTTGCCCAGGCGCAGCGCGGACAGTTCGTCACGTGACTCGGCGGGCAGCACCGCGGCGCTGCCGTAAATAAGCTCCCAGCGCTCGGGATGAGTCTCCAAGAGTTCATAGAACAGGTCGGCGGCGGCGGCGAACTGCTCACGCACGGCCTGCGTCGGATCCGCTCGCTGCACCAGGGCCTGCGCGAAGTCGGCTTGGGCTCGCCGGGCACAGGCCAGATAGGCCCCGTCCTTGGTTTTGAAGTGGCGGTAGGCGATGGGCTTGGTGACGCCCGCGGCTTGAGCAATGTCACTCAACGACACTGCGGCGAAGCCGCGTTCAAAGAACAGCTGCTCAGCGGCGTCCAGCAAGTGCGCGTGGCGCTCTGCCCACGGTCGGCGCGATGCCGCGCCGGACGTTGGGCCTTTCTGCATGAGTCAACATCCTAGCCGACTTGTTACTTCGGGTAACAAGAGCTATGTTACCGAAGGTAACAACGAGATGTGTGCCGTTCAACCCTGAGGAGCCTGCGATGAGTGGGGGATTCCGTGTACGGGGATACCTCCCCGGGCAGGTAACGAGCGCCGAGGAGGATTGCGTGTCCGCTGTTCTTACCGTCCCGGCCGGAGGTGCTCAGCGATGAGCCGACGCAAGCGATCAAAAGGTCAAGCCGGCCGAATTCTGGGCGCGTTGTGGATGCCCCTGGTGGCAGTGATCGTCATCGCGGTCGTGGGTTTCGGGGTCAACCGGATTCGGGAGAAGTCGCAGGCCATAAGCCATCCGCCGACGACGCGTCCGATTCCGGCCACAGTTGTCCAGATCAATCCCAAGAACGTCACCTATGAGGTGTTCGGCAATCTGGGAACTAGCGGGAAAGTGTCCTATGCCAATCTCAATAGCGAACCCGTCGACGTCGTGCTGACGTCACTGCCATGGTCGGTTTCGGAGACCACGATGTCGTCGGCGGCTTCATTGAGCCTGGTCGCACAGGTGGATGGGGATTCACTGGGATGCCGTATCCGCGTCAACGGTGAGGTCCGTGAGGAACAGGTCGTCAACCATTCCAGCGCCGCGGTCGCATGCACGGTGACGGCAGCATGACCTCGGGACAGCAGCCGCCGCAGGATGAGGACACCGGACCGGTGCTGGTGCCGCCCACCCCGCCGGTAGTGAAGGAACCTGAAAAGCGCCCTGGGCCAGCGCGATTGCTACGTGTACTGGCGATCCCGGTGGTGATCTTCTGGGTCGCCGCCGCCGCTGCCCTGAATATTTTTGTGCCCACCCTGGAAGAGACGACCGCGGCCAACGCCAAAGCGATGATTCCGCGGGATGCGCCCTCGTCTGCCGCCGCCATCACGCAGGGGCAAGACTTCCAGGAGTCCGATTACACCAGCATGGCCGTGGTGGTACTGGAGGCGCAGGGTCGTCAGCTCGGCGAGCAGGACCACAAGTATTACGACGAGATGGTTCGTCGGCTGCTGGACGACAAAGAGCACGTGCAATCGCTGATGAACCTGTGGGGTGACCCCGTTACCAGGTCGGGCCAGCAGAGCGCGGACGCACAGGCCGCAACGCTGACAGTGCGGCCCACCGGCGATCTGGGGGACGCCGACTCGAACAGGTCCATCAAGGCCATCCGCGGCATTATCGAGAAGCTCGACAAGGACAAGCCCGAGGGACTCACGGTCTACGTGAGCGGCCCGGCGCCCCTGGCCTCCGATACGCTCAACGCCGCCGACGAGAGCATGGTCACGCTGACCATCGTCACCATCGTCGTGATCATCGCGATGCTGTTGATCGCATATCGCTCTATCACCCGGGCGATCATTCCGCTGTTCGGTGTGTTGATCACGCTGGCCACCGCTCGTGGCGTGGTCTCGCTGCTGGTCGAAAACCACGTCATCGGCATCTCGTCGTTCGCCATGAATATGGCGGTGTCTTTGGTTCTCGGTGTGGCCACCGATTACGGCATCTTCTATCTCGGCCGCTTTCAGGAGGCCCGGCGTGCCGGAGAGGACCGCGAGTCCGCGTACTACACCTCGGTGCGCAGTGTGGCCCACGTTGTGCTGGGGTCGGGCATCGCGATATCCGGTGCGTGCTTGTGCCTGAGCCTGACCACTCTGGACTACTTCCGGACCTTGGGCCCACCGTGTTTCGTGGCAATGGTTGTCGCCGTGATCGCGGCGCTTACGCTGGGTCCGGCACTGCTGACACTGGGTAGCAAGGTGCCCTGGCTGTCGGAGCCGGCCAAGACCAGTCCGGCCTGGCGCAAGTTGGGTACGGCGATCGCCAAGTGGCCGGCGGCGATGATCGCGGTTGCGGCCCTGGTGATCCCGCTGTGCATCGCCAACCTGGCCAACTACACGGTGAGCTACAACGATCGCGATTACGCGCCCAAGAGCGTCGAGTCGTCTCGTGGGTATGACGCAGCGGATCGCCATTTCCAGCCGAGCCAGCTCTCCATCGACACCCTGTACATCAAGGCCGACCACGATATGCGCAACACCACCGACATGATCAGCCTGGATCGCCTCGCCAAAAATATCGTGCGCACACCGGGTATTTCGATGGTGCAGAGCATCACCCGACCCAATGGCCGGCCCTTGGAACACGCCTCACTGCCGTATGCGATGGGTTCGATGGGAACCAAGATCGGCCAGAATCTCGGATTCTTGAAAGACCGCGTCGCCGATATCGACACCATGGCTGCCCGGATGGGCGACATGATGGAGTCGAGCAAGAAGATGGCGGACATCACCGGTCAGCTTTCCGCGGGAACGCAGATGTCCGTTGAAGCGTCCAGGGGCCTGAAGGCCGCGATGGAGAAGACGCGCGACAACTTGGCCAACTTCGACGACTTCTTCCGTCCGATACGTAATTACTTGTATTGGGAGCCACACTGCTTCGATATCCCGATGTGTTGGGCCATGCGCTCATTGAACGAATCGGTCGACAATATCGATGAGGCGACCTCGCAGCTGGGACCGATGGTCGATGGTTTGAGCATGGTCGATGCGGCCACTCCGCAGATGATTACTCAGCTCAACGCGATGGTGCAGAACATGGCCGTCATGCAGCAGCTGACGCTGACCATGCAGAGCCTATTTCATGCCACCATCGCGCAGCTCGAGCCGATGATCAATCCGATGGTCGACATGGGCAAGGCCTTCGACAACGCCAAGAACGACGATTTCTTCTTCATGCCCCCGGAGTCCTTCAACACCAAGGACTTTCAGACTGGAATGAAGTTCATGATGACGCCTGACGGCAAGGGCGCCCGCATCTTGATCTACCACCAGGGCGAGGCCATGAGCCCGGAAGGCATCGATCAGATCCAGCGTGCCGAGGCCGCCGCACACGAGGCAATCAAGGGGACGTCGCTGTCGAATGTCGATCTGCTGGTGGCTGGCGCGTCTGCGAATTACCGTGATGTTCAAGCATTTTCCATGAATGACATCCTCACCATGATGCTGGCCACATTCGGGCTGGTGTTCCTGATCGTCATGGTCATCACGCGGACCCTGGCCGGTTCGGTGATCGTGCTGATCACTGTGGTGCTGTCCTTCCTCGGGTCGCTCGGGCTGGCAGCGTTCATCTGGGAAACCCTGATCGGCATCGAGTTGCATTGGCTCACACTGCCCATCGCCTTCATCGTGCTCGTCGGGGTGGGTTGCGACTACAACCTGCTGCTGCTCTCTCGGTATCGCGAGGAGCTATCTGCGGGTATTCGTACGGGCCTGATCCGCACCATCGCCGGATCCGGCAACGTCGCCGTCACCGCCGCGTTCGTACTCGCCGGAACCATGCTCGCGATGCTCTCCAGCGATGTGGTCAACATCGGGCAAGCCGGATCCACCATCTGCATCGGACTGATCTTCGACATGATGATCGTGCGCCTCTTCTTGGTCATGCCGTTGGCCCGAATCCTCGGCCCGTGGTTCTGGTGGCCGCAAAAGCTGCCCACTCCCAAACGTGCCACGTTCAGGGATAAGCCCGAAGCCGGCGAGCCGGTGACCACACGGATCTGACGGACCATCAGTCGCGGGCCACGGCAGAAAGTGGTCCGCGACTGGGGCGTTTGCGATCACCCCGCAGCACCTTTCGGCGCCATTGCCGGGACGGTGATGTATATGCAACAATAGTTCCATGGTCACTGACGCCGTCGATGAGATCGTGAGCAACTGCCTGGCGGTTCGGGTCCGGCTGCTCGGCCGGGCCATCACGAGTGTCTACGACCACGCCCTCGAGGGTCATGGTGTGAGCATTGCCCAGATCAATCTGATGGCCGCTCTGGGCAGGATCGGCCCCTGCTCACCGGCGCGCATCGGCGAGGTTTTACAGCTGGAGCGGTCGACGGTCAGTCGCAACGTGGGTCTGTTGATCAGGCGCGGTTGGGTGGAGGCCGTGGCATCGGATGCCAAGGGAGTCCGCGAGGTAGCGCTGACCTCGTCGGGGGGCGAAAAGATCGAGACCGTGATGCCCGAGTGGCGGCGAGCGCAGGAAGAGGCCGCCCTGATCCTCGGGTCCGGTGGTATCAAATCCGTCCGGACTCTGGCGGCCAATATCGGACTACCGTCCGGCGATTAGTGGTCAACAGGGGCCGCCCCTGCTGCCGCATCTAAATGTTGTATATACACCTTAGGAGCACACCGCAATGTCATCACATGCCACCTCAAAGATCTTCATGATCGGTGCCACGGGTGCCCAGGGCATTCCCGTCACACGGTCGCTGGTTGCCGATGGGAAGTACTCCGTCCGATTCCTCACTCGCGATGCCACCGGTGCGCGGGCGAGAGCGCTGCTCGAACTGGGTAACACGTCGGCCCTGGAAGGCACTTTCACTGACGAAACCATTCTGCGCGAAGGGTTTCGGGGATGTGACGGCGCCTTCATCAATATCGATGGATTCAATACCGGTGAGAAGACCGAGATGTACTGGGCCATCCGCGCGTACGAGATCGCAATGGAAGAGGGGATCAGATTTCTCGTATACGGAAATCTCGACTACGGGCTCAAGAAGGCTGGTTACGACTCCAGGTACCGTGTCGGCCACTATGACGGCAAGGGGCGTGTCGCCGAATGGATCCTGCTTCAGAATCAGTCAAACGCGGAGCGGATGGGTGCGGCGATCATCACATCCGGCCCGTACATTGAGATGACAATCTCGCCGCTGACTCCGATGGCGCCCACCGTCGAGGAGGGCGTCGTCACCTGGCGGGTTCCGCTGGGAGGCGGAGCTGTACCCCATGTGTCCCTTGAGGATTGCGGTTACTACGTCAGGTGGCTCTTCGACAACACCGATCGGTCCAACGGCATGGACCTCGAAGTGGCTATCGACCACATTCCGTACAGTGAGCTCGCCCGGGCGTTCGAGAAGGTCACCGGGCATCCCGCGCAGTACATAGACACGGACGTGGACACCTACTGGCAGGGGCCACTTGGGGGGATCGCTGATAGGCCGGCCGGATATAACGCGGCCCCGGATGACCCCAGCACCATGACATTTCGAGACAACTTCACGGGTTTTTGGAACTTGTGGAAAGACGGAATCGTCAAACGTGATTACGTACTGCTGGATGAAATCCATCCGAACAGGATCCGTACGGCCGAGCAATGGTTCAGGCGCGAGGAGGAACTGGGCAGGAAGCGCGGGAGAGGCGGCCTGTGGGAGCGGGTCCAACCGGAAAACTGGAGTCTCGACGCGGCTGTTCTGAAGAGTAGCCAAGACCTGCGGACCGGAAAGCTATGAGCAAAGGCGAACCTATTGGACCGCGACCAGTACCAGGCTGCCGCTCATCGCCACGAATGAGGTGAAGGTGGCAACCTTGAAACTGGTGTTGGAGGTGACGTTCTGCTTGAACGCCATCGGAAGGAACAAGGTGGGGTTCAGGAGCGCGCCATAGACCACCACGGCGGCCAGCCAACCGGGCAGATCGGGTACCGCAAGGCCCACCGCGATCAGCAGTATCCCCATGATGATGTAGTCGAGATGGGCCTGCAGAAACCTGCGCCCATTTGTCACGCCAGCCCTCCTGAGTAATTGTGGCGCAAGAAAGTTGGCTGCTACTACCCATCCCAAGAGCGCGCCGAGAGCCAGCTCGGCCAACCCGATGCGGACGACGATGCTCATGTGGTCACCATGTTTCTGCGATACCACCTACGGCCGTGCCACCTTTGGTAATGCCATGCCGCGGTGGGTAATGCGCCCCGGCTGTGTAGCCAGAATCGGTCGGGAACCTCGGCCGCGGGTGGCAGGCGCCCAAGGTGGATATCGCCGAGAACGATGCCTGGGCCTTCTTCGGGGCGGCGTTCGGCGACGATGCTGCCGGTACCGTCGGTGATGAGGGTGGAGCCTTCAAAGTGGCCGCGATATTTGAGGGGGATCCAGGGCATGGCACAGCGGAATTCGCCGACGTGCGCGGCGTGAACGACCGGGGCACCAACATATTTGGCGAACGTGGCGGCCGCCGCCCTGGCGGTTTGGTGATTGCGGCGCTCCATGGCCGCGAAGGTGGCGCGTGGCCGCCATGGAGGTATCGACCACCAACCGGAGCCCGCCATCACCAGATCGACGTGAGCGCGCATGCGCCGCGCCGTGCGGGTACGCATCAGCTCCCAGCACACCGCCGCACCGACGTTGAGTGTGCCGGCGCGAAATACCCCGTCGTCCTGACCTCCGATGTAGAAGGCGTTCTCCCACATGGTCGGTAGATCCTTGTCGTGCCGGCCGATCATCCCGGTCGCGTCCGCGGCGAAATAGGCGTTGCGGACATGCCCATCTTTGTCGCGGCACAGGAACGAGCCGCCGACCAGCGCGTCGTAGTGGTGAGCCAGGGTCCGCAACAGCTCGGTGGCAGCTCCTTCGGGAGGTAGTGCGGCGTCTCGGAGTGCCGGGTCGAACGCGATCCCGGTGGTGAAGAACTCGGGGAGCGCGATGATTTTTGCGCCGGCACGCCCGGCCTCCGCGGCCAGTTGTGCGCACTTGCCCAGATTCGCGGCCACATCGCCGATGACTGCCTCGAGTTGGATCGCAGCTGCCAGCACCATAAACCGAACGCTACTATAAAACTGAGCGCTACTACAAGACTTTATGTGCGGACGAGCCCGCGCTCGATGATGTCGCGGCCCAACTCCAGTACGCGCTGCATTTCGGCGGGTTCCAGCCGCAGCCGGTCGGGGCGCAAGTTGAGCGACAGCACGCCATTCCACGCGCCCCACAAGAAGATTGATACGCGTACCGGATCTGGGCAGTGCACTTCACCTGCTGCGTCGGCCCGGCGCAGCACATCGGCGATGTCGCCGACCAGAGCCTCGACCTTGTCCGCGATGCGCCGCTCGACCTCGTCGGCCATATCGCCGGGAGGTACGTCCAGGGTGCGCAACGCGATCATTCGGAAGTACCCGGGATTCTGTAGGTGGAAATCGCAATAGGCGTCGCTGGCTGCGCGCAGTTCCTCCATGGGGGTGCGCCCCTGGCCAAATGCCACGGCCATCGCCTGCTCATTGACCGACAAGGCCCGCTCGACGAGTGCGAGGTACAGGCGTTCCTTGTTCTTGAAGTGGTGATAGATGGAACCCACCGCGAGGCCGGCGGCCTCGGCGATGGCATCCACCGTGACCGCGTGGAACCCGCGTTCCGCGAAAAGGCCTTCGGCCGCGTCGAGTATGGCCGCGGTGGTGACAGCCGTGCGACGGTCTTGACGGCGGGCCTTGGTCTCAGACACCCACCGAGGTTACGGGTTTTTTGCCGCGGTGAAGGCGAACGCCTCGGACCTGGTCACCGGAGAGGTATGTCCCGGCACCCCGCGCCGACGATGCGTGCCAACCGGTAGCCCCGCAGTCGACGGCAAGTGCCTGGTTGTAGCGTGATCTGATGGTCGTCACCCTGCACCCAAAGTCGGGTCTCAAGGCACGCTTGTCGTTTCTGCTAGTGATGCTTTTCGTCAAGCCATTGCTGATCTTGTTCCCGATCTTCGACGCAGGCCTGCGGCAGCTCAAGTGGCTGGATCGTGGGGCGCAGCGCGGACCCGACGCACCAGGCATCCAACGGTCTCGGGTCAGCCTGGCCAACAGGCCCACCGACCTCATGATTCCGGCAGGCACGACAGTCGCGGAAGCCGATACCGCCATCCTTTACCTGCATGGCGGCGCTTTCATCGCGTGCGGTCCGGCCACGCACCGCAAGATCACCGGCCTGCTGGCCCGCCAGCTCCGGGTACCCGTCTACGTGCTCGACTACCGGCAGCTGCCGGAGGTCGGGGTGGGCTCCTCGGTCGCCGACGCGGTGCAAGCCTATCGTGAACTACTCCAGGACTACGCGCGCGTGATTGTCGTCGGCGACTCGGCCGGCGGGTTCCTGAGCGGCAAGGTCATCGAATACGCACACACCCATGGGTTGCCGAAACCGGTTGCCTATGTGGGTTATTCGCCGTTGCTGGATCTGGACTTGGCTGCCAATCCGGCCAGTACCAGCCGCCACGACGCGTACCTGCCCAAGGGCAAATTGAGGAAGCTGGCCCCCAAGTTCGACAGGGGGCCAGTGGAATTCGCCGGAGAGCGTCGCGTGGTTGCCGTGCCGGTCGAGGCGTACCCGCCCACATTGCTCATCACCGCGCAGGATGAATTCCTGGAGCCGGACGCCATCGCACTGGCCGAGAAGCTCTCCGCGGCGGGTGTGGTGGCCAAGGTGCACAGCTACTCATGGCAGCTGCATGCCTTCCCGGCCATAGCCGTCTCGCGTGATACCGCGGAGGCTGTGGTGCTGTCTGCCGACTTCATCAACGAGGCGCTTTCCGCGGCTGACCAAGGCCCGGCGACAGAGCAGGCCGGCTGACCAGCCGGGGAAGCATCCCGGCGATATCTGCGTTGGACTGTGCCGGGCCAGCCATGCTGGCCATCGACCCGACGCGAGGAGCCATCGCACCATGAGTCTGTTGTTCGAGCCGTACCGGCTGCGCGACATCACCGTTCCCAATCGGATCTGGATGTCGCCGATGTGTCAATATTCGGCGGCCCCGGCCGGGCCGCTGCTCGGCACCCCGAACGATTGGCATCGCACCCACCTGATCAGCCGCGCGATCGGCGGCGCCGGATTGGTGTTCACCGAGGCCACCTCCGTGAATGCGCAAGGGCGGCTTTCCCCATACGACACCGGTCTCTGGAACGACACCCAGGAGCAGGCCTGGGCAGCCATCGTGGACGGTATCAAGCACTTTGGCGCCGTCCCCGCGATACAGCTCGGGCATGCCGGGCGCAAGGCATCCACCGTCGCTCCGTGGGACGGGCACCGCTCGCTGGAGCCCACGGACCCGTTGAGTTGGGGGACCATCGGGCCCACCGATGCGCCATACGGTGATTTTGTACCACCCGTGGCCGCCACCACCGCCGACCTCACCGCGATCATCGAGGACTATGTCAGCGCCGCCCAGCGTGCCCTACGCGCAGGTTTCCAAGTGCTCGAGGTGCACGCTGCCCATGGATACATCCAGCACCAGTTCCTTTCTCCGGCAAGCAATACCCGCACCGACGAGTACGGCGGCTCGTTCTCCGGACGGGCCAAACTCACTCTCGACACCGTCACGGCGGTCCGCACCGTCTGGCCCGAACACCTACCGTTGTTTGTCAGGGTTTCGGCGACCGATTGGCTGTCCGAGGAACCGGGACACGAGGCGGACAGCTGGACACCCGATCAGACAGTCGAGCTGGCCAGAATGCTGCAGTCGCGTGGCGTAGACCTCGTGGACGTGTCGACGGGGGGCAATGTGCCGCACGTGCACATACCCACCGGCCCCGGATACCAGGTGCGTTTCGCTCGGCGCATTCAGACCGAAACACCGCTTCCCGCAGCGGCAGTGGGCATGATCACGGAGCCGCATCAGGCCGAATCCATCCTCGCCGCGGGCGATGCCTCCGCGGTGCTCTTGGGCCGTGAACTATTGCGCGATCCGTACTGGCCGCGGCGGGCGGCGCGCGAGCTGGGTGCGGATCTGAGCCCCGCGGTGCCCAAGCAGTACGCGCGGGCGTTCTAGCCCGGCAGTCGCGAGAGCACCAGCCGTAGTACCTTGACGGCAGCGCGCTTGTCCAACGGGGAATTTCCGTTGCCGCACTTGGGTGATTGCACACATGATGGGCATCCCGCATCGCATTCGCAGGCGTCGATGGCGTCGGCCGTGGCGCCCAGCCAGGTCGCGAGTTTGTGGTATCCCCGGGCGGCGAAGCCCGCACCGCCGGGGTGGCCGTCGTACACGAATACCGTCGGCAGACCGGTCTCCGGTTGAAGCGCGGTAGACACACCGCCGATATCGCCGCGGTCGCAGCTAGCTACCAACGGCAGCAGTCCGATCGCGGCGTGCTCAGCAGCGTGTAGGGCGCCGGGGGTCGAGAGCGGATCGATATCGATGCCCGCCAATGCTTCCGGCGTGACGGTGTACATCACCGCCTTGGTGCTCAGCGTCGACGAGGGCATGTCGAGCTCGACGAAGTCGAGGATCTCCCCGGTTGTCAGCTTGCGTAGATAGCCGATCACCTGATGGGTGACGTCCACGGGAACCAGCCCAATCTGTATGTCACCCAGGTCGATCCGCTCGCCCTCGCCGGTGATGGCAATATCGATGGTGGAGCGCGCGAACGTCGAATAGTCGGGCCGGTCGTTGTGCACCAGGGCGATTCCGTCGCCGAAGTCCAGTGAATCGACGACGTATGTCTCGCCGGAATGCAGGTAGACCGCACCCGGATGCACTGTCGCCGGAGCGCGTCCGGTGTCGACCGTGCCCAGCACCCGTCCGGTGTCGGCTTCGAGGATCATGACCTGCCCGCCGATCGACCCTCGGATGTCCACCGCGGCATATGGGTTGAGGCCCGGTGCTGCGAAATACCCGCCGGGCCGCTTGCGGAGCAGCCCGTCGTCGACCAGATCGGATACCACCTGCCAGGCGTCGAGAGAGCGTACATCATCCTCGGTGAGTGGGAGTTCTGTTGCCGCACAAAGCAGATGAGGACGCAGCACATGTGGATTGGTAGGGTCGATCACCACCGCTTCGATCGGTTTGTCCAGCAGGGCTTCTGGATGGTGCACCAGGTAGGTGTCCAGTGGATCGTCGCGTGCCACCAGCACCACCAACGAGCCCTGTCCACGACGCCCGGAGCGCCCGGCCTGCTGCCAGAATGACGCCACGGTACCCGGGAACCCCGCCACCACCACGGCATCGAGCCCGGCGATATCGACGCCCAGCTCAAGGGCATTCGTCGTCGCCGCACCGGTCAACGTGCCGCTCGACAGCGCCTGCTCCAGCGCACGCCGGTCCTCCGGTAGGTAACCGGCCCGGTACGCCGCCACCTGCGATACGAGGCCCGGATCGACCTCGGCCAGCCGATGCGCGGCGCCTAGTGCTGTCATCTCCGCGCCACGCCGCGACCTGACGAAGGCAAGCGTGCGCGCGCCCTCCTGGACAAGGTCGGCCAACAGCCGCGACGTCTCGGTACTGACTGGGCGGCGCACCGGTGCCCCGTTCTCGCCGGTAATCGGCAGCAGGGGTGGCTCCCACAGGGCGACCGTGCGCATCCCGTGCGGTGATCCATCCGCGACCACCTCTTCAACGGGCTGACCGATCAAGGCCTGCGCCGCCGCACCAGGATTGGCAGTCGTGGCACTGGCGAACACCACCGTCGGATGTGAACCGTAGCGCTCGCATAGGCGTAGCAGACGTTGCAGTATCAGTGCTACGTTTGATCCGAAAACGCCACGGTAGTAATGGCATTCGTCCACCACGAGATAGCGCAGGCCGCGTAGGAAGGCCGACCAGCGGGTGTGGTTGTGCAGTAACGAGACATGGATCATGTCGGGATTGGTGAAAATCCAGCGGGAGCTTTCCCGGGCGAACCGTCGCAACTCGTTGGAGCTATCGCCGTCGTACGTGCACGGCTGTACTCGCTCGAAATTGTCAACCCCCGTGATTAATTCGCGCACTGCGCGCAACTGGTCGTGACCGAGAGCCTTGGTGGGCGCCAGATACAGCGCCCGTGCGCGCGGTTCTGAGGCCAGGGCGGTGAGGATCGGTAGTTGGTACGCGACCGACTTGCCAGATGCGGTTCCGGTGGCCACCACCACGTGGCGACCCGCGAAGGCCAGGGTGGCGGCGGCGACCTGGTGTGACCACGGCGCCGTCACACCTTGAGCCGCGAATGCGGCTATCGCGTCGGGATGTGCCCACTGCGGCCAGCTGGTCACCTCGGCGTTTCGGGCAGGGATATCGCAAATATGCCGCACCGGAGTCTCGCCGCTCGGCGTGCCGGCGACAATAAGATCCAGCAGTTCACGGCCGTAACCAACGGTCACCGCAAAACCCCTTGTGACCTGCACACTTGTGCCAAAACGGTGTCGATCCCGCTACCGTAAATGGCCATAATGCCAGGGTAAGGCAGGGCTGAAGGGGGCCGAAGTTTCGCCACTGTTCACCGAACTTCCTATCAATTATGTGGCACACCGCTATCGCCAACGGCCCAAACATGCTCTACTTAGGGCGGTCGCAGCTTCTGTGTTCGTGTTTTGCACTCGCAGGATCGACGTTGCGGTCGCGGTTCCTGCGAGGGTCATCTTCACGGGGTATGGCGGTCGGAACGGGGCCCGACGTACCGAACGGCGCGTCGCACCCGGTGTAAGAGAAGGAAAATCAAGAAATGCCACAGGGAACTGTGAAGTGGTTCAACGCGGAAAAGGGCTTCGGGTTCATTGCGCCCGAGGACGGCTCCGCTGACGTCTTCGTCCACTACACGGAGATTCAGGGCAACGGATTCCGTACCCTGGAAGAGAACCAGAAGGTTGAGTTCGAGGTAGGCCAGAGCCCCAAGGGCCCGCAGGCTACCGGCGTCCGCGCCGTCTGACCCACATCCGTCGTAGGAACGCCCCTGGCCCTGTGCCGGGGGCGTTTCTCGTCTCCAACAGCCCCGCGGGCAGGCATACATGTCTCTCGACACGCGGGTGATCGGGTGCTTTTGCGTCTGCTCGCGGAGGAACCCGAGAAAGTACTGTCAGTGACTGTGAGCCAGCTGTCCTTCTTTTCCGCCGAGTCGGTGCCTCCCGAGGTCACCGATCTGGCGGGACTGCTGGCCGGGCCTGGTCAGGTAGTGGTCAGCGGAGCGGGCGCGCGCATCTCGGTGGTCGTGGATCAGCCGTGGCGAGCCCTGGCGCTGGCCGAGATGATCACCGAGACCGGTCTGCAGGCCGAGATCGGTCATACCGAGACCGGCACAGAGAATCATCCGCTGGTGCGCACCGCCATAGATCCGGCGATACTGCCGATCGCGCGTGAGTGGACCCGAGGTGCGGTGAAAACCGTTCCCGCGCAGTGGCTACCCGGTGCGCGCGAGCTGCGGGCGTGGGTGCTCGCCGCGGGCTCACCGGAGGCGGACCGGTACCTGCTGGGTTTGGACCCGCACGCCCCCGATACACATTCGCCCTTGGCGGCGGCGCTTATGCGGGTGGGCATCGCTCCGACACTGATCGGAACACGCGGTGCCAATCCCGCGTTACGGATCAGTGGACGTCGCCGATTGGGGCGGCTATTGGAGAACATCGGAGAACCACCCGGCGACACCGATGCATTCCGGGTCTGGCCGAGGGTTTAAGAAGCATTCGGCAGCGGGTAGGCGAGGACTCGGACATGCTTTTGGACACCCTGACATCCGGAATACCCGCGCCTATATGCAAGGCTAGGTTTGCGCAATTGGCGCGGGGGTGTCATCTTGTGACCACGGTGGACCGCCCGTACACCGTACATATGCGGCTGAATGCGCAGGTAAGGAGACGAAGCATTGCGACGGCTCGTCATCGTCGAATCACCGACGAAGGCCCGCAAGATCGCTGGCTACCTCGGCGACGGATACGTCGTCGAATCTTCGCGTGGCCACATCCGGGACCTGCCCCGTGCCGCTGCCGACGTTCCGGCCAAGTACAAGTCCGAACCCTGGGCTCGCCTCGGGGTGAACGTCGATGCGGATTTCGAGCCCCTCTACATCGTCAGCCCGGATAAGAAGGGCACCGTCACCGAGCTCAAGGGCCTGTTGAAGGACGTTGACGAGCTCTATCTCGCGACGGACGGTGACCGCGAGGGTGAGGCCATCGCCTGGCACCTGCTGGAGACCCTCAAGCCCAAGGTGCCCGTCCGGCGCATGGTGTTCCACGAGATCACCGAGCAGGCCATCCTCGCGGCCGCTCAGGATCCCCGTGACCTCGACAACAACCTCGTCGACGCGCAGGAGACCCGCCGCATCCTGGACCGGCTCTACGGCTACGAGGTCAGCCCCGTGCTGTGGAAGAAGGTTGGACGCAACCTGTCCGCCGGACGTGTGCAGTCGGTGGCCACCCGGATCATCGTGCAGCGCGAACGTGACCGCATGGCGTTCCGTAGCGCTGGTTATTGGGATCTGGGTGCCGAGCTGGATGCCGGCAAGGACAACCCGGCGGCAAAACCCCCACGTTTTCATGCCCGGCTGGTCAGCGTGGACGCCCTGCGGGTGGCCTCGGGCCGCGACTTCGACTCGCTGGGCCAGGTCAAGGAGACCAGTAACGGCCCGGGGGTGCTGGTCCTCGATGAGACCCGCGCCAACGCTTTGGTCGCAGGGCTGTCGCAGGCGACGCTGACGGTTGCCTCCGCCGAGGAGAAGCCCTACACGCGTAAGCCCTACCCCCCGTTCATGACCTCGACGCTGCAGCAGGAGGCCGGGCGCAAGCTGCGGTTCTCCTCCGAGCGCACCATGAGCATCGCGCAGCGGTTGTACGAAAACGGTTACATCACCTATATGCGTACCGACTCCACCACGCTCTCGGATTCGGCACTGCAAGCGGCGCGATCACAGGCCGCGGAGTTGTACGGAAACGAATATGTGCATCCTTCGCCACGGCAATACACGCGCAAGGTGAAAAATGCGCAGGAAGCGCACGAAGCCATTCGCCCGGCGGGTGAGACTTTCAAAACTCCGGGCCAATTGCATTCGTCACTCGATAACGACGAATTCCGTTTGTACGAGCTGATTTGGCAGCGCACTGTCGCCTCGCAGATGGCCGACGCGCGCGGTACCACGCTGAGCCTGCGGCTAGCCGGTACCGCTACCTCCGGCGAGCAGGTGGTGTTCACCGCAAGCGGTCGTACCATTACCTTCCCCGGCTTCCTGTCCGCCTACGTGGAGACCGTTGACGAACTCAGTGGTGGCGAGGCCGATGACGAAGAGCGTCGTCTGCCGCAGCTCAGGCAGGGCCAGAGCGTCACCGTGGCGGAACTTTCCGCGGACGGGCACACCACCAACCCGCCTGCCCGTTACACCGAAGCCTCGCTCATCAAGGCGCTGGAAGAGCTGGGTATCGGGCGTCCGTCGACCTACTCGTCCATCATCCGGACGATTCAGGATCGTGGATACGTGCACAAGCGGGGTAGCGCGCTGGTCCCATCCTGGACGGCATTCGCGGTGATCGGACTGCTGGAACAGCATTTCGGGCGCCTCGTCGACTATGACTTCACAGCCGCCATGGAGGATGACCTCGATGAGATCGCCTCCGGAAACGAGCGCCGCACAAATTGGTTGAACGCGTTCTACTTTGGTGGCGACCATGGTGTGGAGGGCTCGGTGGCACGCGCCGGCGGGCTCAAGCGGCTGGTCGGTGTCAACCTCGAGGAAATCGACGCGCGCGAGATCAACTCGATCAAGCTTTTCGACGACGACCAGGGGCGCCCCATCTACGTGCGGGTCGGAAAGAACGGTCCGTACCTGGAGCGGATGGTGGCCGATCCGGACGGTGAAGCCGGGGCACTCATCCCGCAGCGCGCCAACGTCAAGGATGGCGTCACCCCCGACGAGCTGACCGTCGAGATGGCCGAGCAGCTGTTCGCAATCCCGCAGGAGGGGCGGACGCTGGGTGTCGACCCGGAGACCGGACACGAAATCGTCGCCAAGGACGGACGTTTCGGTCCCTACGTCACCGAGGTGTTGCCGGCCCCGCCGGAACCTGTCGAGGCCGAGAAGCCGAAGCGGGGAGCCAAGAAGGTCGAGGGCCCCAAGCCCCGCACCGGCTCGCTACTCAAGTCCATGACCTTGGAGACGGTGACGCTCGAGGATGCGCTGAGGCTGCTCTCGTTGCCGCGTGTGGTCGGGGTCGATCCCGCCAGCGGTGAGGAAATCACCGCCCAGAACGGCCGCTATGGCCCATACCTCAAGCGTGGCACCGACTCTCGCTCATTGGCCACCGAGGACCAGATTTTCACCGTCACCCTCGACGAGGCGCTGAAGATCTATTCAGAGCCCAAACGCCGTGGTGGACAGGCGGCTTCGGCTGCGCCGCTGCGTGAGCTGGGGGTGGATTCGGCGACTGGCAAGCCGATGGTGATCAAGGACGGCCGTTTTGGCCCCTACGTCACCGACGGTGAGACCAACGCGAGCCTGCGTAAGGGTGATGACGTGCTGTCGATCACCGATGAGCGGGCCTCCGAGCTGCTCGCCGACCGACGTGCGCGCGGGCCGGTGAAGCGGGCCAAAAAGGCACCGGCGAAGGCTGCCAAGAAGGCCCCGGCCAAAAAGGCGACCGCGAAAAAGGCCGCGAAGAAGGCGACTTAGCCGTGACGCGGGCGCGCAACCTGCGTTGAGACCGTGCGGCCGCGCAGCTCGACGGTCTCGCCGACATCCCAGCGCAGTGCCTCCTCGTCGCGCGCCTCCATGACTGCGGAGGCCGACGCGAGCACGTTGCCCGGCTCGTTCTTAGCCAGCTCGGTGAGTCGGGCCGCTTCGTTCACCGGGTCGCCGATCACGGTGTACTCGAATCGGGCCTGTGCGCCGATATGCCCGGCGATCGCCCGTCCGGCGGAGACTCCTATGCCGAAGTCATTGGAGCCCAACACATTGGTCAGCTCGCCCGACAGCTCACGAGCGGCCGCAAGTGCCGCTGCGGCGCCGTCCGGGTGGTCGATCGGGGCACCAAAAATCGCCAGCGCCGCGTCACCCTGGAACTTGTTCACGAAGCCGCCGTGCTTGTTGACGGTGTCGACGATGACCCGGAAGAACTCGTTGAGCACCCGTACGACCACCGCAGGCCCCCGAGTGGACGCCAACTGGGTGGACCCCACCAGGTCGACGAAGAGCACCGCGACGCTGCGCTCCTGGCCTCCCAGTTCGGTGCCGTATTCGAGCGCCCGGCGCGCCACGTCCTCGCCGACGTAGCGGCCGAACAGGTCGCGTAGGCGTTGCCGTTCACCGAGATCGCGCACCATGTCGTTGAATCCGGCTTGCAGCAGTCCGAGCTCGCTGGCGTCGTAGATGGGCACGTGGGCGTTGTAGTTGCCGCGCTGCACTTCGCTGAGAGCCCAACGCAACTGGCGCAGCGGATCGGCGATCGAGGTCGCCACCAGCAGGGTGCCCATGAGTCCGATGGCCAGCGCGATGATGGCCAGGATCAGGATCGACCCGGTGAGGTTGTCGGCATTGGACTTCAGGTACCCCGCCCGCTGCCCCACCACGGTCAGCACGATCGCCAGGATCGGCACGCCGGTGCTCAGTGCCCAGGTGAGAATCTGGCGGACGATAACGCCTGGGGCGGTGACGTTTTCGGGAACACCGCGACGCAGGGCCTGAATGGCGACCGGGCGCAGCACGCGCTCGGACTGCAGATAGCCGATGATGCTGGTCGTGGTCGCGCCGAGCACGGTCGCGAATGCCGCGACCAGCACCGAGCTGTGGGTGGATGACCAGGTGACCGCGACGAAGATGGCCCCTCCGACGAGCCACGTCGCGACACTGATGACGGTCCGATAGAACGGCATCTGCAAGGCTCGTACCCGGACCGCTTCGGAGCCTTCGGACTCGAAGTCGGGGGACCGATACTGCCAGCGCAGCACCGGCAGGAGCAGATAGGTGCTGACGATGGCCCCCACGACGAACAGGATGAACAACGAGAAGCCCAGGATGATGAGCCGCGTCGGGCCAAGTTCGGTGAGTTCGACACGATCACTCGGTGGCAGACCGAACCGCAGGAACCCCAGTACGAACAGGGCTCCGACCAGGTTCGACTGGGCAATACCCATGATGAAGAGGGGCCATGGCGTCCGCATGACCCACCGCGAATACCGGGCTGCGCGTGCGAGCGGGCGCCGATCGGGCCTACCCTCCGCGCCAGTCACCCGTTAACCGTAGCTGTCGGCGGTGACGGAGGCGTTTCACACGCCTGTGTGGAGGCGGTTGGAGTCGGTGCCGGCGACTAGGGTTGGTAGGCGATGAGCGGGGTTTTCGGGCGCCTGGTGGATCAGGGAGCGGTGGTTTCCACGCTCTCGTCCTCGGCATTGGCTGCACGCGGTGACGATGCGGGGCGAATGACGCACGCATGGTTGTTTACCGGTCCGCCCGGTTCGGGCAGGTCGGTGGCGGCTTTGTGTTTTGCCGCCGCACTTCAGTGCGAATCGGAGGACGTCGCCGGCTGCGGTGCGTGCCGTCCATGCACGACCACGATGGCGGGCACCCATGCTGACGTGCGCAGAGTGGTGCCGGAGGGGCTCTCGATCGGTGTGGACGAGATGCGTGCCATCGTGCAGGCGGCGTGGCGCAGACCGAGCACGGGACGTTGGTTGGTGGTGCTCATCGAGGACGCCGACCGGTTGACCGAGGGCGCCGGCAATGTGCTGCTGAAGGTCGTCGAGGAGCCGCCGCCTCGGACGGTGTTCCTGTTGTGCGCACCGTCGGTGGACCCCGAGGACATCTCGATTACCCTGCGGTCGCGCTGCCGTCATGTGGCACTCGTCACTCCTTCGGTCGCGGCCATCGCGCAGGTGTTGGTGGACCGCGATGGCATCGATGCCGAGCAGGCCCAGTGGGCGGCCTCGGTCAGTGGTGGCCACGTGGGCCGGGCCCGCAGACTCGCCACCGATGAGCAGGCGCGTGCGCGTCGGCTCAAGGCGTTGGGGCTGGCGCGGGAGGCAGCCACTCCGAGCCGGGCCTACGCGGCCGCCGAAGAGCTGGTCACCAGTGCCGATGCCGAGGCCAAGGAGCTGACGGCCGCGCGTAACGAGGCCGAAGAGGAAGAGCTGAAAACCGCGCTGGGGGCGGGCGGCACCGGGAAGGGCGCGGCGACGGCGCTGCGCGGATCCGCCGGCGTCTTGAAAGATCTTGAGCGGAAGCAAAAATCTCGCCAGACCCGGGCCTCACGAGACGCGCTGGACCGTACGCTCATCGATCTGGCGACCTACTTCCGGGACGCCTTGGTGTTGTCTTTCGGCGCCGCAGGCCAGGGTCGGGTGGCCCTGCATCATCCCGATATGGCCGACAGGCTCGGTCCGATGGTGGACAGAGTGCCGCCCGAGCAGCTGCTGAAGTGCATCGAGGCGGTCCTGGAATGCCGAGAAGCGCTGGCCGTCAATGTGAAGCCCAAGTTCGCGATCGACGCACTGGTCGCGACGGCAGGTCAGGCGTTGCGGCCTTCGGAGTAGGTAACGCGATTGGGTCTGCCAGGGTGTCTGCCGTAGACTCTCGGGCGCCGGGTTCGCCCGGCGCGCCACCCTAGCTCAGTCGGTAGAGCAATTCACTCGTAATGAATAGGTCAGGGGTTCGATTCCCCTGGGTGGCTCCATCCCTTCGCCGTGGCCACGTTCACCCCTGCTGCGGTGGTCAGCCCTTTGACATAGATCACTCTGTCGCGGGGCTCGCGGGCGCTGCTTCTGCTGTGCGTGGAGGACCCGGTCGCTAGCATTACCGGTCATGTGGTTTGCGCGACGCGATGCCAGTGGTCATGGCGCAGTCGTCGCTGCCGTGGACCAGGTGCTCACTATTAGCGGTCAGGGATCGGTGGTCGAGGTCGCGCGCAATTGGGCGCAGGCGAACGGCCGGGTGATGGAGATCGAAGACGCGCCGCTGGCGGCCGGCGTTTTTGGCCAGTGGATCTCGTTCCCGGATCGCGACCTTGTGCAAATCGGCCAGGGAGTCGTGGGCAGGGACCGCACGATCGCTCACGAGCTCGGGCATATGGTGTTGGGTCACCGCGGACTGCCCATCGCAGAGTTCGCCGCAGAACATGTCCAGGTGGTGACCCCCGACCTCGTCGCCCGCATGCTGCAGCGTAGTTGTGGCAGTGATGATTTGGCTCATGCCGAGAACGGCTGGCCCGAAGACGAGCTTGCGGCCGAGCGGTTCGCGGGAATGCTACTTCGCCGTCTGGGGTCGGGACGAGGAACCCGCTCGCGGTGGAGCCACTACTTGGACGACGCGCTGGGGTGACCATCCCCGCCGCGTGGGAACGTCAGGCAGTCGGCGCTGAAGTCGGCATTATGGCCATCGTCGACGGATGCGGACGACAGAAGGCCTCATCGGTCCTCGACTCCGGCGCCATGGGGACTCTCACGGGGTATGCCGCCGCATGATCACGCATGCGGAATGGCAGAGCATGCAGACCGTACGCGTTGCGGTCTTGGTGTGCTTCGTTCCTGTTCTTCTGTACCGGATTTGGCGGCTGTGGCGATACCCCTCGCTGCTTCCGGGCAAGGCGGTCACGGGCTTCGGGGTGTTGCTGTGGTTGTGGTTGCTGGCCTTCACCGACTCCGTGTGGTCGGTTTTACCCACGTGGCTGCGGGCTGTCAGCGCGGGCGGGTGGGCTGCGGTAACCCTGGCTGCCTGCCTACAGGCTTTCGTCCTGGGCATCAGCGGCCACACCACACCCGCACGGGTTCGGCGCCACCTCTGGATCACATTCACGACGGCAGGCTGTGTGCTTGTCGTGGTCGCCACTGCCACCCTCGTCAGCGATACCTCGGCTGTGCTGCAAGACCCGTACGTATTCACCAATTCATTGATGGAGGGCAGAGACCCCGGCCTGCTCGTGTCTTCGGTGACGAGCACAGCCTATGTTGCTTTGATACTCGTGCAACTGATCTGGACCGGGGCGCGGAACGTCAGCCGGACCCCGGTGGGGATCGGTTTGGGTCTGTTGGCAGCGGCGTCGGCGGTAGAACTCGTGGTGCTGGTCTCTGGCGGTATCTGGGCACCGCTTGCTCATGGAGAGGTGTGGGAGGGGCGCCGTTTCGGGCCCTGGTTTTTCATTGTTCCGGCGTTTGGAGTGACCGCGCTCGTGATGGTGGGCTTTCTCTATCCGCCGGTATCACTGCATCTTCAGGCGCGGCGGGCTGTGCATGCGCTCACACCGCTGCGTGATGCGCTCGCCGCGCAATTCCCGGGGTTGGGGCCACCTGTCGATCCCGCGACGCGACTTCCCGATCTGGCTTTTGAATGGACCACGCACATTCAAGATGGGCTTACCTTGCTGGCGCAGGCCCGTGGCGTGCCGCTGAGTACGTATGCCCCCATCCCGGCTGATGTCGCAGCACGGTCCGCTTCGGTGGCCAATTGGATTACGGATCAGGTTGTTCCGGGATTCAGTTGTGAGTGGCTACAACCGCCGGCGTCCACGAGCGACGAGAGGTGGGTGCATGAGTTAGCCAAGGCGTATCGGGTGCGTCAGGAAATGTCGGGGCATCACTTCAGTGGGCAGGTGGTGGCGAACGGGTGAGTGCCGCCGCAGAGGCATGGGGGAACCTGCAAGCCATCCGGGTGGCGGTGCTGATTGGCTTCATGCCGGTATTGCTCTACCGGATCTGGCGAGTCGCGCGATTCCCGGCGTCTGTGCCGGCCCTTGCCGCAACGGCTTTCGGAGCATCGGCCTGGTTCTGGCTCCTGATTTACTCCGACTGGGTGTGGCCCTCGTTGCCGCCCGTGGTGCACGCTGTCAGCGTGGCGGGCTGGCCGCCCATCACGATCGCTGCCTGTTTGCAGGTCTTTGTGGTGGGCATCGCCGGGGATGCGTCGCCGGCGCGGATCCGACGTGCGTTACGTACGGCTTCCGTGATGGCTGTTCTCGCGCTGATAGCGGTCACGGTGCTGGTAACCCGCAGTCGGCTGCCCATGAGCTCAGATGACGTGTACGTGCTTGCCGAGGCGGTCTTCACCGAGGGCGATCCGGCAGCGGTCACGGCGGTGGTGATCAGCAGCGCGTACGTGATATTCGTGGCGGTCCAGTTGGCGTGGCATGGTTTTCGACACATCGACCGCACCCCGGTCGGGGTCGGTCTAGGGCTGATGGCGGTGGCGTCCATCTTTCAGATTGTTGCGTGCGTCTTCGGGGGTATCTGGCAGCCGCTGTCGCGCGGCCAAGGGGTTATGGGTAGTGCGTATGGAGTGTGGCTCGATACCTGGCCGGGCTGCATCGCGGAGATCTTGATGTTCACGGGATTCCTGTGGCCTCCCGTGGTATCGCGCGTGCAGGCGCATCGGGACGTACGGCGGCTTCGTCCGCTGCACAACGCCCTCGCGAATCTCTTTCCGGCGCTTTTTCCGCCAATGGAATCGCGCATAAGGTTGTCCGACAAGGTGTTTGAATGGGGCTTCCATATTCAGGATGGTCTTACCTTGCTGGCACAACGGCGCGGTGACCCGCTTGTGGCCGGGCGCCCGGCTGCCGAAGAGTCATCAGCGCGGGCGGGGGTAGTGGCAAAATGGCTTGTCGGCCAACCAGTTCCGGGGTTCAGCCGTGAATGGCTGCACGCCCCTGATGGCGTCAGTGACGAATCCTGGATGCTCGCGATAGCCGACGCCTATCGGGAGCGTCAGGAAGACGCGGAGTTCCCGGCTTCCTTGTCGGGTATGCCCTCCACCTTGCGGAGGTGATCGACCATGTCGGCAATCGCCTGCCGGCTGTGCTCGGATAATGCGTAGCTGCGCTGCGCGATCTCTCGTACCTTCGAGTCGCGCAGCTGCACAAGCCAATCCAGGTCGCGGTTGACCGATTCGGCATAGTCGGCGTCATAGAAGTAGGCGGGGCTCACTTGGAAGAACTCCGCCAGCGCCGTGACGATTTCCGGTGCGGGGTTGGAACGCTCGCCCTTGCGCAGGAGTGATAGGTACGGTGAGGACACCTCGACACCGCGCTTACCGAGAGCAGCTACCACTTCGTTCAGTGAGTACGGGCCACGCCCTGCCGGATGCACCGTGGCAAACAGATGGCTCAGTCGTTTCGAAAAGTCCGGCATCGCACCCCCTCACGTACTCCCATTCTGCTGCCCAACCATACACGCCGATGCTGTGCTGCTCATCGTAGGTTCCGGGGCGTCCGGGGGCACGTGATCGGGCGAGGAGGTAAGTGATTGACAAGCACTATTTACTGACAGTAATGTCATCGGTGTTCGTTCGGCTAATTGCATTCGGACGCGTCAGCTGGTCAATCGTTGTGCTCATCGTGGGGTTGGGCACAGCGAGCGGTCAGCCGATTTTGTCGGAAGTGCTGTCGCCTAGCGCAGACCCAGTGCGCTGTGGTGCACAAGCGCACTGGTGATGAGAACGACTCCGAGGCAAAGGAAAATTACCCGGATCGCGGTGGGTCCATATCTCGTCACCGTCCGAACCAGGCCGCGTTGCATCCGGCGTGCGCGCGGAGAGCGCCTCGTCGAGAGCACCAGAATCAGCAGGCTCGGGAGTATGGCGACGACGCCGTAGCCGACCAACAGCAGCGGCCAGAGGGTAGGCAGCGGGTGGCGGGAGGCGAGCATCGCCAGCGCGCTCAAATACGGCACAGAGGTTGGGGCCTCGGCATATCCGAGTGCGAGGCCGACAAAGGCAAGCAGCCACGGATGACGCCGCGCCACACTGCGGATCCACGGCGGCGTCACCGGCTCGGAGAACCACGTCAACGCGGCGACCGCGATCAGCAAGACCCCGATAACCAGTTGCGCCCAATATCGTGTCGACGGAGTGATCTCGGCTCCCGCGGCCACATCCGTCAGCGAGCGCACGCCGAGCACGGTTGCCACCCCAAACGTGAACAGGGCCACAAATAAACCGGTGACGAAGCTCAGGCCCCCGGGGAACACGGATCTGCGTTCCAGGCGTGTCACGTAGACGATCGTGGTGGCGACACCGATGTTGAGCACGTTGAGGGCATCCAGGCAAGCGAATCCCGCGAACGCCAGCAACAGGGTGAGCACGATTGCAAAACTTACGGGAAGGTCGATCGTGTTCCGTCTCACGCGGCGTTGTGGGCACTGCCACAGTTGGCTGCTCGCTCGGGCCCAAAACTGCGTCGTGATCGGTATGGATACGACTGGATCACACTCTGAGCTGGGCCAACAAGACCGCCGGTACTCTGGACCGGTGCCTACTCAGACCCCGGCGGCCGTTGCGCCCCTGCATGGATTGCGAGATGTGCGCACTTATATCGATATCGCTGTCGTGGTCGCGGTACTTGTTGCCACGAACCTGATCGCCCACTTCACAACGCCGTGGGCCAATTTCGTGGTGGTCCCGATTGCCGCGATCGGCCTGCTCGCTCTCATCCGCTACCGCGGTCACTCCTGGGCCGAGCTGGGCTTGGGTCGCGACCATTGGCGGTCCGGTGCCAAGTACGCGGCTGTCGCCGTGGTCATTGTCGGTGCGGTAATCGGTATCGGCTTGTTGCTGCCGATCACACGCCCCATGTTCCTGAACAGCAGCTACGCCACCACGGTTTCGGGTGCGCTGCTCGCCTCCTTCGTGCTGATCCCACTGCAGACGGTGATCCCCGAAGAGCTTGCGTTCCGCGGTGTGCTGCACGGAACCATGGCGCGTGCCTGGGGTTTTCGGGGCGTGGCGGCAGTCGGCTCCTTGCTGTTCGGTTTCTGGCATATCGCCACCTCGCTGGGGCTGACGACCGGCAATGTCGGCCTTACCCGACTGCTCGGCGTGGGATTGTGGGCGCAGATCGCGGGTGTGGCCGGGGCGGTGGTCGCCACCGCGATCGCCGGATTTGTCTTTACCTGGTTGCGCAGGCGTAGCGGCAGCCTCTTGGCGCCCATCGCGCTGCATTGGTCGCTGAATGGCATGGGTGTGCTGGCCGCCGTCCTGGTCTGGCACTTGATCTAGCCGCATGCGGCGGTTGCCGCCGCCGCGAGGAAGAGCAATTGCTCAAGGGTCCTCCATCCCAGCGGAGTCGACAGCGGATTGGACCGCTGGCTCGCGGCATACACATTGGCGGGAAACATCGCCACCAACAGGGCGGCCAGACTCGCCGCCGCCACCACTCTGGTTGCGGGAATCAGCACGCCGGCCGCGCCGAGCAGCTCAAGAGCCCCGGTCAGCGCCACCAAGAACCCGGGCGCCGGGATCCGCGGCGGCACTATCGCGATCATGGCATCACGCATCTTCGGCACGAAATGCGCGATACCGGTCAGCGTGAACATTGCGGCGAGACCGACTGCCACGGCGGCGGGCCAGGAGTCGGCGGGTGCGAGTCCCAGAATGCCGGCTAGCCGCGCCGACAGGGTTCCGACCACAAGGGCGATGAGCGGAGCCATGATTGCCCTCCGATCTTGACAGTGGCTAGATTGACGGTACTCGATATCTAGCCACTGTCAAGATTCTGGTTATGCTGGTGCTGTGTCGTATCACCATGGCGATCTGCGAGCAGCGATACTGACGAGCGCCGCCGACATGGTGGCCCGGCGCGGCGCCACCGAGTTGTCCCTGCGGGAGTTGGCCCGCGAAGCGGGTGTCTCGCATGCCGCACCCGCGCACCACTTTGGCGACCGCCGCGGGTTGTTCACGGCATTGGCCGCCGACGGGTTCACGCGACTGGCCGATGCGCTCGATGGCGCCCATCCCGACTTTCATGCCGCGGCCCTGGCCTACGTTGAGTTCGCATTGGCCAATCCGGGCCACTATTCCGTGATGTTCGAACCGGCGCTGCTGGATTTGGCCGATGGACGGCTGGCCGAGGCGCGCGACCGTGCCGCCGCCGCCCTGGACTCCGGGATCGCGACACTGACACCGCAGCAGACATCGGCCGACAGGATCACCGCCGCGCGTGCGGCGTGGTCCTTGGTGCATGGGTTCGTATCGTTGTGGACCACGGGGGCGCTTGCTGATTCACGCGATGACGCCGATCCGCTGCGCATCGCGTCGCAGATCGCTTACGTGTTGTTTCCCGAGGCTGGTTAGCCCAGAACGACTTTCGCTCCCTTGGAGCTGTAGCCGCTGTGTAGATCGATTTCCTTGGGCACAGTGCCCCGCGGCACGTCGTAGACGAGCACCGACCTTTTCTGCGCGCCAGGTCCTAGTTCGGCTCCCGGCTCGAGCTGTTCGGCGTTGCGGGCCAAGATGTTCGCCATGCTGTCGGGCGTGTACTCCTTGCCCGTCGCGTCCTTGAGCTTCTGTTCGTCGCCGAGGAACGAGCGTGTTGCCTGCCCGAGGTTGAGCACCTCAAGATGTACGACGACGAATGTCCCGGTCGCCGTTGCCTGCAGCGCCGGATTCGCCACGTCGCCGACGGTTCCGGCGTCGCTTACCCGGGTGACGACGAAGGCCAGATCGCCGTCGTGTACCTGTTGTCCCACCGCGCCGGGTTTACCGTCCTCCGCCGTTACCACCTTGGTCTCGGCGCCTCCCCCGGTGCCGCCGACATGGATGAGGGTCGGATGGCTTTCCGATGGGCCGCTGCCTCCGCAGGCGCTGACGAGAGTGCCGATAAGTGCAAGGGGAGTAAGGTATTTCGTGATCATGAAGAGTGCATCACCGGAAGTGTCACCGAGGAGGGGTGCTCCTTGTCGTGGCGCACCTCGAAGTGGATCGGAACGATTCGGCTGGCGGTGGCCAATGGCTCGCCCGATCCGGTGTTGCGGGCGTGATTCGGAAATCCGCCACCGCTGACCTGTAACCGCAGACGGTGTCCGCGGGCGAAGCGGTAGCCGGTGGGGTGCATGATCACCTGAATCGGGGCGTCCGTGACGCCGTCTAATTTGATTATCCCGTCCGTGACATTGTGAGACCGTCCCTTACGGTTGACGTCGCAGAGTCTGACGAAGAGATCGCCCTGGCCGCTGTCGGTGGTCGCGTAGATGGAGGCTGAGACGGGGCCGATGAGGTCCAGGTCGCTGGTCAACGGCTGGGATGTGAACACCAGGACATCGGGCCGCTTCTCGATAGCGGAATTGTCGCGTTGGCCGGCGGCCCGGGTGTCCAGCAGTGGCCCGCCGACCGTCGGGGTGGGGTCCTTGGGGTCGTAGGTAAAGTTGTCGGCAGAGCTATCGCCCTGTGGCGCTTCCCAATCCAATGCGCGATCCGCGTGCAGGTATAGCGCGGTGGATGTGGATTGCCGGGGAGGCCAGTGGTCGAAGTCCAGCCATTGACCGGCTTTCTGTAGATAGATACGGACTTGAGCCCGGTGCGTCGCCGAGGCGTCACCGTGCAGGTGGGCCGCAAGCCACGAGAAGCTATCACCGATCACCGCCTTGAGGGACTTCATGTGGTCCCACGGGCCTATGGTGATCCGTCGCGGGCAGTCCGTCTTCTGCAGTTCCTCGTAATCGCGTAACTGTCCGACCAGAAGCAGGTCCCACCAGCCGGTCACCATGCTCACCGGTGTGTTGAGGGTCGCGAGGGCCGGCGTGTGATTGATCTCGTCCCAGTGGTCGTCTTCGGTGTGATCGATTACTGTGCGCCAGAAAGGTTCTGGCTTCCCGATGGCGATATTGTCGGCATTGCCTAGGGGCAGGTGATCCATGGCCCGGCGTACTCGCTTGGCGATGGCGCCGGCCCGCAGCAGACGGGTCAGCTGGGAGGTTTCCGGTGAACCGATCGACGACGACCACGTCAGCAGGTTGTGCAGATTGAATGACCCGCCCGGATAGAAGAGCTCTCTGAAGTTACTGGTGGTGATGGCGGGGCACATGGCGGCCAGGGGCGGCTCGATATACGGCGCCACCGCCCATTGGGTGTGCCCGAGGTATGAAGGCCCGGCGGTTGCCAGGGTGCCATCGCACCACGGCTGCTCGCGAACCCATGCCGCCGTGGCCAGGCCGTCCGCCCGCTCCTGCCGAAACGCGTCGAATTTGCCCTGGGATCCGTACTGGCCTCGGGTGTCTTGCACGATCACCTGAAACCCCTGACGCGCCAACAGCATTGCCCACAGTTGGCTCACCATGCCGCGCTTGTCGTATGGGGTGCGAAAGATGACGGCCGGCAGCGGGTGCTGACCGGGTGGGCGGAAGTGGTCGGTGGAGAGTCGCACCCCGTCGGGCATCCGCACCGTGATGTCCCGCTGCGTCTGTATATCGGTGGTGAGTGGTTCGGGCAGGTCGAGTAGCTTCTCGAGGACGGGTGCGGACAGTCGTCCGGTCCACGTCAAAGCCAGTTCTTCGAGCATGGCGCCCAATCTACCGGGGGGCGAGCGCACCTACCGGCCCGACGGCGACGCACAGCGACAATGACTGTGTAATAGGTTGCAGGATAATCGCATTCCCTGAACCTGGGAGTCTGATGAAGACCCGGTTGAGCCCGGGGCGCACCGGGACCCTGACCTTCGGGCCATTGGTGAACGATGCCCACACGGCCCCCTCGGTATTGGCCAGGTAGTTCAGCTCGACAATCCAGTCCGCGGGTAGCAGCGGACCGTTCAACGGCAGGGTTTGTGTGGACTGCACCAGGTATCCGCATCCGGATACCGGCCCCTCGGTGATAGCACGAACCCATGTCACCTGGGCGTCCAGCAGGTGGCCGTTGCGGTCGAGCATCCGTAACTGTGTTGTGGTGGAACCGATCTCCGGCCTGGGGTGCACCAGCGCGAACATGTGGCTGAGCAGATTCTCCGGCCGAACCACATTCTGCAGAACCAGCGGGTCGACCTCCTGGTCGAGTACCGCAGGCCCGGTCGCCACCGCGGCAAGGGATGCTTTCACGGTTGCGATGTAGGACGAGGCGGGGTTGTTGCGCCAGCTGCGCAGGTAAGCGACCGTCGAGACCAGGCTGCTCGCCACGAATAACGCCAGCACCAATGCCACCGCTGTGGTGCGCTTGGCCGAGCTGTCCAGCCGTCCACTGCCCGGCCGGTTCGGCGCGGTGAGGCCCACCGCGGCCAGTAGCGCCGCGACCACCACCAGGTCCGGCAGATATCGCAGTGTCTGTGCGAGCAATAGCGCAGTAAATGCCGATGCGCGCATCAGGTAGATCGGCACCTCGCTGGCCACCAGGTAGCCGAGCAGTGTCACCCACACCAGACCAAGCCGCTGCTTGCGGTAGCAGGTCAGCAGGATGGTCGTGCCGAGGGCGAGCGCACCCAGTCCGATCACGAACGACGACGGTTCGGCCCAAGGCGAGCTCGGCACCCAGCGATCCCAGCGCCACGGCCCACCCACCAAACCGGGCAGCACCCCATGCGTGAACGAGCGTTGCAGCAGCGACCATGTCATGGACAGATCGGTGCTCCACCGTTTCTGATCGACCACCACCAGGTAGAGGACAATCCACGCCCCGGTGAGTGCTCCGGCCGGGATCCAGACCAACGCGCCCCGCCGCCACGTTCGGGTCAGTGACGACCACCCGTGCCCACGTAAGTAGGCCAGCAGGGCCAGCACGGCGAACGCCACGAAGGGGATGACCACGGATTTCTCGAAAAACAGCAGTCCGGCGAGGAACACGCCCATGGCTGCTGCGGCATATCTGCGGTCGCCGGTGCGATCCAGCAGGACCACGTCGGCCACGAACCAGCACATCGCGGCCAGCATCGGCAGTGAGTTCAGCGCCGCTGCCCACCACGTAAACCCGGGCACCGCCAGGGGTGTGAACAGCGTGAAGGTTAGTGGGACCACGAGCACCGGCCGCCAGCCGAGGATTGCCCATAGCGCCCGCAGCAGTGCCAGCGACGCCAGTGCCTGCAAAACCACCAGGCTTACCGCGGGCCAGAACCAATTGAGGGGGGCGAACTTGGTGATCATGCCCGCGAGCAGGAAGGCCGCAGGCATGACGTGCCCGTCATGGTCATCGAACAGATACGACGGCGCGAACAGGTCCTGTGTTCCGGCGCGGCCCACCAGGATCAGGTCGTCCCAGTAAAAATCTCCCCCGAACGCCAACACGCCCCGAACCACTAGCTGCGCCACGATGAGAGCTGCCGCGGCGGCGGCAACGGGGTTCAGGTGGGGGAGTCGGGCTCGCACTGCAGAAGGCATTTGGGCCCGACCCTATCTGTAGGGTGGGGCCGAATGCCGTGAGCTATGCGAACACAGAGGGAGTCGCCACGTGCGGGCAATGGTTACCGGAGCTGCAGGATTCATCGGGTCGACGCTGGTTGATCGCCTCTTGGCGGACGGGCACGAGGTAACGGGACTGGATAACCTGGCCACCGGCAAGGTGGCGAACCTGGAGGCCGCCGAGGCGAATGCCAAGTTCGCATTCGTCAAGGACGACATCGTCGAGGCCGACCTGGACGCTGTAGTCGCCGAATACTCCCCTGAGGTGATCTTCCACCTGGCCGCGCAGATCGACGTACGTCACTCGGTGGCCGACCCGCAGTTCGATTCCTCCGTCAACGTCGTCGGTACGGTCCGGCTCGCAGAGGCCGCGCGCAAGGCGGGCGTGCGCAAGATCGTGCACACCTCGTCGGGCGGATCGATCTACGGCACCCCGGAGCAGATTCCGACCAGCGAGACAGTTCCCACCGACCCGCACTCGCCATATGCGGCGGGCAAGGTGGCCGGCGAGATCTACCTCAACACCTTCCGGCACCTGTACGGGCTGGAGTGCTCGCATATCGCCCCGGCCAATGTGTATGGGCCTCGACAGGATCCGCATGGTGAGGCCGGGGTTGTCGCGATTTTCGCGCAGGCTCTGCTCTCCGGCCGCTCCACCAAGGTGTTCGGCGATGGTGGCAACACTCGCGACTACGTGTTTGTCGACGACGTGGTGGAGGCCTTCGTGCGGGCCTCCGGCCCTGACGGTGGCGGGCAGCGTTTCAATGTCGGCACCGGTGTGGAAACCAGTGACCGGCAACTGCATTCGTTGGTGGCCGCGGCGGCGGGCGCACCGGATGATCCCGAGTTTCATCCGCCGCGGCTGGGCGACCTGCGTCAGTCGTGCCTGGACGTCGGTCTGGCCAAGAGGGTGCTGGGCTGGGAGCCGCGGGTGCCGCTAGCGGACGGGATCAGAAGGACCGTTGACTTCTTCCGGAGCTAGCTCCGGAGCAATATCGCCGGACGGGGGCTCGGCACCGCGTAGCGCGACCGCCCTGGCCAGCCGTGAGTAACGCAGCTCGAGGTCCTTGAAGCGCAGATACGTGCTCAGGGTGGTGAATGCGAACGCGATAATCAGCGCGTAGAGCATGAGGTCGGTGCCACGGCCCAGCCCGAGCCAATGCGCCAGTGTGGTGGTGTCGTTCGGGCGCAGGATAGCGTAAATGCCGGCGACCACAAACACCACGAACCCGAGCTTGACCCATGCCTTGGCCTGCGCGGTGCTGCGTGAACGCAGCAGATAAACCAGCAACAGCAGCACTGCGACGATCAGTAGCGGCTGTATCCAGGTGATCACGGCAACCTCCGGCGGAATGCGGTGTCGAACATGATGTTGACCCCGTTGATCAGCGACTGGCCCTTGGCCATCGAATACTCGGTGTACAGGATGTCGACCGGTTGTTCTGCTACCCGCCAATGGTTTTCGGAGATCATCGCGATGAACTCGCTGGCGTGACCCATGCCGTTCATGGTGATGTTGAGGCCATTGGCGACCGTTCGGTTGAACACGCGCAGACCGTTGTGGGCGTCGGTCAGATTGAGGCGCCGGGTCCGGGGACTCAGCAGCACAACGGTTTTCAGCACTATGCGTTTGATAAGGGGCACATGTCCGGGAGCTGAGCCCGCGCCGAAACGAGTGCCGACGATGATATCGAGGGGCTCCAGACGCAGCCTGTCCACCATGGCCACCACGTCTTTGACTTGGTGCTGGCCGTCGGCATCGAATGTCACGAAGATCTGCGCACCCGGCTGTGCGCGGGCGTACTCCACACCGGTTTGGATCGCCGCACCCTGCCCGAGATTGACCGGATGCCGGACCACATGCGCGCCGGCGCCATGCGCGAGCGCGGCGGTCCGGTCGACGCTGCCGTCGTCCACGCAGACGATATTGGGGAAGGTGCCGAGTGCCGCGGCGATGACGTCGGCGATGACTGGTCCCTCGTTATAGGCGGGGATGACCAGCCAGACGTCGGTGTTACCGGTGTTGCTCACTGGGATCAAGGTAGCACCGGGACCGCCTGTGCGACTGCTGTGCCAGTCCTGTGCCGGTTCTACCGGCGTGACTGACACCCAGGACCGCCAGGATTTGGCGGAGATTTGGCGGGCTCATCTGCTTCTTCGTCAAGGGTGTGTGGCAAAAGGGCCTCACCCTGGCCGGAGTGTGGTTGGTGCTCAACATCGTGTACGCAGTGGTGGACCTTCCCCATGGGGCCGTGCAGGGCGCCAGTGTCGGCGTCGCGGCGGCAACGATGAGCGTCGCCAACTATGCCCACTACCTGCACTACGTCAGGGGCAGCCAGTCGTGGAATCTGTTCGAGGGCTACGGCAAGTGGCGCTGATCAGATCGAGATCCAACGGTTCGTCGCATTCCTCACAGCGGGAATGCGGTCGGGGCTAGTGTTTCCGCCATGCAACGGCTGTCTGGGGTAGATGCGGCGTTCTGGCACGCCGAAACGGCGGGCTGGCATATGCATATTGGGGGACTGTCGATTTACGACCCCACCGATGCGCCGGACTACAGCTTTGAGCGGGTACGCGCCCTCATCGTGGAACGTCTGCCGTCCATGCCGCAACTGCGCTGGCGGGTCACCGATGTTCCGCTGGGACTGGACCGGCCGTGGTTCGTCGAAGACGAGGAGCTCGACCCCGACTTTCACATCCGGCGGATCGGCGTACCCGCCCCTGGTGGCCGCAAGGAGCTGGAAGAGCTTGCCGGACGGCTGATGTCGTACAAACTCGACCGGTCGCGGCCGCTGTGGGAGCTATGGGTCATCGAGGGTGTCGAGGGCGGGCGCGTGGCCACGCTGACCAAGATGCATCATGCGATCGTCGATGGGGTGTCCGGTGCGGGCCTGGGCGAGATCCTGCTCGATATCGCACCCGAACCGCGTCCCGCCCCGGACGACACCGTCGGGTCATTGGTGGGGCTCGGGCTACCGAGTCGCGAGCGCATCCTGCTGAGCGCGCTGGTGAATGTCGGTGTCAAGACGCCCTATCGCGTGGCCCGGTTGGTCCAACAGACGGTCCGTCAGCAGCTGGCGGTCTTTGGTATGGAGCGTAAATCGCCCGGGTACTTCGAGGCGCCGCATACCCGATTCAATGCGCCGGTCTCGCCGCACCGGCGCATTTCCGGGGCACGGCTGGACCTTGCGCGCGTCAAGGCACTCAAGGACGCATTCGGTGTCAAGGTCAACGATGTGGTACTGGCGATAGTCGCGGGTGCCGTCCGCGACTACCTGGCCAAGCGCGACGAATTCCCGGACAAACCACTTATCGTGCAGATTCCGGTCTCGGTGCGTACCGAGGAAACCGATGGCGTGGTCGGCAATCAGGTCAGTTCGATGACCGTCTCACTGGCCACTGATATCGACGACCCAGCTGAGCGGATCCAGGCGATCTACGAGGGCACCCAGGGTGCCAAGGAAATGGCGCGTGCTATGTCAGCACACCAAATCATGGGGCTGACCGATACCACGCCGCCGGGGCTGCTGCAGTTGGCGGCACGCGCCTACACCGCCAGCGGATTGTCCCGGAACCTGGCGCCCATCAACCTGGTGCTGTCCAATGTTCCCGGCCCGTCGTTCCCGCTCTACATGGCCGGAGCGCGGCTGGAGTCGATGATCCCGCTCGGCCCACCGGTCATGGACGTGGCGCTGAACATCACCTGCTTCTCCTACCTGGAGCACATGGATTTCGGATTTGTCACCACACCGGAGGTGGCCGCTGATATCGATGAGATGGCCGACGGTCTGGAAGCCGCACTCGTGGAGTTGGAGCACGCCGCGGGGATCTGAGTGCCGATCAGTCAAAGATGTCTTCGGCGAGCTGTGGATCCCGCCAGAACGCGAGCGCGATCAGGTGCACCACTATCCCGACGACGGGTCCGCCGAGCAATGCGATCACCGTGCGTTCTTCCAGTCCCAGCGGCGACAGTAACAGCAGCGCGGAAACCACAGTCGCGCCAACCCATCCCGCGGAGTACGCACGGTGGCGGGCGTGTGCCACGGTGGCCGCTCCGGTGAGTGTCAACAGCGCGATCATGACCGCACCGGCGGTCAGCCAGCCCAGGAGTGGGCCGCCTGCCTGGTATGCGGGATCGAACACCGTTCGCAGCAGCCAGGGGCCGATCGACGCCGCCAGGGCGATACCCGCAGCGCCGACACCTAGGATGATCGCGGCGGGGGTGGCCAGGGCGCGCAGGCGCCGGTCCTGCTCATCCACGAAGTGAGCGATGAGGTTGCCTTGCAATGCTGTTAGCGGCACCAAAAGGGGTGCGCGGGTCAGTGTGACTGCCAGGATCACCACACCGCCGGTGGTGCCCAGGTCGCCCGCCGTCGATTGCAACAGCACCGGGAAGCCCATCACCAGGACCGCGCTGGCCGCTGCCGCCGCGATCGAATGCCGGGCGCCGCGCAGGAACTCCATGGTGTCCACGAGTGCCGGCACCTTGAGCGCGTCGCGGGTTGGTTTCGAGACCAATGTGAGCAGCAACCAGGACATCGAGCCTGACACGGTCGCCCACAAGTATCCGACGAGTCCGAGGGTGGCTGCGAAGGTGACGATGGCGACCACCAACCGGATGCCCGCATCGGTCACCATGAGAACGCCGTACTGCGTCCAGCGACTTGACCCGGCCAGTGCGCCCAGAGTGGTGGCGTGCATGCAGAAGCCGGCGAGTCCTCCTGCCAGTAATGCCACACTCAGCCAACGGAACTCGGTGAATACATGCGATGCCCACAGCGGTGCGGTGCCGACGATCAGGACTGCGGAGGCGATCGCGAAAGCGGACGCGATCCTTACCGGCAAGGTGGTGGCCAGCGGGGAACGGTCCCGCTGCGCCAGCGACAGCCGCACTTCGCGCGTGGTCTCCTGCAGCAGCCCGTTGGCGGCACCCGTCACCAAACCGAATGCGCCCCAGAAGACGCCGAATACCGAGAACAACGCGGGACCCAGCTCGCGGGCTGCCAGGTACAGCACGGCGTATCCGCAGATCGCGCTGACGGCGGTGGCGGCACCGATGCGCGCGACGCTGGAGCGGGTGCTGGGACCGGCGTCGGTCACTTCCGGTCCAAGGGCGGGAGCTGCTTCTCGTAGAGCCATGCCGTCCACAGCGGGCGCAGGGATTCATCGGAGTACCCGGCGGCCAGGCCGGTGAAGTCGTCGGTAATGACGGTGCTGTGCCGATATCGGGTGGTCCAGTCCTGCAGCAGTGCAAAGAATTTCGTATCGCCGAGGCGCAATCGCAGGGCGTGCAATGTCAGTGCTCCGCGCTTGTATACGCGATCGTCGAACATCAGTTGTGGGCCGGGATCGGCCAGAATCAGGTCTTGCGGTAGATCTTTCAGCTTTTGATGGTAGTGGCGGGCGCGCGCGTCGGCGGTCGGCCCGCCGGATTCCTCGGACCACAGCCATTCGGCGTAACAGGCAAATCCTTCGTGCAACCAGATGTCGCGCCAGCGGCGCGCGGTAACGCTGTTGCCGAACCACTGATGGGCCAGCTCGTGCGCCACGAGTCGTTCTGAATGCCGGGAACCGTCGCAATGGTTGGCGCCGAATACCGAAATTCCCTGTGCCTCCAGTGGGATATCGAGGTCATCATCGGTCACCACCACGGTGTATCCCGCGGCGAACGGATAGGGACCGAACTGTTTGATGAACAGCTTCATCATCTGCGGCTGTCGGCCGAAGTCGTGCTCGAACCTATCGCGTAGCCGTGATGGCAGCGCAGCGTTCATCGAGATGGGGTTCTTGGCAAGCTTGACCAGCTGGTAGTCGCCGATCTGTAGTGTCGCCAGATACGGCGCCATGGGCTCGGGCTGTTCGTACGTCCAGGTGGTATGGGCGGCCCGGACGCGTCGGGATATCAACTCTCCATTGGAGATAACGCAATATGGGCTGTCGCTGGTGATGACAAACCGATAGCTCGCCTTGGAGCTGGGGTGGTCGTCGCAGGGGAACCAGGATGCCGCACCGTTGGGCTGTCCGGCCACCAGCACCCCGTTGGACAGCTCCTCGAATCCGACATCACCCCACATGCTGTTGATCGGGCGTGGTGACCCGCCATAACGAATCACGATGGTCATCGCGGCACCCGCCGGGATCGCGGATGCCAGTTTTATGGTGATCTTTCCGGCGCGATGACCGAAATGTGTCGGACGTCGACCGTTCACTGTCACCTTTGAGACACCGAGGGTGTCGGCGAGGTCGAGGGTGAACTCCTTGATGGTGGCCAGGGTGACGGCGGTGATGTTCGCGGTGCCGGTCAGCCGGTTGATGGTCACCTTGTATTCGAGGTCCAGCTCGTAGCGGGACACCCGGTACCCGTAGTTGCCGTTTTGGGGCAGATAGGGATCGATGACCGGAGGCCGCGGGGGGAGCCGTTTGGCTGCCTTTTTGCCGGGTTTGGTCATGCGGCCCCGGAATTCTTGTTTGGGGAGACCTTGCCGCTCTTGGGCTTCTTCGGTGCCATCGGATCCAGCTTGCCCCATGGCGAAATGGGATTGCCCTGCCACCTGGTGGACGGGGGTACCACGTCACCGCGCACCACCAGGGACGCGGGGCCCACGGTGGCGCCGGCACCGAGCTCGGCCGCGGGTAGCGCCACGCAGTGCGGCCCCAGCGTGGCGCCTTCGCCCAGGACCACGGTGTCCATCCGCATGATCCGGTCGTGGAACAGATGTGTCTGCACCACGCAGCCGCGATTCACGGTCGCGCCCCTGCCCAAGGTCACCAGGTCAGCCTCGGGCAGCCAGTACGTCTCGCACCACACGCCCCGGCCGATCTTGGCGCCCAGCCCGCGTAGCCACCAGTTCTGCATGATCGTTCCCGACGCGGCACGTGCGAACCAGACGGCGGCAACGGTTTCCACGAAGGTGTCGGCAACCTCGTTGCGCCAGACGAACGAGGACCAAAGCGGCTTCTCGACGGCCTTGGTGCGGCCCACCACCAACCATTTGGCCACCACACTGACAACACCTGCCACGGCGCCGGCAATCAGCAGCACCACACCGCTCAGCGCCCCGGCCACCCAGAAATTGAACCGAATGGCGATGTTTTGCAGTGTCAGCAGCACGCCGACGCCGATACCGAAGGTCACGATGATAGGGATGATGCGGCAGGTCTCCACGATGCCGCGCATCACCTTGAGGCGGAACGGCGGCTCGAAGGTGAGCGTAGAGTCTGCGCCATCAGCCTTGCGTCGCAACCGCTTTGGTGGGCTCCCGATCCATGAGGAGCCCGACTTAGCCTTATGCGGAGTCGCGGACAGGACGGCGACCAAGGCGTCGTTGGGCACTTTGCGTCCGGGCTGGGTGATTCCTGAGTTGCCCAGAAACGCGCGCTTGCCGATCCGGGCCTTGGCGATGTGGATCCAGCCGCCGCCCAATTCGTAGGAGGCCACCATCGTGTCGTCGGCCAAGAACGCGCCATCGTCGACCTCGGTGAACTTCGGCACCAGCAATGCTGTCGAAATCTCGGTGTCCTTGCCGATCTTCGCGCCCAGAATGCGCAGCCACCAAGGCGTGAGCTGGCTGGCATAGATGGGGAACAAGTAGTTGCGCGCGGCGTCCATCAGGCGTTCGGTGGCCCACAGCTGCCAACCCTGTCGGCTGCGGACAGGGTGGTAGCCCTCGTGGACGCCGAGTGAGAGCAGTCGCACCAGGACAACGGTGATGGCGGTGTACACGACAACACTGACCAGCGCCGCCGCGGGCGTCCACATGAGGGCGGGTACAACGGCTCCGCAGATCGTCGCGGCATCGCGGATGCCGTATGCGACCACGGCCAAGCCCGCTGCCAGGGCCAGCAGCGGAAGCCCGCCCAGCAGAATCGATGTCAACCCGTAGATGGGCACCCATTGTCCCGCGCGGGGCGGTCGGTAGTCGGGCCAGGGATGACGGGCTTTACCGGATTTGACGGCCGGTGAGCCCTTCCAATACTGGCCGTTCTTGACCCGCCCGACGACCCCGGAAGCCGGTGCGACGTCGGCGTTCTTGCCGACGACCGCGCCCGGCAGCAGGGTGGTGCGGGCGCCGACGGTGGCGTCGTCGCCGATGACGATGGGGCCGACGTGGAACTTATCGCCATCAACCCAATGCCCGGAGAGATCGACCTCTGGTTCGACGGAACTGCGGTCTCCCAGCTCCAACCAGCCGGTGACCGGTGGTGAAGAATGCAGATCGACGCCATTGCCGACGCGCGCCCCCAGCGCGCGGGCGTAGTAAACCATCCACGGTGCGCCGGAAAGGTTCTCGGCACCACTGGCGGTGGCGAGACGGTCGGCGATCCACACTCGCAGGTGCACGCTGCCGCCGCGCTCATAGGTGCCGGGCTTGACGCCCGACAGTAGCAATCGTGCACCGATGACGGTGATACTCATGCGCCCCACGGGGGTAATGAACAAGACGAAGGCTGCCAGCAGTACCCACCAGTTGACGGTTACCAACCATGGCACCCCGCTGAATGTCGCGAACACATTGTTGGCCAGGGCAAGCCATGTCGCCCATTGCAGGCCCGTGAGAGTGGTGAGCGGAATGGTCGCCACCAACTGAGCCAGCTCGGCAAGCCGTGGCACAGGTTTGACGACGCGGGGCTCCACCTCGATGGGAGGTGCCAGCTCATCGAGATAGGTGGCCAACGATCCGAGTCGCGGCTGGTCGTACAGGTTGGCGACGGTTACCTGCGGATAACGTTGCCGCAGCGCCGCAACCAGCTGAGCGGCGGACAACGACCCGCCGCCCAGCGCAAAGAAATCGGCCTCCGGTCCGTCGACGGGGGCGGCCAGGATGTCCCGCCATAGACCGGCGAGCCACCCCATGGTGCCGCCCAGTTCGGGTGCTTCGTCATCGGCCCCGGCTCCCGGTGGCGGCCAGGGCAGGGCGTTGCGATCGACCTTTCCGGATGTGCGCGTGGGCAGCTCATCGAGTTTGACCAGTCGCGGTACCAGCGCGGCCGGAAGCGACTCGGCCAGGCTCGCGCGGGCTGCGGCGATATCGAAGTTCGGATCCGCGCTGGCGATATAGCCGACCAGCAACGGGGTGCCGCTGGCGGTCTTGCGCACCGCGGCCGCACCTGCGCTCACACCGGGCAGGTTGACCAGCGCGGCATCCACCTCGCCCAGTTCGATGCGGCGGCCACCGACTTTCACCTGGTCGTCGGCGCGGCCCTGGAAGTACAACCCGTCCGGTTCCAGGCGTACCAGATCTCCGCTTCGGTAGGCTCTCGACCAACCCAAAGTATCGAGCGGAGCGTACTTTTCGGCATCCTTTTCTGGGTCCAGGTACTTGGCCAGGCCGATACCGCCGATGACCAGTTCGCCGACCTCGCCGTAGCCGACCTGGTTGCCGTGAGGGTCCACGACCGCCAGATCCCAACCGGGCAGCGGCAATCCGATGCTGACGGGACTCACTCCGTCGAGCCTGGCCGCGCATGCCACCACGGTCGCCTCGGTGGGCCCGTAGGTGTTCCAGACCTCGCGTGTGGCACCGTCCTCGCCGGTGGCCAGCCGTTCGGCCAGGTCGGGTGGGCACGCCTCGCCACCGAAGATCAGCAGTCGCACCGCCTCCAGCGCCTCGGCCGGCCACAGCGCGGCCAGAGTGGGCACCGTCGAGACCACGGTGACATCGCGCGAAACCAGCCATGGCCCCAGATCCATGCCGCTGCGCACCAGTGAACGGGGCGCCGGAACCAGGCAAGCGCCGTACCGCCACGCCAACCACATCTCCTCGCACGAGGCGTCGAAGGCCACGGACAGTCCGGCAAGTACCCGATCGTCTGGACCGATCGGGTTGTCCTGCAAGAACATCTGTGCTTCAGCATCGACAAACGCGGCTGCGTTGCGATGAGTTACCGCCACCCCCTTGGGGGTGCCGGTGGAACCCGAGGTGAAGATGATCCATGCGTCGTCGCGGGGCGTCGGTTTGGCGGCCCGCCACCCACGCGACGACCCGGGTCCGCGAACCAGTCCGTCGGGAGTGATCACGGCGGCCACCTGTGCCTCGCCGAACACCAGCGCGGCGCGCTCGTCGGGGTCGTCGGCATCGACGGGCACGTAGGCGGCGCCCGCTGCCAGGGTCGCGAGGATCGCCACATACAGCGAGTAGCTGCCCGACGGCATCCGGATACCGACGCGGTCACCACGCCCGATGCCGCGGGCGCCGAGCCATTCGACGCTCGCTTCCATGTCGACGATCAGCTCCGAATAGGTGAGCTGAATGGTGCCGTCGTCGATGGCCGGCGCATCGGGATTCTCCGCGGCGGTGGCGTAGAGGATGTCGATCAGAGTCCGCGCCGCGGGCGCCGACCTGCCGAGCAGATATTGCGGGGGTACCGGGTGCGCCGGGGCTTGCTGGGCGACGGGTTGAGCCGCGTGCTCAGGCGCCGAATCCGGTGCCTCTTGGTGCGCGCGGCTCATGGGTGACTCGTCGGGGCCGGTCACGCTGCTCCTCGTAGTTCCGCGATCGGATGGGCTGCCGCAGCGAAGCCTATCGGTCCGGCCCCAGCGAGGCTCGTCGCCGCGCGGATGTGTGGTCATGGTCGGGGACGCCCCTCGCGCGATCGAGTTTGCGGTCGATGTGTTGGGCCTGCTGAGGGCTGTGGGGACGCCTATGGAGCCGTGCGCCGGGTCTTGTACAAGCTAGCGACCGTGGTGACGAGCAGGGTCACCACGATCACCGCAAGGCTTGCCAGCGTGGGAATCTCGGGCACGTGTACCGGCTCGCCGCCGTTGATGAACGGCAGTTCATTTTCGTGTAACGCGTGCAGGATCAGTTTGACGCCGATGAAGAACAAGATGAACGCCAACCCCTGCGATAGGTACACCAGACGCTTGAGCATGTCGCCGAGCAGGAAGTACAGCTGACGCAGACCCATGAGAGCGAACACATTGGCCGTGAATACCAGGTATGGCTCTTTGGTGAGCCCGTAGATGGCGGGGATCGAGTCGAGGGCGAAGAGCAGGTCGGTGGTACCCAGTGCGACGATCACCAAAAACATCGGTGTCATCAGTCGCGTTCCGTTTTCCCGCACCCACAAGCGCAGACCGTCCCACTTATCGGTGGTCCGCAGGTGCTTGCGGGCGAACTGCACTACGGCATTGTCGGCGTCGTCGTCGTGTTCGGTATCGCGCGCGAGGTTGATGGCGGTGTACACCAGGAACGCGCCAAAAAGGTAGAAGATCCAGGAGAACTGGTTGATGGCCACCGCGCCCAGGGCAATGAAGATGCCGCGGAAGATCAGGGCCAGGATGATGCCGACCAGCAGGGCTTCTTGCTGATAGACCCGGGGCACTTTGAAGCTGGCCATGATGATCAGGAAGATGAACAGGTTGTCCACCGACAGGCTGTACTCGGTGAGCCAGCCCGCGTAGAACTCCAGCCCGTACTGGCTCCCGTGGAAGAACCACACCCACAGGCCGAAGGCCACCGCAAGCCCTACGTAGATGCTGAGAGCGGTCGCGGTTTCGCGTGTCGAGGGCTCGTGGGGTTGTCGGCCGATCACGATGACGTCGACCAACAGGATCGCGACCGTGATGGCCAGGGTGATGATCCACTCGAGCTGGGACACCTGCATTTCAGAACCTCCGGTCGTCAAAACGCCGGAGGTCTCTTCCGCCGGCAGATGGCCGGCCCGCGGCACCGACCGGACCGCCAATGGCCGATGTGATGACGACACCGCAGCGAAGGAATACTCCCCTCCAGTAGTCAGTGTGCCCTACAGGCGTGGGTCATCGGAAATCGGGCCGGACGGCCGAGCTGACGTTGCGGGTTTGAATCATCGTGCGCAAGGCGGTTGACGGTGGCGGGGGCCGACGGGCACACTGCCGTCAGGTCATGAGAACCAGCGACAAGCCCTGGCTAGCTGGTCGGCAACCCTCCACCACGGTGGGGTGCTCCAGGTGACGACCTGGCCGCGCTCAACCGTGCGTGGCAAGCGTGGACTCGCCGGGCGGGTCCGGTGAGATGGGATGTCACATGTCAGTGTCCACACAAGCGGTGTCCGGGCAGCCATTCGCGCGGGTGGTCGGAGCCGACACCAAAGTTCCTTTGGCTCACGGAGGCTGGGTCAGATACGCAAACTTTGATTACGCTGCCAGCGCGCCCGCACTCTGCGATGTCGCGGACCGGGTCACCGAACTGCTGCCGTATTACGCCAGCGTGCATCGCGGCGCGGGCTACGCCTCACGGGTCTGCACCCGGCTCTATGAGGGGGCGCGGGAAACCGTCGGCCGTTTTGTCGGCGCCCGCGCCGACCACCACGTGATCTTTACCCGCAACACCACGGATTCGCTCAATCTGCTGGCGTCTGCGGTGCCAGGCGAGGTAGTTGTGCTCGATATAGAACACCACGCAAACCTGTTGACCTGGCAGCGATATGGCGCCCGGGTAGTGGCGCACCGAACGACCGTGCCGGATACCGTTGCCGCGTTGGACGAGGAGCTGGCGCGCCGGCCGGCCGCGCTGCTGGCCGTCACCGGCGCGTCCAACGTCACCGGTGAGGTACTTCCGCTCGGCGAACTCGCGGCGGCAGCCCACCGGAACGGAGCGCGGATCGCCGTCGACGGTGCGCAACTGGCTCCGCACCGACGAATTGACCTGGCAGCAGCCGGGATTGACTACTTGGCGTTCTCCGGGCACAAGCTGTACGCACCGTTCGGCGCAGGAGTCCTTGTGGGGCAAGCTGACTGGCTTGACACGGCGCGGCCTTATCTGGCCGGTGGAGGCGCTGTCCGCAATGTGGATATCGATGAGGCGCAATGGTTCACCGGCCCGCAGCGGCATGAGGCGGGTACGCCCAATGTGGTCGGGGTCGCAGCGATTGCTGCCGCGTGTGAGGCGCTGACCGTCCTCGGCGACCTAGGTCACGCCGAGGACGCGCTCACCGTGCAACTGCGTGATGGGCTCGAGGCGATTGAAGGCGTTGATACGCTGCGTATTTGGGAGGGCGATCGCGACGTACTGGGCATCGTGTCTTTTACGGTCGCCGGGTATGCGCCGTCGGTTGTCGCCGCCTACCTGTCAGCCGAGCACGGTATCGGGCTGCGTGACGGACGATTCTGCGCGCACCCGCTGTTGGCCAGACTCGGCGCGCCGGGTGGTGCGCTACGGGCGAGTATCGGGCTGGGCACCACGGCCGGCGACATCGCGCGCCTGCTCGGCGCGATCAACGAACTCGTCCGGCGCGGACCGGGCTTGGCCTACATCGAGCGTGACGGTCAGATCGGACCGGTGGACGATCCGCGCCCGCTCCCGGATTTCCTGGCGGCCTGAATCCGCAATCCACATATCCGTAACTATTAATACGTGGTACTTTCAGTTCGACACATAACGGGTCGGACTGACAAGGACGTCTAATGACTAGTGCGCGTGTGCGGGACGGCGAAGCCCGCGGGCTTCGCCAGGGTGTTCCCGACCATGAGGTCGTGATCATCGGCGCCGGCTTCGGGGGTATCGGTGCCGGAGTCGAATTGACCAAAAGGGGGGTCCACGACTTTGTGATCTTGGAGAAATGGGGGGCTGCCGGCGGTACCTGGCACGCCAACAAATACCCAGGCGTCGCAGTCGACATACCGACTTTCATCTACAGCTTCTCCTACGACCAGAAGACGACCTGGTCGAAGTTCTTCACACCCGGAGACGAGCTAGAGCAGTACGCCAACGAACTCGTCGACAAGCATGAGCTGCGCGGCAAGATTCGATTCAACACACGGGTGGTGCGCCAGGATTTCGATGAGTCCCAGAATATCTGGGTGCTCACACTGGAGGGCGGTGGCGTGGTCACCGGCCGGCACGTCATCGCCGCCACCGGAGGGCTGGAGCAACCCAAGCTCCCGGAGATAGACGGTATCGACTCCTACAAGGGCGTGCTTATGCATACAGCGCTGTGGGACAAGGATATTGAGCTCGCAGGAAAGCGAGTAGCCGTCATCGGGACCGGTGCCACGTCGCTACAGATGGTTCCGGAGATCGCGCCACAGGTGGGTCATCTGACGGTGTTTCAGCGCACACCTATCTACGTGGGGCCCAAACCGGACTGGCGATACAACGGGTTCTGGCGGGCACTGTTCGGATTCCCGGGCGTGGCCAAGGCCATTCGGCACGCCATCAATCTCAGCACCGCATACATTCCGGATGCCGTTTTCAAGCTTGATTCCAAATATGCCGAATCCGTATCGATGGCGCTGGCAAACAGGATTCGGGCGTGGATGCGTACCCAGGTCGACGATCCGGTGACTCGGGAAAAGTTGTTGCCCTACTACGGATTCGGATGCAAGCGGCCCTCGTTCTCCAATACCTATCTCAAAACCTTCAACCGTCCCAATGTGGCACTGGTGACCGAACCGATCCAGCGGATCACCGAGAAGGGACTGCTGACAGCAGATGGTGTCGAACATGAAGTGGACGTGCTGATCTGTGCCACCGGATTCGCCATCTGGGATCACATGCCCGCCTTCCCCACCACGGGGCGGGGTGGCAAGGATCTGAAGCAGTTCTTCCAAACCAATCGTTACCAGGCGTACCAGGGCGTTTCGATTCCCGACTACCCCAACTTCTTCCTCGTTCTGGGGCCGTACGGATACGTTTTCGGGCCGTATCACATGCTCATCGAGTCGACGACGACGCACGCGGCCCGCGTTATCGCAGAGACCAAGAAACGTGGTGCGACCACCGCCGAAGTCAAGCAGGACGTGCACGACGCGTACTTCCATAAGATGCACGAGCGCAACAAAAACCACCTGTGGCTTTCTCCTGCCTGCTCGACCGCCAATACGTATTACATCGACAATCACGGTGATTCCCCGTTCCGTCCTGGCGGTTTCGGCGAGATGTACTTCCACAACAAGTATTTCCGGCTGGACAACTACCGTTACGGCACCGAGACGATCGCGCCGGCGGTAGAGTCCGCGCCAAAGCGTAAGCGCAACAAGGAGGTTGTGAGATGAGGCTGCTACCCGCACCCAAACCAGGACTTGTGGTGGTGACCGGCGCCGGCAGCGGCATCGGCCGAGCCATCGCGATCCAATTCGCCAAGGGCGGGGCGGAGGTGGTGGCCTCCGATGTCGACCTGACGACGGCCCAGGAGACAGCGCAGATCATCCATGGGAAGGGGCACCGGGCGGTGGCCTTCCAGCTCGATGTCACCGATCCGGCCGCATGGGAACGGTTCGCTGAGCAGGTGCGGGCCGAGTACGGCGTGCCCGATGTTCTGGTGAACAACGCGGGCATCATGGTCGGCGGGCGTTTCTTTGATCTGGAGCAGGAGCACTGGGAAAAACAGTTCCAGGTCAATGTCTTTGGTGTTGCCTATGGCGGCCGTGTGTTCGGTAAGCAGATGGCTGAACGCGGCCGTGGGGGCCAAATCGTCAACATCGCCTCGGCGGGAGCCATCACCCCGACGCCGCTGTTTCCCGCTTACTCGGCGTCGAAGGCTGCCGTCAAGATGTTGAGCGAGTGCATGCGGATGGAGCTGGGTCCCAAGGGGATAGGTGTATCTGCGGTATGTCCGGGTTTCATCAACACCAATATCGGTGTCAATGCCACCGTGGCCGGTCTTGATGTTCGCGACGATGTGCGTGAGCGGGCCAACAACATGATGAGGGCCTTCCAGTCCTCTGCCCCGATGCGGGTCCTCGACCAGTTGATCGGTCCTCCCCAGGTGGCGCGCGCGGCGGTCCGTGCGGCGCGATACAACTTCGCGGTGGCCCCGGTGCGCCCCGAGGCGTGGCTGGGTTACTTCCTGAGCAGGCTCCTGCCCGGACTGAATCGGCACTTCATGTATCCGATTCCGTATTGGCTCGGGCTGGATATCGACACGCTCATGCCGAGGCTGCAGCGCCTGATCGATAACGTGGCCGAGCGCACCCCGACACCCCGGCTGACCGAGACCGAGCAGTCGCCCGTCTGATCGGGACTGATCCGCTCACCGGGAATTCAACGATGGCCCCGGCCGGCCCCCGTGGGTACCGTTGCGTCTGTGTCGACACAACATCAAACGTTTCGGGTCTTCACTGACGATGCCGCCGGATGGCTGGAACTGACCGGCGGAACGGGTGTCACCGCGCGTGTCAACGCCCCGGACCTCAAGCAGGCACAACGGGCCCGGCATTCCCTGCGAACCTCGCGTAAGGACGCCCCTGCCGTCATTTTGGACGTGTACGTGCATGTTGAGGCCGATTCACGGTCGGCGCGCAAGCATTTCGCGAGCCTGAGGGTACCGGCCGCGGTGTCGTATGCGGGCACACCGGAAGGGTTGGCGGGTCTGATCGCGGACATCTATCTGGCTGGGGTGGCCGATGGGGTCACGCTGATCCCGGTGTCGCCCACCACAGACATCGGATGTGCCGCTCGCCGGGTGCTGGCACTGTTACCGCAGCGCATCCCGCTGGCTGCCTAGGGGCGCGTTGTCGGGGGGCCCGATCACCACCCGATCACCAGTTGTCGTAACCGCCCTCGGGGCCGAGCATGCGTTCCAGCCGCGTGCGGTTGATCTTCGCAAGTTCATTGCGGGTCACCTTGCGTTCGGTGTCCGCGTCGTGATGCATGCGATCGGAGATGGCCCGCGATACCGATGCACCGTCCTGTCCGCACATATGCATGACGAAACGATGGCCGAAGTGATGTTCGTACCGATGGGCGGCGGCCCGTAACGCAGCCATCATGCCCGGTGTCTCATCGCGGATCGCGCACTGCTCGGCGTGTGAACGCACGCTTCCCGGCCGTTTGCCCAGCGGCGGATAGGCGGTCAGCATCTCGTTCAGCGATTCCTCTGAGAGCGCGAACAGTTCGTTGTCTGCGCATCGGAACAGCGCATCGTGGTCGGCGAACGGACGAGTCGCTGCGACCTTCCTGGCCCATGTCACGCTGCCACAACACTCGTACAGCGCATGCACGGCTCGGGTATCGGGCATCTGATTGAACGTGTCGCGGCCGATGCCTTGATGCATCAACATGTGACCATGATTCGACGGGTGACCTCTGTTCGCTAGAGGGTGACCGCCAATTTTGCAGGAGCTTAACGCGACGTAACATTGCGGCGAGCAATGCTGGGGAAGGAGCGGGGGACAGTGACGGATCCGGCCTGGCAGCAATACCCGCAGGAACAGTGGCCCGTCGACGAGCCCATCCCTTATCCCGAGGATCCGAAGCCTCCGAAATGGCCGTGGATAGTCGCCGGTATCAGCGTTCTGGCGGTGCTGGCGATAGCGTTGACGTCGATCCTCGTCATCACCCGCCGCACCGAGGTGGCGGCGCCGACCACAGTGACCGTTACCCCGTCCACAACGTGGACCGGGCCCAATGACGTCCCGCTACCGTCCATAACGACGACAGAGCCGCCGCCGCCCTCGCCACCTCCGCCGAATCCCAGCACCGGGGTGGAGACGCCGACAACCACCGAGGCGCCTCCGGTACCCACCACGACGGAAGCGCCCCAGCCGGTGCCGACGACAGGCCAGGGGCCGGGCGGTTCGGGACACGGCAGCAAGAGTGTCACCTACAGCGTCGGCGGCTCCGGCAGCCAGGTCAACGTCGCCTACATGACGGACACGGAGTACGTGCGGGTCGCGAACATCTCACAGCCATGGGCGGTGACGGTGACGCGGACTCAGCGGGACAAGCCGCTCATCATGAATGTCACCATGGTGGGCGAGGGGACGATCAGCTGTTCGATCACCGTCGACGGAGTGACCGTGACGGAAAGCACCGATGTGTTCGCCGTCGTGTGTCAGGCGCCGATGCCGGGTTAGTGCCCCTGTGTCTTGAGACGCTCGAATGACGCGAGTACCTCGGCCTCGGCCTCGGCGCGGCCCACCCAGTCGGCGGCCTCGACGAATTTGCCGGGTTCCAGATCCTTGTAGTGCACGAAGAAGTGCTTGATCGTATCCAGCTCGAAGCTGGATACATCGCCGATGTCCTGGATGTGGTCCCAGCGTGGGTCGCCCGCGGGCACGCACAACACCTTGTCGTCGCCGCCGCCGTCGTCGACCATCTTGAACATGCCGACGGGCCGCGCCTCGACGATCACACCCGGGAAGACGGACTCGGGCAGCAGCACCAGTGCGTCCAGCGGATCGCCGTCCTCGCCCAGCGTGTTTTCGATGAAGCCGTAATCGGTGGGGTACGCCATAGGGGTGTAGAGGAAGCGGTCCAGACGCACTCGTCCGGTCTCGTGATCGACCTCATACTTGTTGCGCTGACCCTTGGGGATCTCGATGGTGACGTCGAACTCCACACCCGCTCCTTGAATGTCGGTGGTACTTGGCAGTCGTCTTCGCGCAAGCGCTCATCCAGCGCGCACCAGGATAGCGATACCCTGCAGAGCATGGTCACCGCCAGGGCACTTGATCCGCGTCATTGGCGGCGCTCTACCCACGCTCTGCTTGCCGTCGCCGTCGTATTGGCGATTGCCGCGCTGGTGCTGCTGGCGTCCCTGACCACGGGGGCCTCCACCGCGCATCAGTTGCAGAGCGCCGATCCGGAGCCGGCGCTGATTACCCTGGCGCCAGGTGTGGTGCCGGTTTCCGATTCGGCACCGATTCCGACGGCGGATGGTTTGGCTCAGGCGCTGGACAGGGCGTTGCCCGACCCGGCACTGGGCATGTTCACCGGCCGGGTTACCGACGCGCTGACCGGCCGTGAGTTGTGGCAGCAGGGCTCCACGGTGCCGATGGTGCCGGCCTCGACCAACAAGGTGTTGACCGCCGCGGCGGCCCTGCTCACTCTCGAACGCGACGCCAAGCTGACCACTTCGGTGGTGGCCGATACTGCCGGGCAACGCGGACTGGTGACACTGGTTGGTGGCGGCGATCCGATCGTCAGCGCGGCACCGGCAGGCACCGACACCTGGTACCGCGATGCCGCGCGAATCAGCGACCTCGCCGACCAGGTGCGCAAGTCCGGTGTCGCCGTCACCTCAATCACCGTTGATATCAGCCGATTCGGTGGGCCCTCGATGGCGCCCGGGTGGGACCCGGCCGATATCGAAGGCGGCGATGTCGCGCCCATCCAGGCGGTGATGCTCGATGCCGGACGTACGCAGCCGACCGACTATGACTCGCGCCGTTCCACCACTCCCGCCCTGGACGCGGGCCGGGCGCTCGCCGCCGCGCTCGGTGTGGACCCGGAGGCGGTGCGCCTTGACGCGGCCCCTCCGACGGCGAAATCGATTGCCTCCGTGCAATCGGCGCCGCTGATGGAGCGGCTGCGGGAGATGATGAACGCCTCCGACAACGTCATGGCGGAAACCATCGGCCGGGAGGTGGCCCTGGCCACCGGGCGTGCGCAGACCTTCTCCGGCACGGTGGACGCCGTGACAAGTCAATTGCGCAGTGCGGGGATCGATCTCACGGACCTGACATTGCGTGATTCCAGCGGACTGTCGGTGGACGACCGGGTTACCGCGCGCACGTTGGACGAGGTGATCGGAGCCGCCGCCGGCCCCGACAAGCCGAAGCTGCGACCACTTCTCGATGTGCTGCCCATCGCCGGTGGCAGCGGCACCCTGTCCGAGCGCTTTGTCACTCAGAACCAAACCTCGGCGGGGTGGTTGCGGGCCAAGACGGGATCGCTCACCGGTGTGAACACGCTGGCCGGGGTGGTCACTGACGTCAGCGGGCGGGTACTGACCTTCTCTCTGATGCAGAATCACGCCACCGCGCCCACCGCACGTAACGCGGTGGACAACACGGCTGCCGTGCTGCGGTCCTGCGGATGTAGCTGATGGCTGAGTCGGGACGGGTCGTGCAGAGCGGCGGCGTTGGAACCAAGAGTCCCGAGTTGACGGTTGGCCGCATGGTCAACTGGGAATTCGCCGCGACCGTAGGCGTCAAGTTGGCGCGGCCGGCACCGCCCACCACCGAGTACACCCGGCGGCAGGCCATCGCCGAGCTGTCAGATGCGGCGCGGCGAGCGGAGACACCAGTACGTGAGGTCACCGGTCTGGCGGACGGGCTGCTCGTGCCCGAGGCACGGGTCATCGATCGCCCGGGCTGGATCTCCGCCGCAGCGCAGTCCATGCGATTGATGGCCGGCGGTGGCGAGGGGGCAACCGGGTTCTTGTCGGGCCGTGTCACCGGGGCACAGACCGGTGCCGTGCTGGCCTTCGTCTCATCGGGGATTCTCGGTCAGTACGACCCCTTCACCGCGGACGGCGCGGGCGCGCTATTGCTGGTGTATCCGAACGTCATAGCCGTCGAACGCCAACTTCGAGTGGTCCCCAGCGACTTCCGGATGTGGGTGTGTCTGCACGAGGTGACACATCGGGTGCAATTTTCGGCCAACCCGTGGCTGGCCGACTACATGTCGGGGACCCTCGCGACACTCGCCCACGAGCAAGAGGAGGACGTGGCCGGCATGCTGGGCAGGCTGGCCGACTTTGTCCGCTCGTCCAGAAGTCAGGGGCACAACGGCATCGTCGAGCTACTGCGTGCCATGCAGTCCGACAGCGGTCGGGACGCCCTGGACCGTCTGTTGGTATTGGGCACCCTGCTGGAGGGGCATGCCGATCACGTCATGGATGCGGTGGGCCCGGCCGTGGTCCCGTCGGTGGCGTCCATCAGGTCCCGGTTCGAGGCCCGGCGTTCACGCAAACAGCCGCCGCTGCAGCGGATCATCCGTGCGCTCATCGGCATGGACGCGAAGATGCGCCAGTACACCCGGGGCAAGAAGTTCGTCGACCACGTGGTCGGAAAGGTCGGCATGGAGCGCTTCAACACCATCTGGCGCGATCCGCAGACCCTGCCCCAGCCTGCCGAGATCGAGGATCCGGACCAGTGGATCGACCGAGTTCTCTAGCGCTGCGCGGGGCAGTCAAAGCATTTGCTGCTCAGTACCTTCCGGACGTGACGGAAGTGGCGGTTGCTCTTTCGGGTGGTGCGGATTCATTGGCCCTGGCGGCTGCCGCCGTCGCGCGGGCTTGGTCGGTGACGGCCCTTATCGTCGATCATGGTCTGCAGCAGGACTCCGCGCAGGTCGCGGCGCGGGCACGCAGTCAGGCGCTGGCCTTGGGATGTTCTGACGCGGTTGTTCTTTCCGTGACGGTCGACGGCGTGGGCGGTCTTGAGGCGGCGGCCCGCAGTGCGCGGTATGCGGCGCTCGAACAGGCCAGGGACGGAAGACCGGTGCTCCTTGCCCACACTCTCGATGACCAGGCCGAGACGGTGCTCTTGGGGCTCGGTCGAGGATCCGGCGCGCGTTCCATCGCCGGAATGCGCCCCTGGGATGATCCGTGGGGGCGACCATTTCTGGATCGTCGTCGTACCGAGACCCGTTCTTACTGTGATGAATTGGCGATCACCACCTGGGAAGACCCACACAATGTGGATTCCCGCTTCGTGCGGGTACGCCTGCGCCACGAGGTGCTACCGCTGCTCGAGGAGGTGCTCGGTGGTGGAGTGGCCGAGGCGCTTGCTCGTACCGCGCTCTCATTGCAGGACGACGGCGACGCACTTGATGCGCAGGCCCGTGCGGCTTTTCCGGGCGCACAGGGCCTGGCGATCTCGGATCTGCGCGGCCTGACACCCGCGGTCCGGCGTCGGGTTATCAGGCTCTGGTTATTGGCTGGCGGTGCACAGGACTTGAACGACAACCAGATTCGGGCGGTGGACGCGTTGGTCACGCAGTGGCGGGGGCAGGGCGGCGTGGCCGTGGGCGCCGATCTGCGCTACCAGCGACTGGTGGCGTCCCGATCCGGGGAGCAGCTGGTGCTTTCGGTACACGACGTCGCTAGGTGATCGCGAAGTCGCCGCGTATCGGTGACGTGAGTGTGCGGCGATAGTCCACCGGCGGCCAGGGCCACAGTTCTGGCACTCCGTCGGCGCCCAGGTACCAGCTGTCGCATCCGGTGGACCACACGGTGTTGGGCATCGCCCGGCGCATCTCGGTGTTGAACGTCTCTGCGGCATGCGCCGTCGGAGCGACTGACTGCATTCGACCGGAACGAATTTCGTCTATCCAATGCATCGCGAACTTGACCTGTGTTTCGGCGATCGAGATGAGCGAGTTGTTGCCGATCGGACTGTTGGGCCCGATCAAGAGGAAGAAGTTCGGGAACCCGGCGAGTCCCACGGCTCGATAGGCGCGGGGTCCGTCGCTCCACGCGTCACTGAGCTTGATGCCGTCGCGTCCGAGGACCTCCATGGGGCGTAGGTATGAGTGCGCGTCGAAACCAGTGGCGCACACCAGGATATCCAACTCGTGTAGGACTCCGTCGTTGGTGATAACACCCTGCGGCACAACGCGGTCGATTCCGCCGGTGAGCACCGAGACATTGGGTCGCTGTACCGCCTTGAAGAATGGCACCGACATGACCAATCGCCGGCACAGTGGTTCATAGTCGGGATGCAGCTTTTCGCGCAGTGTCGCGTCGCGGATGAGCAGCCGATGCGACGCCCGTACGAAGCCCTGGATGAGCTTGCGACGTGCGCCCGGGATCACCACCGAGCCGCCCACTCCACGTTCGAAGTAGAAGCGCCACAACAGATAGGAGATTCTATTGAGGACAGGTATGCGTGACCAGATGGATTTCGACAGCGCCGAGTAGGTGAAGTTGGGAACCGGCGCGACCCACTGTGCGGAGCGTTGGAACACCGACAAGTGCTGCACCTGTTCGGCGAGTGCTCCGATGATCTGTACCCCGGAGGAACCCGTCCCGATGAGCCCGACCCGCTTGCCGATGTACGGCACCGAATGATCCCAGCGTGCGGAGTGAAAGCAGGGTCCGGTGAAACTCTGCAATCCTTCGATTTCAGGGAGGCGCGGCAGATGCAGCACTCCGGTGGCGCCCACCACGACATCGGCGATATCGCGACCGCCGTCGGAAAGTTCCAGTTCCCAATGGGATTGGCCTGGCTCATCGACCCATTCGGCGCGAGTCACGGCGGTGCCGAAGCGGATATTGCGGCGCAGGTCCTGCTGGTCGGTGAATCTCACGAAGTACTGGTGTATCTCCGATCCCGGTGAAAATCCCTTACTCCAGCGGGGGTTCGGGGCGAACGAATATGAGTAGTAGCGTGAGGGCACATCGCATTGCAGGCCGGGGTAGGTGTTGTCCCGCCAGGTACCGCCGACCTCGTCGGCCTTCTCGTAGACGGTGAAGTTGGTGATGCCGCGGTGCCGGAGGGTGGAGGCCATGCAGAGGCCCGACATGCCCGCGCCGATCACCACCACGCGGATATCGCGGGATCGTGTCTTTTCGACCGCTGTGTAAGCGCCATTGCTCACGTTTCCATAGTGGCCTATTTCGTAAACAAAGTCACTAGGCAATCGGGATGAGCGGCTTGCGCGAGGACAGCCCGGGGGAGGTCGGCTTGGAGAGCTCGTGTACTCCATGGCACGCTGTCGGTCGTGACCTGCGAACAGGATCAGGCATGCGGCGAGCAATACAGCGGCGACGTGAAATCGGTACTCCTCACCGAGGAGCAGATTCGCGCCAAGACCCAGGAGCTCGGCGCCGCCATCGGCGAGAAGTACCGGGACATCGAGGGTGACCTGCTGCTGGTGACCGTGCTCAAGGGTGCCGTCATGTTTGTCTCGGATCTGGCACGCGCCATCCCGATCCCCACTCAGATGGAATTCATGGCCGTCAGTTCATACGGCTCGGCAACCTCGTCCTCCGGCGTGGTACGCATTCTGAAGGACCTGGATCGGGACATCCAGAACCTCGATGTCCTCATCGTCGAGGACATCATCGATTCCGGACTGACCTTGAGCTGGCTGATGCGCAACCTTGCCTCACGCGGCCCGCGCTCGCTCAACGTGGTCTCGCTGCTGCGCAAGCCCGAGGCCAAGAAGGTCGACGTGGACGTGGCCCTCGTCGGATTCGAGATTCCGAACGAGTTCGTCGTCGGTTATGGACTCGATTACGGCGAGCGGTACCGCGATCTGCCCTTTATCGGCACGCTGCACCCACGGGTCTACACCGACTAGTCCAGCTCCCACGCAACGGTGATCGCCGCGCTGACGGCGTGCTGACCGGCCTCGACGGGTGGTCCACTCGAGGCCCGCAGCATGGCGAACTCGGCCCGCGGATGCGGCGAGGCAGTACCGCCGGTCTCATCGATGCGCAGCACCTTGCCCAGTGTTCTGCCCGCGAGAGCGGCATACTGCTCGGCCCGGGTCTTGGCATCGGAAAATGCCCGCTCGCGTGCCAGTGTGGCGAGCGCGGTGCTGTCCTGCAGGTCGAAGCTCACTCCGGACAGCTGCGCTGCCTCGCCTCCCGCGGTGACGGCCTTGTCCAGCACATCGGAGACCTTCGAGAGGTCCCGGACGGTGATCCGCACCGAGTTGTCGGCGGCATAGCCCGTGATCCGGTTGCCATCGAACTGTGGGTGCACCGACATCCACGCGGTGCGAACATCGTCGGCGGCCACGCCGGCGTCGATCACCGCGTCGATCACCGCGCGCGCCTTGGCCTTCACGTCGGCCATCACCCCGGCGATGCGGCGGGACCGCACCGACACCCCGACGGTCGCCATGAATACGTCGGGACTGCCGCTGGCCTCGCCATGGCCGACAACCGTGATGTCGCCCATGGTCTAGTCGAGTTCCCAGATGACGCTCACCTGGAAGGACACCGTCTGCTGACCGGGCTCCAGCGGTGGGGCGAATGACGCGTCGGCTTGCATGGGGGCCCGCTTGCCCATCGGCGGAGGGGGCGGAGGCACCGAACCGTGAGATTCGTCGATGCGTAGCACCTTGCCCAGCGTGGAGCCCGACAGGGCTGCGTACTGCTCGGCACGGGACTTGGCGTCGTTGAAGGCACGTTCGCGCGCGCCCTTCATCAGGTCGGCGTCGTTGTCGAGGTCGAAGCTGACACCGGACAGCCGGGCGGCATCGCCGCCGGCCTGCACCGCCTTGTCCAGGACCTCGGAGGCCTTCTTGAGGTCACGGACATTGATGCGCACCGAGTTGGTGGCGTTGTAGCCGGTGATACGGGTGGGTCCGCCCGGCGGGTACGTCTGCTCCGGCTGGATAGACAGCTCGTTGGTCTGCACATCCTCACGGGCTACTCCGGCGCCGACCACGGCGTCGATCACTGCCTGTGCCTTCTGGCTCGCTTGCGACAGCGCACCGGACACGTCCTTGGCGGTCACGGACACGCCGACGTCGGCGCGTAGTACATCCGGTGCGCCTTTGACCTCGCCCTTGCCGACAACGGTCACGTTGCGACTGGATTCCGGCCCGCCGGTGGAATCGTCACCACAGCCGGCGAGAAGAACCGCCAGCGCGGCGGCACCGGCTATGGCGGTAGTCCGGGTCAGTGCTTTTCGTGCTAGTACCCGCATGTCACTTCCTGTCCTCCCCAACCTTCATGGCACCACCAAGATCTTGCAGTGGCGCTCGGGATCGCCGAGATCGGCAAATGCCGAACCGACATCTTCCAGACCTACCTCACCTGTGACGAGCGGCGCAACATCGATCTCACCGTGCGCGATTCGACGCAGCGTTTCGGAGAACTCGGCGGGCTCGTAGGCGAGCACGAACTGCACCGCAACTTCCTTGGCGATCCCGAAGTAGGGGGTGATGGCATCGGGCTCCATGCAGACGCCCACGACCACCACTCGTGCGCTGTGCGGCGCGTCGCGCAAGACCTCGTTGAGGATGCCCGGCACTCCAACGGCCTCGAAGATCACGGGCGCACCCGCGCCTATCCGGGACCAGGCGTGGAAGGTGGGCTCGATCTTGGGGTCGACCACCTGGTGCGCGCCCATGCGTTGGGCCAGATCGCGCCGGGCAGAGGAGTAGTCGGAGGCGACGATTGGCTCGATGCCCAGGTTGTGCAGGGCGGCGATCACGGCAATACCGACGGGGCCGCAACCGATGACGATTGCTCCGGTGCCCGGCTGGATGGCCGACTTGTTAACGGCATGCAGGCCCACGGCCATGGGTTCGGTCAGGGCCGCGTGCCGGGGATCGAGGCCGTTGGGGATGGGCAGCAGCAGCGGCGCACTGAGCAGCATCTGTTCGGCATAGCCGCCGAGGGTGGTGTTGCTGTAGACGATGGGTTCGAGGCCCTTGGCAGACAGGAGGATTGGAATTGAGGTCACCGCGGTTCCGGCGGCGGGTGCTTGCGTCCGCGGCCCGGCCTCGATCACTTCTGCCGCGAACTCGTGGCCCATGAAAACATCGGTGCTTAAGTCGACGCCATCGGTGAGGCTGGGCATGCCCACCATCTGTTTGGACAGCTCGATGGCCCGCGCCCCGTGTTTGGCGAAATGCAGGTCGGATCCGCAGATGCCGCAAGCGGACACCTTGACCAGCACCTGTCCCTCGCCCGGTGTAGGGCTGGGCACATCATCGCGATAGACCATTGAGCCGTTGCGTAGCACCGACGCCCGCATCAGTGCGATGCCTTCTGCGCCACGTGCTCACCGATAGCCTTGGCGACCGCGTCGCCCGCGCGCCCCAGTAGTTCGCCTCGCTTGGCCTGGGCCCAGTCGTGGGATGCTTGCGCGGCGGTGAGCTGGCCGGTGAAATCTGGAATTACCTTGCGGGCGAATAGTTCATAAGACTTGAACGTCGCCTCCGGTGCTGCCCAGTCATGCCCGAGCATCAGGAAGGTGCCAAACCCGCCTGACGTGTCGAGTAGGCCCTGGATGTATTCGATGGCGTCCTCGGGCGTCCCGATGCAGCAGTTCCCTTCGTGGGCGTAAGCCTTGACGAACTCATGCGGGTCGATAGCGCCATCAGCACCGTCCGCACTGTTGGCCAGTGGCAATACCCCGACCGCGCCGAAGTAGTGAGCGTAGTCGGGCAGTCCGTAGGTGCAATCCGCGATGGCCTGATCGCGTGTCTCGGCCAGGTGCATGATGCCGAGGACCCGCCAGCTTGATCGGTCGGGTTCGGGATGGCCGTGGATTTCCGCTTGCTCGCGTACGACTTCCCAGGCGTTCTCCAGCGCGGCAAACCCGCCCGGGATCGACGCGGACAACGACAGCAGGCCCGCTCCCAGCTTGCCTGCCAGCCGTGGACCAGACGGCGAAAACATGGCGGCGGTGAGTATTTCCGGATACGGATGGGTGTACGGGCGTAGTTGTAGTTGGGCGTCCCGCAGCGTGAACCAGGACGTTTCGCGGTTGATCCGTTCTTGTGGTGTCGCGCGCAGTAGCGCGAGGATCGCCTCAAGCGACTCTTCCTGCATGCGTCTTTGGTCTACGGGATCGATGCCCATCATGTAGGCGTCGGTGGGTAACGCGCCGGGGCCGGTACCGAAGATGACGCGGCCACGGGTGATGTGGTCCAACAGAATCCAGCGGTCTACCACCATCAACGGGTGATGGTAGGGCAGCGACACGACCCCGGTACCCAGTTTGATGTGCTTGGTGCGTTCGGCAGCGGTGGCGATGAAAACCTCTGGGCAGGAAATTAATTCGTACCCGCCGGAATGATGTTCGCCAAACCATGCCTCGTGATACCCCAGGCGATCCAGCGCGACCACTCGATCCAGGTCGTATTCCAGTGCCGTGGTGGGATTTTGGCCGACGGGATGAAACGGAGTGATGAAGGCGCCGAAACGCAGAGGCAGCGCGGACATCAGTGCACAACCTCCTGCAGGAACGCCAGGAGCGCGGCGTTGACCTCCAACGGCCGCTCTTGCTGGATCCAGTGCCCGGCCCCATCGATCAGGAGGTCGCCCCGGTTATCGGTCCGGTACTTCACGCTTCCCGCATGGTCGGTGAATCCGAGTACCGGATCTGCGGCGCCCGCGATGAAGAGCGAGGGCACTACCACGTTAGCGCCCGCAAGACGCTCGGTGAGAGCCCAATTGCGGTCGAAGTTCCGGTACCAGTTCAGGCCGCCGGTGAATCCGGTTCGGGCGAATTCGGTGATGTAATGGTCCAACTCGTCCTGGCTCAGCCATTCGGGCAGCTCGCCGGGATCCGGCATGCGCTCAACGAATCCCGCGGGCCCGGGTGCGATCATCGTGGCGCCGTCGATGCGGGCCATCCCAGCCATCATGCGGCGCATCGTGGTTGCCGGGTCCCGGTTGAGATCGGCGTCGGCGACGCCCGGTTCTTGGAAGTACAGGATGTAGAAGAAGTTGTCGCCGAACAGTTTGTTCCACGCCTGTGTGGGCGGGACCTGACTGCGCCGGGTGAAGGGCACCGAGAGGCCGACCACTCCGGACACGCGTTCGGGGACGGCGAGCGCGGTATGCCAGGTGACCACGGCGCCCCAGTCGTGTCCGACGAATGTCGCCTTTCCGGCCCCCACGTCATCGAGAATTCCGAGGAGGTCATCCGAGAGCGCCTCGATGTTGTAGTCATCGATGTGCGCGGGCATGCTTGATCTGCCGTAGCCCCTCTGATCAGGAGCGATGACGTGGTATCCCGCGGCTGCCAGTGCGGGAATCTGATGGCGCCAGGAATATGCCAGCTCGGGGAACCCGTGGGACAGAATGACTGCCGGTTGGCCGGGCTCGCCTGCCTCGACTATGCGCAGGTGCACCCCATTGGTGGCGATGTCACGTTCCCGGATATCCACAGCGGCATCGGTCATGAGCGCATTCTCACCTTCCGGGGGCGTCCAACAGCCTTGTCGTCGCGCGTTGTGATTGCCACTAAACCACAACGCGCATCCCCCGACCAGGGACCGCGGCCGTCGGTCATATCGGGCCGCGGAGCTCATCGCCACCGAGATGGTGGCGGTGATGTGGGCTGGCTCGTCGGGGCCGGCCGCCCTCGGTGAGTCGACGAGTAGTCGAGTTGTTAAGCCGCGCAACGATATCTGACAAGCAGAGCACCACTGTCCGGGGCGGCGGTGGTGCTCTGCACCGGGGTCAGGGGGACGATCGCCCGGTTGACGTGGTGTGCGGGTGAATGTCGAGAGGCCGCGCACTACGCCTAATTATGTCGCACACATTTGTACTCGGAATATTAGACACTCCGGCGATCTTGTCAACCGTCTCGGTGGAGACCGGTCATGCTTGTCTTCGGCGTGGTCGAATTGTGTTGAAGCGGTGGTTGTTCAGGCCGCCGCGGGTCCGGCGGCGAGAATGCGTTCGTAGTCCCACGGGGCGGGGGGTTTGATGGATGGGGGTGTCCATTCGGTGGTCCACCGACCCTCTGGATGAGCCACCTCGACCGGGCTGACGCCCAGCATCGATTGTGCCTCTCGGTATGGAAGCTCAAGCAGCTCCTCCCAGGGCGCCGCCATCAGCAGGTCGGCGCGACGTCCACGTTCGACGGCCTGCCGGTAGTAGCGCAGCTTGAACGGTATGGAGGCGCCGGGCAGGGTGAGGGCTCCGAACAGTCCGAGCTTCCCCAGCGGCCCGGCAGGTTCCATTTGTCCGCAATGGAATCCGATATTGGCCACTTCGCCGGCGACGTCGGGGCCATAGCCGCCGATGGTGTGAAACATGTCGTGCAGTGCGGTGCCCCGGATGACCATGTAGTAGAAGTCGTCATCCCAGTTGTTCTTCTCGGCGATTGGTCTGATGATGCTGGATTCGCCGAACACGCCAGCGTCGAGTTTGTTGGTATTCAGAAACGAGAGGTACGCGTGCCCCAAGCTGCCGAATGGCAGCGAGCTCAGGTAGTCCACGTCACCGAGCACCGAGAGTAGGTCTGGTTTGTGCTTGAACAGCTTGCGGCCGTTCGGGTGAGAGCGCACCTGGTAGTAGGCGCGCGCGAAGACGGGCGCCTCCATACCGAGAAATGCCTCGTAGATGTCCCCGTGGTACTTGGCGTCGATGAGCATTCGCCAGGCTTTGAGCCAGGGGGTCCAGGTCGTGCGGTCGGGCACCACCCCATCGGGATTAGAGTATTTGGCCAGGTCGTTGGGCATACGGCTAATAATAGACAGATCAACTAAAGTGTCAATATATTGTTTGAGGAGGCGGCGAGAGGATGGCCCGCAAGGCGCAGGGCGAGGACAAGGCTCCCCGTGGCCGCGGAAGGCCGCCGGGCGGCGGTAATACCGCACAGCAGGCGCAGGAGCAGCTGCTCGATGCCGCCGAACGCCTGTTCATCGCACGCGGATACGCCGCGTCCACGATGGAAGCCATTGCGCGGGAAGCCGGATACAGCCGCGCGGTGGTGTATCGGCATTTTCGCAATCGTGACGACTTGATGGACGCGCTGGTGGTTCGCGCGACCATGAACGAGATCACCAACATGATCGGACGCCTGATGGCACTGAAGAGCCTCGCCGAGATCATCCCGGAATCGCTCGTGATCGTCTCGGTGGAGGTCGGTGCCAATCCGCTACTGCGGGTGCTGGCCGACCGTGACGATCGCGGCACGGTTGCGTCGCTGATTGTGGACGCCCCCAACCTCATTGATCTGTTGACGGCTATGTACGCGGGCGTATTCAGCACCCGGATGGCGGAGGTGCGTCAGGGCGTCCGGCCCGAGGACGCGGCGCGCTACGTACTGTCGGTCGCGTTGTCCCTGCTGCTGGGGCTGATACCGGGAACCGACGATCCCGAGCAGGTTCGGCGTTACGTAAGGGTCTTCGTGCTGCCCACGCTGCTCGCGGATCCGCCACAACCGGAGGCGGTCTTCATTTAGCGCGCCGTGGTCCGGGCCTTGATGAGGTCGATCACGATGTTGGGAATCTCGTCCGCGTTACGTGCGACTCGGCTGCCGGCACCTGGTGTGGCGTCCGAAATCTGTTTGAGGACAGTGGCATCGGCATCCTCGGTGATGCCCAGGGTGATCAGGACGACGGGTCGTGCCGGATCCTGCTCCTTCTTGAGCGTCGCGAGTAGTTGCTCCAGTGAGATGCCGTTGGGATCCTCGTTCGAGCCGTCCGTGATGATCACCACGCTGTTGATGTAGTGGGGGTCGTAGGTCGACTGCACCTTGCGGAACGCCGCGAGCGCGGTGTCATACAGGCCGGTCCCACCGCCGACCAGTGCGTCCAGGCCGTGGCCTTCATCGGCCAGCAGCTGGCGTTGAGTCTTGTCGCCGACTTTCTCGCCGAGCGTGCGGATGGGGAGCAGTTCCTTCCAGTCCTGGCCGGGTCCACCCTTGTCGATCGAGAAGGCCCACAGGCCGATCTGCGCGTTCTCCGGAAACAACGGAAGGCCGTTGTCGATTGCCTGGCTAAGCAGGCCGACACGCGTGGTCGGACCGGCGGAGAATTTCATCGAGCCGGACACGTCAAGCACGGCAAGCATGCGGGAAGGCAAGGCCAGCACCGCGTATCGGCGCATTGCCGTATCGAATGCCGTCAAGTCGTTGACGGTGAGCGCTTCCACGGCGCCGACGCCATTGTCCTGCAGTGGTGCGAAATCCGGCCCGCGGAAACCGGCGGCCGCCAAGGCCTCTCTCCCGCGGTCGCCCGAGAGGCGTTCAGCGAGCACCTCGCCGGAGCGTTTCGCATCGGCATGCCGGTCGTTGGCGGGTTCGGTCACGGCAATCGGATAGTTCAGGGTGGGTGCGCCGGTCGCCGGAACGAGGGCGGCGAGCGTGGTGTCCGGGTGCTTGGCGTTGTAGTCGAGCAGCTGTTGCTCTGTTGAGACCGCCAGACCGCCGGTTTTGGCCACCTCTTCGAGCCGTTCCTGCACGCTGCTCTGCTTGGTGTTGGTCAGCTGCGCTTGGGCAACCGGAACGAGCGCTGCGGTGATGGCGTTGGGATCGCTCTTGCCCTGTTCGGCCTCGGCGAGGGCGCCCAGCACGGGGCCGGCCGAGACGGAGTCTTCCAGCGGATTGCCGATTCGCAGACCCGGCTGCTTCAACACGCTCAACCACGAGTCGAAGGTTGGGGTCTGACCCGGTTTGGCCGCCACCACGATCGGGGTTCTGGCCACCGATTGACTTGCCGAGTCCAGTGCTGCGCCGGTGGCACGCATCTGCCTGGCCAGCCACAGGGACGAATCGGGGAGCCACAGCGCGGGTGCGCCGCCGGGCTTGCCGATGGTCGCGGCGGTGGTGGCGGAGGGTTTGGCGGTCACGGTGAATTGTGCGCAGCCCAATTCCTTGGCACCGGCGCCGTCAATCGCCTTCGACACGGCCGGAGTGATCGCCGGGTCGGCGGAGACGGCGACGGTCCGAACGTCACCGCATCGCTCGGATAACTTCTCATAGGCGAAAAACCCAAGCCCGCCGAGCAGGAGGGCAACGGCGGCCAACGCGATCCACTTGGTCAGGCCTAAGCCCCCTGAGTGTTGTTGCCTTCTGCGATGGCGTTCACTGTGGCGACCAGGCATGACTGGACCTCTTCGTTCTCGGCCGCACGCAGACCTGGTGCCCGCGTCGTGAGGCTCGGGCGATAGTACCGTGAACAAGATCACTGTCCGAAGGGCTGAGCAGGCGGTTGACCGCTATGGAGGGGGATTGATGCGGGTGCTGGTCGGGCTGCTGCTGTGCGCGCTGTTAGCTGGGTGTTCTCTGGATTTCGGTCCGACGGATGTCGAGGTACCGGTGGCCGAGGCCCAGGCATTCGGGCGGATCGACATCCCTGCAGGGGTACAGGTGCTCAAGGTTCGGATGGATCACGGCATCGACACCATCTACAGGGTCGTAGTGCGGGCCAGCGAGCACCAGGTGGGCACGATCTTGCGGAACTCGAAGTTCACCGAGCCCTTCCGGCCCGTGCCGGACCCTTCCGCGCTGACGGTCATCGCAGGTCCTCCGTTGTCTGGGGCCGCCAACGTCACGGAAGCTCAAGACCATGTCGAGAAGCCCTGGGTATACCGCCATATCGTCCAGGACATCAGGTCGCCCGACGAGGTTTACCTGCACATGAGCCTCTTCAACACCTGACGGCGCGTGCCGCCAGGGGACTACCTCCGTTTCACCCTGGGCGTAGTGCACGCCACAGATGCGAACATGCAGGTGAGGTAGCCTGAGAGTTCTTGATGAATACCTCTATGGCTTCCTATGGCCTGCCCCATGACTACGGAAGGACCGGGCCGCTGACCGCGGCCGACGCTGTATGAACCGGACAAACGTGTTTCGCACCCTGGGCGTCATCGTGGTGGTGCTGCTGCTGGGGTGGTCGTTCTTCTACTTCAGCGACGACACCCGCGGTTACAAGCCCGTGGACACCACGGTCGCGATCAAGCAGATCGACACCGACAACGTCAAAAGCGCCCGCATTGACGACCGTGAGCAGCAGTTGCGGCTGGACCTGAAGGCCGCCAACGGTGATACCGAAGGTAAGGACAAGGTCATCACCAAGTACCCCACCGGGTACGGGGTGCCATTACTGGAGAAGCTCAACGGCAAGGGCGCGGCCGTCAACACGACGGTCAACCAGGGCAGCATCCTGGGATCGCTGCTGCTGTACCTGCTGCCGGTGATCCTGCTGGTGGTGCTGTTCTTCGCGTTCAGCCGGATGCAGTCCGGGGGCCGGGGCATGGGATTCGGTTTCGGTAAATCGCGTGCCAAGCAGCTGTCCAAGGACATGCCCAAGACCACCTTCGCCGACGTGGCAGGTGTCGACGAGGCGGTCGAGGAGCTCTACGAGATCAAGGACTTCCTGCAGAACCCGTCGCGGTATCAGGCGCTCGGTGCCAAGATCCCGCGTGGCGTGCTGCTCTATGGCCCGCCCGGCACAGGTAAGACGCTGTTGGCCCGTGCGGTCGCCGGTGAGGCAGGAGTGCCGTTCTTTACCATCTCCGGCTCCGACTTCGTGGAAATGTTTGTGGGCGTTGGCGCTTCGCGCGTGCGTGACCTGTTTGAGCAGGCCAAGCAGAACAGTCCCTGCATCATTTTCGTCGACGAGATCGACGCAGTCGGACGGCAGCGTGGCGCCGGCCTGGGCGGTGGGCACGACGAGCGTGAACAGACCCTGAACCAGCTGTTGGTGGAGATGGATGGCTTCGGTGACCGGCAGGGTGTCATCCTGATCGCCGCGACCAACCGCCCCGACATCCTGGATCCGGCACTGTTGCGTCCCGGTCGTTTCGACCGGCAGATCCCGGTGTCCAGCCCCGACCTGGCGGGCCGCAAGGCCGTGCTCAAAGTCCATTCGGCGGGCAAGCCCTTCGGCCCCGATGTCGACTTCGATGGCCTGGCCAAGCGCACCGTCGGCATGTCCGGTGCCGACCTTGCCAACGTGATCAACGAGGCCGCGTTGCTCACGGCCCGTGAGAACGGCACCGTGATCACGGCTGCCGCGCTGGAGGAGTCGGTCGACAGGGTCGTTGGTGGTCCCCGTCGCAAGGGGCGCATCATCAGCGAGCACGAAAAGAAGATCACTGCGTATCACGAGGCCGGCCACACGCTGGCTGCCTGGGCCATGCCCGATATCGAGCGGGTGTACAAGGTGACCATCTTGGCGCGTGGGCGTACCGGCGGACACGCCATAGCGGTTCCCGAGGATGACAAGGGCCTGGCCACCAGGTCGGAAATGATCGCGCAGCTGGTCTTCGCGATGGGCGGCCGGGCGGCCGAAGAACTCGTGTTCCGGGAGCCGACCACCGGTGCGGTGTCCGATATCGAACAGGCCACCAAGAAGGCCCGTGCGATGGTCACCGAGTTCGGGATGAGCGCCAAGCTCGGAGCGGTGCGCTACGGCACTGAACACGGTGATCCGTTCCTGGGCCGCACGATGGGCACCCAGGCTGATTACTCCCATGAGGTCGCCCGCGAAATCGATGAGGAGGTGCGCAATCTCATCGAGGCGGCGCACACCGAGGCATGGGCGATCCTCACCGAGTACCGGGATGTGCTGGACACCCTGGCCGGCGCACTGCTGGAGAAGGAAACGGTGGTCCGTAAGGAACTCGAGGAAATCTTCTCCGGCGTCCAGCGCCGTCCGCGGTTGACCATGTTCGACGACTTTGGCGGTCGTATCCCCTCCGACAAGCCGCCCATCAAGACGCCCGGCGAGCTTGCTATCGAACGTGGCGAACCCTGGCCCCCACCGGTCCCGGAGCCCGCGTTCAAGAAGGCCATCGCCGAGCAGGCGGCTGCGGCGGCGCCCGCCAATGGGGTGCCACCGGCGCCTGCGGGTCCGCATGGACATCTCCCCAACGGCCAAGGTGGACAGCCCGTTCCGCCCGGAGTCAACTATGGGGCTCCCGCCGGCTGGCACGCACCCGGCTGGCCTCCCCCCGGGCAGGCTCCGCACCCGCAGCCGGGCTATCAGCCATATCCGCCGCAGCCCTACCCGTACCCGGTGCCGACTCCGCATCAGCAGCCGGGCCCGGCTCCGGACGAGGGCAGCGAGAGCAAGGGCTGATATGAACTCGCCCGAGACGGCCGAGTACAACGGCCATCCGACCGGTCACGTCTTCGACCAGGCACGTGCCGAGGCCGCGGTCCGTGAACTGCTCTATGCGGTGGGTGAAGACCCGGATCGGCATGGCTTGGCGGATACACCGGCCCGCGTCGCGCGTGCGTACAAGGAGATTTTCGCCGGGCTCTACACCGATCCGGATACCGTGCTGAACACCACCTTCGACGAGCAGCATGACGAGCTGGTGTTGGTGAAGTCGATACCGATGTACTCGACGTGTGAACATCACCTGGTGTCGTTCCACGGCGTCGCACATGTCGGATACATCCCCGGCCAGCACGGCCGCGTCACGGGGCTCTCGAAAATCGCTCGCTTGGTTGACCTTTACGCGAAACGACCGCAGGTGCAGGAGCGTCTGACAGCGCAGATCGCCGACGCGCTGGTGCGCAAGCTCGAGCCGCGCGGAGTGATCGTCGTGGTGGAAGCCGAGCATCTGTGCATGGCCATGCGCGGCGTACGCAAGCCCGGTGCGACTACCACGACCTCCGCCGTACGGGGTCAGTTCAAACGTGACGCCGCTTCCCGGGCCGAGGTTCTTGACTTGATGATGAGGACATGATCGCCGGCGTGACGGAAACTCCCGCACTGACCCACATCCTGGGAGTCGTCAATGTCACCGACGACTCCTTCTCTGACGGTGGACGATTCGTCCGTCAATCGGACGCGGTAGCGCACGGCCTGGCGCTTGCGTCCGCGGGCGCGGACATCATCGATGTCGGTGGCCAGTCGACTCGGCCTGGTGCGGCGCCGATCAGGCAGAAGATCGAGATGCAACGTGTCATCCCGGTGATCAAAGAGCTTGCCAGTCATGGCATCAACATCAGTGTGGACACCATGCGTGCGGAGGTCGCGGCCGCCGCGATCGATGCCGGCGCGAACATGGTCAACGATGTCTCGGGCGGCAGGTCCGACCCGGAGATGGCGCAGCTGATCGCGCAACGAGGTGTTCCTTGGATTCTGATGCATTGGCGTTCAAAGGATTTCATCCACACACCGGCTACCCGAAACTATCGCGATGTGGTCGCCGACGTTTCTCGTGAGCTGATGGAGTCGGTGGCGGTGGCGGTCAACGCGGGTGTCTCACCGGACAAGCTCATCCTCGACCCGGGCCTGGGCTTCGCCAAAACCGCACACCACAACTGGCTGCTGCTGCAAGCGATCCCGGACCTGCAAGAACTGGGCTATCCGATCTTGATCGGTGCGTCCCGCAAACGGTTCCTGGGCTCGCTGCTTACCGACCTCAAGGGTGTGGAGCGGCCGCCCGACGGCCGTGAAACCGCGACGGCCGTCATCACCGCGCTGGGTGCGCTGCACGAGGTGTGGGGGGTACGTGTCCATGACGTGACGGCCTCGATGGACGCGTTGAAGGTGGTGCGCGCCTGGGAGACCGGCGGTGCGGAAACCGTCGAAGAGGGTGAAGAAGAAGCCCAAGAGGCAGCCGCCCCGGAACCGCCGCCCGCGCCGGAATCCCCGCCCGTGACCATCGCGCAGGATGAGGTCACCACCGAGGTGACGGTGCGCACCGCGCGGCCCGAGCCCAGTAAGACCGCGGGTGGCAGGTGGCGTCGGGAGGTGGCGCAACGCGGCGCCAAAGGTGAACCGAAATGACCGACCGTATCGAGCTGCGTGGGTTGAAAGTATTTGGCTACCACGGAGTTTTCGAGCATGAGCGTCGTGATGGACAGGAGTTTTCGGTCGACATCACTGTCTGGCTGGACCTCGACACGGCGGCGGCCACCGATCAGCTGGTCGACACACTTGACTACGGAGACTTGGCTCAGCGCGCGGCCGCGATCGTGTCGGGGCCGCCGCGCAATCTCATCGAGTCCGTCGCGGGTGCGATCGCCGAGGACGTGATGACCGACTCACGAGTTCACGCGGTGGAGGCGGTGGTGCATAAGCCGAACGCGCCGATTCCGTTGACGTTCGGCGATGTGGCGGTGGTGGCCCGTCGCTCCCGGCGATCTCGGTCCGGGGCGCAGTAGTGGTGCGTGCCGTGCTTTCGATCGGCTCCAATGTCGGTGACAGGCTCGCGCACCTGCAATCGGTGGTGGATGCACTGGGCTCGGACGTGGTCGGCGTCTCGCCGGTGTATCAGACCGCTCCGTGGGGGCATGTTCCGCAGCCGGACTTCTTCAACGCAATTGTCGTCGCCGACGGACGCGAGCCCCTGGAGTGGCTTGCGGTGGCGCACCGCCTGGAGCAGTCGGCGCAGCGATTGCGCGACGAGCGTTGGGGTCCAAGGACTCTCGACGTTGATGTGATCAGCTGCCGTCGCGATGATGCTGGTGAGGTCCTTTCCGATGACCCGGATCTCACGCTGCCGCATCCGCGTGCGCATCTGCGGGCCTTCGTGCTGGTGCCGTGGCTGGCGCTGGAGCCCGGCGCGGTACTCACCGTCGACGGTGTGGTGCGCCCGGTGGCCGACCTGCTGTCCGGACTCGACGCGGCCGAACGCGAGGGTGTGCGGCGGATGGATGCCGCCCTGACCGGTCCGGTGACGTAGTGGGAACCACCCGCTTCCGCGATCTGCTGGTCGCGGGCGTCGTCACGGCGATCTTTTGCTATTTCTTTGTTTCGGCGGCTTACGGATCCTTGCCGCCGATTCCCCTGCTCGCCGGCGTCTCGCTGCTGGTGCTGGCGGTCGCGGAGGCCGGCTGGGCGTTCTACGTGCGTAACAAGGTCAACGACGGCCAGATCGGCGTGGGCGCGGGGCGTTTGCCTGCGTTGGCCGTGGCGCGTTCGGTTGTGGTCGCGAAGGCTTCGGCGTGGCTGGGCACGCTGATGACCGGATGGTGGATGGCGATGCTCGTTTACATCCTGCCGCGGCGCGCACATCTGGCCGCCGCGGCGGCCGACACTCTCGGCGTGGTGATCGCGACCGGATGCGCGTTGGCGCTCGTCGTCGCCGGGCTGTGGCTTCAGCATTGCTGTAAGTCGCCGCCGGACCCGCCCGCGACCCCCGCGAGATAGCACCCACGCATGTCGAATCGCCGATTCGAGGTCGGCCAGCACACTGCGCTGTCCAGGTACAGTCACCTCCATGACCATGCCCACCCGAGCGGCTAAGCCCCGGCGTGGCAGCAGGCGTCCCGGCTGGGCGTTGCTGACCGCGTTGCTGGTGCTCGCGATCGGGTCCGGCATCGCGCTCGTCTTCACCGATAAGGCCATATATTTGCGCGTCGGCCTGTTGCTGGCGCTGTGGGCGGCTGTCATCGCATCGTTCGCAGCACTGACCTATCGCCGGCAGAGCGATACCGATCAAGCCAAGGTGCGCGATCAGAAACTCGTCTACGACCTGCAGCTGGAACGGGAGATCTCGGCACGTCGTGAGTACGAGCTGACCGTCGAGAGCCGATTGCGCCAGCAGCTGGCGGGTGAGATCGAGGCACAGGCGGCTGACGAGATCGCGACGTTGCGGGCCGAGCTCGCCGCATTGCGCACCAACCTGGAGATCCTGTTCAACACCGATCTCAGTGACCGCCCCGCGATCGAGCACGACCCGATTCGCGCCCTCGGGCCCTGGCCCGGGGCCGAGCCGCAGCCGGTGCCGACGACGAGCACCGCCGCCTTCGCCCACTCCGTTCGCGAGCCGCAGCCCGCTGTCGCCGACGAGTACCAGGATGTCACCGCCGTCGATGAGGACAGCCGGACATCGGAGTACCCGATCATCGACGTCGCCGAAGACCCCCACCATGTGGACCAGGAACAGGCGCCCCCGACACCGCCCTATCCCACCCCTCCTTATTACGGGGCGGCTCAACCTCACGAGCCAGAGCCGTACCAGCAGCCGGTGTCCTCCGGGACGCATTGGCGCCCGCAACCCGAACCGCATGTGGCGCAGCCTCCGGTACCCGGACACGAACAGCAATTCCCGGCCGCCGCCGAGCCCACGCAGCAACCATATTGGGCTGCCAGACAAGAGGATTGGGACGCCGCCGCCGACGGTGAGGATTGGGATCCGGTCCCCGCGCCGATGGCACCGCCCGAACAGCCTGCTCCCCAGCAGGCATGGAACGCGCCGGCGCCGGAATGGCATGTTCCGCAGCCGCCCGCGCCGCCGCCCAGTGCCTGGGCCCCGGCACCGGCGGAAGGTCAGTGGTTACCCCCCGGGACTGCAGGCAGCAATTGGGCCTCCAACGAGCCTGTCGCGCCGCCGAGCCCCTATCAGGCAGAACCCGCGGCCGGCGGACGTCACTCCGGCACCCCGTCCCGGCATCAGGCCCCTGCCGCAGCCGAGAACACGGGCGGCGGACACTGGGCCCCCGAACCCTCGTACCCACCACCGCCGGCTCCCGAGCAGCCGAACTATCCGGAGAGCTCGGGTGGGCATCGGGCACCGGAAACCGAGCCGGAGGAGAAGCGCGGAAAGCGCCGGGCTCCCGAACCCGAGGAATCCGAAGAAACACGTGGTCGGCGTCGCGCGGAGGACACGGGCGGTTTCTCGGTCGCGGACCTGCTGGGACGCATCCAAACCGATTCTTCCGAGTCCGGCGGCGGCCGTCGGCGCCGCCGTGAGGACTGATCCGCGGCGATATCGTCACCGTGCGTCAAAGTGAGCAATCTAACGGCTCACGCCTCTGCCGATAGCGCAGCCGGAGGACTACTCTGCTGGTGACCGTCCGGTACCTGCAGGGCAGGACTGGAACGTATCTAGTCTGCGAGGTGTCTCGTTCAGCATGCCTGAGGCTTTCCCTGTCGATGGCCGTGTCGATGGCCCAGTCGACGACCAGTCCGACGGTCCTCTCGACGGCCTGCGGCCGGCCCGGCTGGCCGTCGGAATCATCTCCGCCGGTCGAGTGGGCACTGCCCTAGGCGTCGCGCTGGAGACGGCGGGTCACTTCGTCGTCGCATGCAGTGCCGTGTCCGAGGCCTCACGCCGACGCGCCGAGCAGCGCCTGCCGGAAAGCCAGATACTGCCTGCCCAAGAAGTGGCGCCACGCGCTGAACTGCTGATCCTCGCGGTGCCGGATCATGAGTTGGCGGCCCTGGTCGCCGGTCTTGCCGCCACCGGTTCGGTGCGCCCCGGAACGATCGTGGTGCATACCTCGGGGGCCAACGGCATAGCAATCCTGGATCCGTTGACCGCTCTGGGGTGTATGCCGCTGGCCATTCATCCGGCCATGACGTTCGCCGGTGGCGACGAGGATATCGAACGACTTCCCAACTCCTGCTTTGGAATTACCGCAGCAGACGAAATCGGGTATGCGATTGGCACGGCCTTGGTGCTGGAGATCGGCGGCGAGCCGGTCCGGGTGCGCGAGGATGCCCGCACTCTCTATCACGCCGCCCTGGCTCACGGCAGCAACCATGTGGTGACGCTGGTACTGGATGCGGTCGAGGCGCTGCGCTCAGCGCTCTGGGGTCAGGAGTTGTTGGGGCAGGAGACAATCGGCGACGGGCCGGGCGGGCTGCCGGAGCGTGTGCTGGCACCACTGGTGCGTGCTGCCGTCACTAACGCCCTGGACCGCGGCCAGGCGGCACTGACGGGTCCGGTGGCGCGGGGAGACGGCGCTGCCATCGGACGTCACCTCGACGCACTCATGGAGGCAGACCCGGCGTTGGCCGACGCTTACCGCGCCGACGCGCGCAGAACCGCGCAGCGCGCGCACGCCCCCCAATCGGTTTTCTCTGCACTGGAACCCCGCGACGCCGGTTAAGGCAAGCTAAGGCAAGGTAAGGCAAGGTAAGGCACTGAGATGACGAGTTTGTATGGTCCGAAGGGGCCGAAGGGCTACCTTCGGGGAGAGCTGACCGTTCACCACGACCCCGAGACCATGTACGACGTGTCGAAGGCGTTGCGGCACACCGGCCGACGGATTGTCTTGGTGCCGACCATGGGTGCGCTGCATGAGGGCCATCTGACGCTGGTCCGGCACGCCCGGAAGGTGCCCGGTGCCGTTGTCGTGGTGTCCATCTTCGTCAACCCGCTGCAGTTCGGTCCGGGCGAGGATCTCGAGGCGTATCCACGCACACTGGACTCCGATGTCGCGAAGTTGCGCGAGGAGGGTGTGGAGCTGGTGTTCGCCCCGAATGCGGAGGCGATGTATCCGCATGGCCGGCGCACCACCGTGCAACCCGGTCCGCTAGGTGCTGAGCTCGAAGGCGCTTCACGTCCAACGCACTTCGCCGGAATGCTCACGGTCGTGCTCAAACTGCTGCAAATCGTGGCGCCTGACCGCGCGTACTTCGGCGAGAAGGATTACCAGCAGCTGGTGCTCATCCGGCAGATGGTCACCGATCTCAATATCACGACGCGCATCGTTCCCGTGCCGATCGTCCGTGAGGCCGACGGGCTGGCGATGTCGTCGCGGAATGTGTACCTGAGCGAAGAGCACCGTGAGCAGGCGGGGGCCCTATCGGCCGCCCTGCTTGCCGGAATCTATTCCGCTTCGGCAGGGGTAGAGGCAGCCCTGGATGCCGCGCGCGCCGTGCTCGATGAGGTGCCGGCAATCGAGGTCGACTATCTGGAGGTGCGCGGTGCCGATTTGGGTCCGGCACCCGCGCACGGGCCCGGCCGCATGCTGGTGGCGGCCAAGCTGGGGAGCACCAGGCTGTTGGACAACGTTCCCATCGAGATCGGACCAACGGGGCCGACAGACCCCGACCACGAGCTTCCCTGGCGAAATTGACTGGAGGACATGATGTTCCGCACGATGATGAAGTCGAAGATCCATCGCGCCACGGTGACGCACGCCGACCTGCATTACGTCGGCTCGGTGACCATCGACCCCGATCTCATGGAGGCCGCTGATCTGTTGGAAGGCGAGCAGGTCACCATCGTCGACATCGACAACGGGGCCCGGCTGGAGACCTACGCGATTACCGGCACGCGGGGCAGCGGCGTGATCGGAATCAATGGGGCCGCAGCGCATCTGGTGCACCCCGGGGATCTGGTGATCATCATCGCCTACGGTGTGATGACTGATGAAGAGGCCCGCGCGTTCACACCGCGGGTGGTGTTCGTCGATTCGGATAACAAGCAGGTAGAACTGGGCGAGCATTCCGATGACCCGGCGTACGTGCCCGAGAACTTCGGCCTGGTGTCACCACGCGGTCTGGTGTAACCGTGCTGTTGGCGATCGACGTACGTAATACCCACACGGTGCTGGGGCTGGTTTCCGGTACGGGCGAGCACGCCAAGGTGGTTCAGCACTGGCGGATTCGTACCGAAGCGGAGATCACGGCAGACGAACTGGCCCTGACGATCGATGGACTCATCGGCGACGACAGCGAGACACTCACCGGGGTCGCGGCGCTTTCCACGGTGCCATCGGTCCTGCACGAAATGCGCGGAATGTTCGATCAGTACTGGTCGTCGGTTCCGCAGGTGCTGATCGAGCCCGGTGTACGCACGGGGCTTCCGCTGTTGGTGGACAACCCCAAGGAGGTCGGCGCCGACCGCATCGTCAATTGCCTTGCGGCCCACCACCGATTCGGCTCGGCGTGCATCGTGGTGGATTTCGGTTCCTCGATCTGTGTGGACGTGGTGTCGGCCAAGGGCGAATTTCTCGGCGGTGCGATCGCCCCGGGCGTGCAGGTGTCCTCCGATGCCGCCGCCGCCCGTAGCGCCGCGCTGCGCAGAGTCGAGCTGACCAGACCGCGTTCCGTCGTCGGAAAGAACACGGTCGAGTGCATGCAGTCGGGGGCGGTCTTTGGTTTCGCCGGATTGGTGGACGGGCTCGTGGAACGCGTGCGCCGCGATATCGACGGCTTCGGAGCCGCGGGCGTCACGGTGGTGGCCACCGGCCATACCGCGCCGTTGATCCTGCCCGAGACCCACACCGTGGACCGCTATGAGGAACACCTGACCCTGGATGGTCTGCGGCTGGTGTACGAGCGCAACCGGGCGGACCAGCGCGGCAAGGCACGCGCGACCAGGTAGAGATCCATGCGTCAGATCGGCAGCGCAGTTCAGGTGCGGAGCACTACCGCTAAGCTGCCGAGACGTGACTGATCCTGACGCGCAGACCAGCTTGCCGGAACAATTTCGCATCCGGCAGGCCAAGCGCGAGAAGCTGCTTGCCGAAGGCGTTCAACCGTATCCGGTGGAGGTGCCCAGAACCCATAGCCTCAAGCAGATTCGAGATGCCTACACGGATCTGGAAACCGATACCAGCACCGGCGACCAGGTAGGTGTCTCGGGCCGGGTCATCTTCTCCCGCAACACCGGCAAGCTGTGTTTCGCGACGCTTCAGGAGGGTGACGGCACCTCTCTACAGGTGATGATCAGCCTCGCCGGCGTCGGCGAGCAGTCGCTCGCCGACTGGAAGACCGATGTGGACCTCGGCGACATCGTCTTTGTGCACGGAGAGGTCATCAGCTCGCGCCGGGGCGAGTTGAGCGTGATGGCGGATCGCTGGCAGATGGCATCGAAGTCCCTCCGGCCTCTGCCCGTTGCTCACAAGGAGATGTCCGAAGAGACCAGAGTGCGCCAGCGCTACGTGGATCTCATCGTGCGACCCGAGGCGCGCCAGATCGCGCGACAGCGTGTCGCGGTGATGCGCGCTATTCGTGACGCTATGCACCGCCGTGACTTCTTGGAGTTGGAGACGCCGATCTTGCAGACCCTCGCCGGAGGTGCTGCCGCACGCCCCTTCATTACGCATTCGAACGCGCTTGATATCGACCTGTATCTGCGTATTGCGCCGGAACTTTTCCTGAAAAAGGCACTCGTCGGGGGTTTCGACAAGATTTTCGAACTCAACCGGGTATTCCGAAATGAAGGCGCGGATTCCACACATTCCCCCGAATTCGTGATGTTGGAAACATACGAGACCTACGGCACATACGACACCGCCGCGACAATGATCCGTGAGCTCATCCAAGAGGTAGCCGACGACGCAATGGGAACCAGGCAGGTGACGTTGCCCGATGGGTCGACCTACGACTTGGACGGCGAGTGGACGACCTTGGAAATGTATCCGTCGTTGTCAGAAGCTCTCGGGGAGGAGATCACGCCCGATACGCCGGTTGCCGAGCTATGGAAGATCGCAGATCGGGTTGGCGCCGAGATTCCTACCGACCGCGGTTATGGGCACGGAAAACTGATCGAGGAACTATGGGAACACCAGGTCGGTGACAAAATGTACGCTCCGACTTTTGTCAGGGATTTCCCAGTTGAGACGTCCCCGTTGACCCGTCAGCACCGGAGTATTGCGGGTGTCACCGAGAAGTGGGATTTGTATGTCCGTGGCTTTGAATTGGCCACCGGGTACTCGGAGCTCATCGACCCGGTCATTCAACGCGAAAGGTTCGTTGACCAGGCCCGATTGGCGGCCGCCGGTGATGATGAGGCGATGAGTCTGGACGAGGATTTCCTCGGCGCGATGGAGCACGCGATGCCTCCTGCCGCAGGAACGGGGATGGGCATTGACCGGTTGTTGATGGCGCTTACGGGGCTGGGAATTCGAGAAACGATCTTGTTCCCGATTGTGCGACCCACACTCTGATCTACGCGTCCGAATTTTTGTCACACTTTTCAACTATGAGTGTAGTGAAACGCTTGCCTTGCGCGGAACACGCGCAGCCTTGCGCGTATGTTGAACTTTGCGACAAACCGTGGCATGTTTGAGATGGACCAACGGGGGTTCCGCTTTTGGAAGGAAAAAAGGAATGGCTAAGAAGGTCACGGTCACGCTTGTCGACGACGTCGACGGCGAAGCACCTGCCGACGAGACCGTTGAATTCGGTGTTGACGGTGTGACTTACGAGATCGACCTTTCTTCTAAGAATGCGGAGAAGCTGCGTAATCAGCTCTCTACATGGGTCGAGCACGCGCGTCGTGTGAGCGGACGTCGTCGCGGGCGGGGGAGTTCGGGCTCGGGTCGTGGCCGTGCCAGCATCGATCGCGAGCAGAGTGCGGCGATCCGCGAGTGGGCACGTAAGAACGGGCACAATGTGTCCTCGCGTGGCCGCATTCCCGCCGAAGTTGTCGACGCGTTCAACGCGGCCAACTAGTACGTTCCCGGGACAATTTCGCTTAGGGCGAAGCCGGGTCAATATCGGAAACGTTTTCACCGCATCTGGCGTTGTTCGGTTGCCTAACAAGCACCGCCGGGTGCGGTGATTTCGTGTAGTGGGGCCATCTCCAGGTATGCGAACACCGCGCCGACTACGGCCGACCACTAGAGTGGCGATTAGGTCCTAGTGCCAGCGGGGATGAGTCGTTTGGGAAGAGCCCCAAGCGGCACCATGAACCGCTTGCGCAAAGGCCGGACGAGGAAGCGAGGGAGACCGATGTTCGAGAGATTCACTGACCGCGCCAGGCGGGTGGTTGTGCTGGCCCAAGAAGAGGCCCGCATGCTCAACCACAACTACATCGGCACCGAGCACATCCTGCTGGGTCTGATCCATGAGGGCGAGGGCGTCGCCGCCAAGTCGCTCGAGTCGTTGGGCATCTCGCTGGAAGGGGTGCGCAGCCAGGTCGAGGAGATCATCGGCCAGGGTCAGCAGGCGCCGTCCGGGCACATTCCGTTCACTCCGCGTGCCAAGAAGGTGCTGGAGCTGAGCCTGCGCGAGGCGCTGCAGCTCGGCCACAACTACATCGGCACCGAGCACATCCTGCTCGGCCTGATTCGCGAGGGCGAGGGCGTTGCCGCACAGGTGCTCGTCAAGCTGGGCGCCGAGCTGACTCGGGTGCGTCAGCAGGTCATCCAGCTGCTCAGTGGTTACCAGGGCAAGGAGACCGCAGAATCGGGTACCGGTGGCAGGGGCGGAGAAGCCGGCACACCTTCTACGTCGCTGGTGCTCGACCAGTTCGGCCGCAATCTGACCGCGGCCGCCATGGAGGGCAAGCTCGATCCGGTCATCGGCCGTGAGAAGGAAATCGAGCGGGTCATGCAGGTGCTGAGCCGCCGCACCAAGAACAACCCGGTGCTGATCGGCGAGCCCGGTGTCGGCAAGACCGCCGTCGTCGAGGGTCTGGCCCAGGCGATCGTGCACGGCGAGGTGCCCGAGACACTGAAGAACAAGCAGCTGTACACCTTGGACCTGGGGTCCCTGGTGGCCGGCAGCCGCTACCGCGGTGATTTCGAGGAACGCCTCAAGAAGGTGCTCAAGGAGATCAACACCCGTGGTGACATCATCCTGTTCATCGACGAGCTGCACACGCTGGTGGGTGCGGGCGCGGCCGAGGGCGCGATTGACGCGGCCTCGATCCTGAAGCCGAAGCTGGCTCGTGGCGAGCTACAGACCATCGGTGCGACCACACTCGACGAGTACCGCAAGTACATCGAGAAGGACGCCGCCCTGGAGCGCCGGTTCCAGCCGGTGCAGGTGGGCGAGCCGACAGTCGAGCACACCATCGAGATCCTCAAGGGTCTACGCGACCGCTACGAGGCACACCACCGGGTGTCCATCACCGATGGCGCATTGGTTGCCGCGGCGACCCTGGCCGATCGGTACATCAACGATAGGTTCTTGCCCGACAAGGCGATCGACCTGATCGACGAGGCCGGTGCCCGCATGCGCATCCGCCGCATGACCGCGCCGCCAGACCTGCGCGAGTTCGACGAGAAGATCGCCGATGCGCGCCGGGAGAAGGAATCGGCCATCGACGCGCAGGACTTCGAGAAGGCCGCGCGCCTGCGCGACTCCGAGAAGCAGCTGGTGGCCCAGCGTGCCGATCGCGAAAAGCAATGGCGTTCAGGTGACTTAGATGTGGTCGCGGAAGTCGATGATGAGCAGATCGCCGAGGTGCTGGGCAACTGGACCGGTATCCCCGTGTTCAAGCTGACCGAGGAAGAAACCACTCGGCTGCTGCGCATGGAGGACGAGCTGCACAAGCGGATCATCGGCCAGGAGGACGCCGTCAAGGCCGTCTCCAAGGCCATCCGCCGCACCCGTGCCGGTCTGAAGGACCCGCGGCGCCCCTCGGGCTCGTTCATCTTCGCCGGGCCGTCCGGTGTCGGTAAGACCGAGCTGTCCAAGGCGCTGGCCAACTTCCTGTTCGGCGACGACGACGCGCTCATCCAGATCGACATGGGCGAGTTCCACGACCGCTTCACCGCCTCAAGGCTTTTCGGTGCTCCCCCGGGATACGTCGGCTACGAGGAGGGCGGCCAGCTCACCGAGAAGGTGCGCCGGAAGCCGTTCAGCGTGGTGTTGTTCGACGAGATCGAGAAGGCTCACCAGGAGATCTACAACACCCTGTTGCAGGTTCTCGAGGACGGTCGCCTCACCGACGGCCAGGGACGCACGGTCGATTTCAAGAACACCGTGCTGATCTTCACCTCGAACCTGGGCACGTCGGATATCTCGAAGGCCGTCGGCCTCGGATTCTCCGAAGGTGCGGCCGGCTCGAACTACGAGCGGATGAAGCAGAAGGTCCACGACGAGCTCAAGAAGCACTTCCGTCCTGAGTTCCTCAACCGCATCGATGACATCATCGTCTTCGAGCAGCTGACGCAGGAACAGATCATCGAGATGGTCGACCTGATGATCGGGCGGGTGGGCAAGCAGCTCAAGACCAAAGACATGGCCATGGAGCTCACCGACAAGGCCAAGTCGCTGCTGGCCAAGCGCGGATTCGATCCGGTGCTGGGCGCCCGCCCGCTGCGTCGGACCATTCAGCGCGAGATCGAGGACGCACTCTCGGAGAAGATTCTCTTCAACGAGGTCGGTCCCGGCGAGCTGGTCACCGTCGACGTCGAGAACTGGGACGGCGAGAGTGCCGGCGAGGACGCGAAGTTCACCTTCGTCGGCCGTCCGAAGCCCGCACTGGTCGCCGGTGAGGAGCCTGCCGCCGACCTGGCCGCCTCCGCCTCGGAGTAAATCGGTTCTGATCGAACGCCCGGCTGTCGCATTATGCGGCGGCCGGGCGTTCGGCTTTTCGGGGAAGCCTTCCGCGCCGACACGCCGCGTTTGGAGCCCGTATCTCGGGCGATGCGTCAAAAACCGTAGTTTCGCCGCGTCGGTACAGGGGCGCGTCGGTACAGGGGCGCGTCGGTACAGGGGCTCAGAATCCCTTGCTGCGCAGGTAGTTCGCCAGGGTGACGATGGCGTCGGGGTTGCGTGGCCCTTCGACGAGTGCGGCGTAGGGCAGCACGATGAAGTTTTCGTCTCGTACCGCCTGGGTGTGCCGCATCAGCGGTTGCGCCTTGAGCAGGTCGATCTTTGCCTGTGCGGTGTTGTTGGGCCCCACGCCGTAGTCGCAGACGATGATCACCTGCGGGTCTCGCTGGGCCGCGGTTTCCCAGGCGCTGGTGGTCCAACTGTCGTTGAGATCGGAGAATATGTTGCGGCCGCCTGCCTTCTCGATGATCTGCTGCGGCGCCGCCGTCCTACCCGACGTGAACGGCTCGGCCTCACCGCTGTCATATAGGAAGACACGTACGGGTGCCTGCTCGTGCGGGGCGTGGGACTGCACGTCTTCGATGGTCTGGCGGTATGAGGCGATCAGGTCACGCGCCCGGTCCTGGACCCCGAAGATGATCCCTAAGTTGGTGAGGTCTTCGTAGAGGGCCTCCAGGGGCGCCTTGATTCCGCGTCGCGCGGTGCCGGACTGCCGGCAGGCCTCTGTCAGCTGATAGGGCACCGCCCCGATGGACCGCACCCAATCCGGGGTCAACCCCGAGGTTTCGCTGAATCCGTAATTCCATCCGGCGAAAACGAGATCGGGCCGCGCGGTCTGCACGGCCTCACGGGTAAATCCTTGTCCCAGGTTCGTGGTGGACTCGAATTGTGCCTTCCAGGGCGATGTGCTGATGTCCCGATCCTGCCCGGAGTCCAGAAAGTAGCCTGCCATCCGATCCTGCAGGCCCAGCGCGAATAGCAGCTCGGTAACCCCGGTGTCGTTGCTGACGACCCGGGTTACCGGCACCGGAACCTGGAGAGGCGCACCACAATTGTCGACGGACACGTGATCGGTTGCGGTGCTTGCCTCGTCGATCGTTGCGCAGCTCGTCGTGAGCAGCGCCAGCGCCGCGACCGAGCCGATGAGTGCCTTCATTGCTTCTCCTGTCGTTCTGGTTCGGCGTCAAAGATGACCTGCGGGACGCCGCTGCGTGGATGTGTGATGACGTGGCAGTCGATGCCGAACCACCGGCCGACGGACTCGGCGGTCAGCACCTCGTGCGGTGATCCGGACAGCACCACGTTGCCGTCCGCCATGACATGGATCGTGTCGCAGTACTGTGCCGCCAGGTTCAGGTCGTGTAGTGCGGCGATGACCGTAATGCCTAGCGCGCGGGCAGAATTGAGTATCGAGTACTGATGGCGTACGTCGAGATGGTTGGTCGGCTCGTCGAGTACCAGCACATGTGGCTGTTGGGCCAGGGCACGGGCGATCAATACTCGCTGGCGCTCACCACCCGAAAGTGAACCGAATGTGCGGCCGCTCAGTGCCGTCACGTCCGCGGTCTCGGTGGCCCGTGCGCAGATCTGCCTGTCCAGCTGGGAAGTGCCACGCAGTGAGGCGCCGTGTGGCAGCCTGCCGGTGGCGATCACCTCGGCGGCGGTGAAATCGAAATCCAACGACATGTCCTGTGTCAGCGCCGCCACCTGACGAGCGTTCTCCCGCATGCTGATGGCCCGCACCGATACTCCGTTGACCGCAACGTCGCCGGAAGCGGGAGTCAGCGCACGGTACAGGCAGCGCAGGGTTGTCGACTTACCGCTGCCGTTGGGGCCGACAATGCCGACGAACCCGCCGGCCGCGACATTCAGATGGATATCCGAAATGATCTGCGCGCCGGCGATGCTGACGGACACGTTCCGAAAGGTGACATCCATCAGCCGACCGCCCCCGCGGACATCGCGCGGCGGCGCATCAATCCGACGAAGACCGGAACCCCGACCGCGGCCGTGATCGCACCGAGCGGAAGTTCCTGCGGCGGAATCGCGGTCCGCGCGACAAGGTCAGCGGCCACCAGAAAGCACGCGCCCAGCACCGGCGCCACGATCAAGACACGGCGATGATCCGCGCCGACCAGCAGCCGCGCGGCATGCGGAATGACCAAACCCACGAATCCGACCGCGCCACAGATGGATACAAAGCATCCTGTCATCGCGGCCGACAAGATGAACAGTGCCACCCGGAATCGCCCGGCGTCCAGGCCCAGCGACGCGCTCACCTCGTCGCCCATGGCAAGGGCGTTGAGCTGGCGGGCAAGCCCGCCAGCGCAGAGGATTCCGATCACGGTCGCGGCAAGTGCCACCGGTACCTTGTCCCAGGACGACGCGCCCAGGCTGCCCAGCAGCCAGAACATGACGCTGCGGGCGGCCTCTCCGTTCGGGGCCAAGAACACCAGGACCGTGGTCACCGCGGACAACCCGTAACCGACCGCTGTGCCTACCAGGACCAGTCGCAGTGGTACCAATCCCTGTGGTGTGCGCGCGATCTGGTAGACGACGGCGGTAGCGGCGAGCGCGCCCAGGGACGCCGACAATGAGAGCGCATAGGTGCCCAGGGTACCGAGCACGCCGTAGACAACCACTGCGGTCGCGCCCACCGAGGCGCCCGAGGAGATTCCGAGAACGTACGGATCGGCGAGGGCGTTGCGGACCATTGCCTGCACGATCACGCCCACCACGCTGAGTCCGGCGCCGACAAGGACCGCCAGCAGCACCCGCGGCAGCCTGGATTCGACCACGATCCGATAGTTCGCGGCGTCGACGGCGGGCACCGAGCCTCCGCTCGCGCCGGCCCACAAGAAATGCAGACAGTCGCGCCAGGGCACGTCGGCGGTGCCGAAGGCGAGTGCGGTCACCGTCAGTAGCACCAGCGCCGCCAGTCCGCCGAGCACCGCAAGGATCAGGGACCGTGTGTGCTGTGCTGTGGGCATCGACATTCCTGCGTCGTCGGGTTGCCGCACCAAGACATGACGGATACGCGAAAGAGCGCTATCCGCCAGGCGGTCCCTCGGCACCGGCGAATGACCGCACCTGGTGGTACGGCCGCGGTGGCAGGTCTTCGGACTCGTGGACACGAGGCGTCGCACGCCTCACCTACCAGCGGCTGCTTCCCGGGCCTGGGCCCAGTGCAATACGTGCCGCCGTCGTTTCCACTCACCGCTGCGGGGCAGCTCCGGATTCACACCGGATTCCCTCTTGCGATCCCCGGAAGCATTCCTCGGTGCTTCGGAGAAACCAACGCGGCGCCAAAACTATCACTCGAACGCGCAGACCAGGCGCGTCGACTAAGCTCAAGGCGTCCTTCGACAAGACGGGAACCTGGTGTGATTCCAGGACGGTCGCGCCACTGTGAAAGTCAGACCCCGCTGTCGAGCAGAACAGATCGGGACGCGGTATCCCGAAAAGGAGCAACATGGCACACACAACGTCCGTCAGCCGCCCGGTTGCGGTGTCTATCCCTCAGGCCGCGCTGTGGCTGAGCCTGACCACTCTCTTCGGGCTGCTGGCCTACTACTTCATCGGCATCGACCAGGGTGCGGTATCGATCTTCGGTAGCGATATGCACGTTCACGAGTTCGTGCACGATGCGCGTCACCTGCTGGGCTTCCCCTGCCACTGACGGCCAGGGCGAGCGAACCTCATGGAAAAGTCAATAATCCTGCGCGGCTTGGGCTTCGGCGCAGTTGGTGGGCTGTTGTCTTTCATCTTCGGATGGATATTCGTCGAGCCCGTCATCAATAGGGCGATCGCTTACGAAGACGGGCGGGGCGAGGTGCAGGCCGCGCTTGACGCGGCGGCCGGAGTCCACGTCCATCACGAGGGCGCGGAACTGTTCAGCCGGTTCGCGCAGGCCAATGCGGGCCTGGCCCTTGGGGTCATCGGATTCGGAATCGCGATGGGCGCACTGTTCTCGGTGGCCTACGTGGTGGCGATCGGACGGGTGGGCAACCTGAGCCCGCGTGCGTTGGCGCTCTCGGTGGCCGGTGGCCTGTTTCTGGTGCTGTACGTGGTGCCGTTCCTGAAGTTTCCGGCCAACCCGCCGGCGGCGAGTGCCGAAGGCACCATCAAGGAGCGCACCGGATACTTCGTGCTGATGATCCTGGTCGCGGCCATCGCGTTGGCGGCGGCGCTGTGGGTCGGCCGGAAACTCACCGCACGGATGGACACCTGGTCGGCCACGTTGCTGGCGGCCGCGGTGTTCGTGGTGCTGGTGGGACTCGTCATGGCAATCACGCCCGGATTTGTCGAGGCGCCGCAACCACTGCTGGACGCCGACGGGAAGATCGTCTATCCGGGATTCCCGGCACACGACCTCTACCTGTTCCGGCTGTATTCGTTCATCACCCAGGCAATCATGTGGGCCACCATCGGTATCGGCTTCGCGACGGTGATCTCGCGTAAGCCTGTCGACACCCCGGCTGCCGTTTAGCTCGCCGGAGGTGCCGGGCGCTCATGGAGTCTGCTGGTCTTCGCGCAAGCGCTTATGGAGTCTGATGGTCTTCGCGCAAGCGCTCATGGAGTCGGATGGTCTTCGCGCAAGCGCTCACAGAGTCGGATGGTCTTCGCGCAAGCGCTCATCCCAGCTTCTTGAAGACGCCCTTGGCCAGGCCGATGACCCATCCGGCCGCGCCAGGGCCGAAGGCGCGATCCCAATTGAGTTGGAAGCTGACCACATACGGTTGCCGGTTGCGGTCCTCGGCGTACCAGCTGAAGGTCAGGTCACCGGGTAGGTTGCCGCCCTTGGCGCCGATGTAGCGCCAGTTTTCGCTGTGCAGATCGATGCCGGGTTCCGCGGCCAGGATGTCGCGTACCGGTGCTGCCGGGCCGACGGCGACCTTCTGCAAGGCCGCGTGCACACGGCAGATGTCTTCGGCGCTGCCGTACCACTCGATGCCGTATTTGGATGCGGGCGTGGTGGTCCGGTCCGGGTCCAGCTTGTAGTCGTGCGTGTCGGCTTCGGCGAGCATGCGGCCGCGCTGCTCGGGTGTCGTGGCGTCCTTCCACTGTTGACGCACATCGGGGATGCCCCAGCCGATATTGAACAGCTCGTGCATGGTGGGGAACGGAGTCATCGATGCGGGGTCATGATGCCCGGCATCGGCGAGAGCCTTCTCGATCGCGTGGCGGCCGACACGGTTGATCAACATGTCGGTGCCCATGTTGTCGCTCACCGAGATCATCTTCTGGGCGGCGGTACGTACCGACACCGTCGATCCCGTCGGGAGTTTGTCCATCGAGCTGCCGAGCGCCTTGCCGCGGTCGGTGACGGTCAGCTGGTCATCCCATCTGAGTGTGCCGGCGTTGATCGCGGTTCCCGCGGCCAACAGCACGTAAAGCTTGAAGACCGAAGCCAGTGGCATCGCTTCGGACGTGTTGGTTCCGGCGATCTGCTGGCATTGCCCGTCGATGATCTTGGAGGCCCGGTAGGAGTACCGGCCGCCGGACGCCGATAACGCGGCATCCACATCGGACCAGTTGGCAATGGTCGGTGGCTGCTGGTACGGCACCAGCCGGTCCACATCGCCCTTGTCATTGGTGCGTAGTCCGATGTCCACATTGGCGCCGTAGGGCGCGATCAAGTGGACGGTGGAGCTGTTCGCCCCGAGATCCACCGAGCTGACCTTGTAAGGACGGTCGACCCACAGCTTGGTCATGATCTCGGTGTAGTCGTCGACCTTGTTGGCGGCGGCCATCGTCGCCACACCCTGCTTGCCGATCGGCCAGTTCGAGTTGAGCATGTCGATCAGCTGTTGCGACCGCAGGCCCGGCGGCGTGCTGGTGTCGACATCACCGTGGGGTACTTGGCGCAGCTTGATGCCGCACCCCGCCGTGCCACCCAGTGCCAGAGTCACCGCGGCCACCGTGCACACGGAAATGGCGCGCGTCATACGCGCGCGTAGCGAACCCTCGTTCACGCCTTGGCGGCGGCCCCGGTCACGTCGAGCACAACCTCGAACTCCAACAGGTGAGCGCCCGTGGCCACGGGTTTGGCCTGCTGGCCGGCGTGTGCTTCGACCGCCGGACCGGTGGCCCAGGCCTGGAAGGCCTCCTCGGACTCCCACTGGGTGACCACGAAGTACCGGTCCTCGCCCTTCACGGGGCGAAGTAGCTGGAAGCCCAGGAATCCGGGCTGGTTCTCCACAGCCCCGGCCCGGTGAGCGAACCGCTTCTCCAGCTCCGGACCTGCACCTTCGGGGATCTCGATTGCGTTGATCTTCACCACGGACATGGGACAAGGCTACCGGTCCGGCGAAGTGATGGAGGCAGGCATCATGAGTGGCATGCAGCGCGACCACATCACCGATCACGGCGGGCATGCCGACGGCCCCACGCTGGTGCTGGTGCATGGGCTGATGGGCCGGGGCACCACCTGGTCGCGGCAACTACCGTGGCTACGTGGCCTCGGCCGCGTCTACACCTACGACGCACCGTGGCATCGCGGTGGTGACGTCCGTGATGCACAACCGGTTTCGACGGAGCGCTACGTGGACGCGCTGGCCGAGGCGGTGCGGTCGGTGGGTGCACCGGTGGTGCTCATCGGGCACTCGATGGGTGGGTTGCACTCGTGGTGCCTGGCCGCGCAGCGCCCCGATCTGGTGTCCGCCCTGGTGGTTGAGGATATGGCGCCGGATTTCGTGGGCGGGACGACCGGCCCGTGGGAGCCCTGGCTGTATTCGTGGCCGGAGGTCTTCACCTCCGCCGGGGAATTCACCGCGCGCTTCGGCGAGATTGCGGGCCGCTACTTCCGGGAGGCGTTCGATCGCGTTGACGATGGCTGGCGGCTGCACGGGCCCATCGAGGAATGGATATCCACGGCCGCCGAGTGGGGAGTTCGCGACTTCTGGGACCAGTGGCGAGCGGTTCAGTGCCCGGCGCTGCTGCTGGAGGCCGACGACACGGTGACCCCGGCCGGGCAGATGCAGAAAATGTCCGAAATAGGGCGGCGAACAACGTATTTCAAGATCGCCGGCTCGGGACATCTGATGCACGACGATTCACCGAAGCTTTACCGCAGCGCCGTCTCCGACTTCCTCGCGGCGCCGGGTGCGCCAGGGGCGTCGGTCGTAGCCTGAAGCGATGAGCCCGCTGACCCGCCGCCGCCTGCTCACGTCGGCGGCGGGCACCGCGGCGTTCAGTGCCGCCGTCTCGCTCATGCCCGCCAACCTCCAGCGTGTCCTGGCCCAGCCGGCACCCAGAAGCGGTTCGCTCAGGGACGTCGAGCACGTGGTGGTCCTCATGATGGAGAACCGGTCCTTCGATCATTACTTCGGCACCCTGTCCGGTGTCAGGGGCTTTGACGACCCGACCGCCGTCACCCTCTCGACAGGTAAATCCGTCTTCCATCAGCCCGACCCGCAGAACCCCGACGGTTACTTGCTGCCCTTCCACCTCGACACCACGGCGAACAGCGTGCAGAAGATCCCCACGACCAGTCACGCCTGGTCGGTGCAGCACGACTCGTGGAACCACGGGAAGATGGACAACTGGATGGCTGCTCATCGCAAGGCCGACGGTGAGCATTACCCGTATGTGATGGGCTATTACGAGCGGGCGGACATTCCCTTTCATTTCGCGCTCGCCGAGGCGTTCACCGTCTGCGACAACTTTCACTCCTCGGTGATGGGGCCCACCTGGCCCAACCGGATGATGTGGATGACCGGCACCATCGATCCCGACGCCGCGCACGGCGGCCCGATCATCCGGAATACCCCCGTGTCCGGTGGCTATGGCTGGACCACCTACGCCGAACGGCTGGAGGCCGCCGGTGTGAGTTGGCGCGTGTATGCCGAAGAGGACGACTACGGCGGCTGCAATGTGTTGAAGCTATTCAGCCGCTTTCAGCGGAGTAGACCCGGGGAACCCTTATACGACAAGGGGATAGCCCCCGTACGTGCCACGCAGTTCGAAGACGACGCGCGAGCGGGAAGATTGCCCGCGGTGTCCTGGCTCATCATGACGAGCACCGCGAGTGAACATCCGGACTATCGGCCGGCCGATGGCGCGGCGTACATCGCGAGCAAGATTGACGCGATCGCCGCCAACCCCGAGGTGTGGGCCAAGACGGTATTCATCCTCAACTACGACGAGAACGATGGCCTGTTCGACCACGTGGTGCCGCCGACGCCGCCGCCCGGTACTCCCGGAGAGTGGGTCAAGGGTGTGCCGATAGGCGGCGGATTCCGGGTGCCGGCCATCGTGATTTCGCCGTGGTCGGTCGGCGGGTGGGTGGCCGGCGAGTCCTTTGACCACACCTCGGTACTGCGATTCCTTGAAGAGTTCACGGGTGTGCGCGAGCCGAACATCTCGGGGTGGAGGCGCAAAACATTTGGGAATCTGCTCTCGGCCTTCGGGTTCGACAGCCCGGTGCGGCCGGCGCCGGAGTTGCCGGACACCGCTGCGGTGGTTGCGGCCGCCGATCGTACGGACACCCGGCCGCCGCCGGTGATACCGCCGGCGCCGCAGACCAGCCCGGTTCAAGAACCGGGCTCGCGTCCGCGGCGGTACCCACGCCGCTAGTAGCGCGTCCGGATGGCTTCCATTTCATGCCGTTGCCGCTCCAGATCGCGATCCTCGGCGAACGTGCCACCCATCGGCGCGGCAATCCGGAACTGATCGAGATGAATCCGGAATGTCTTGTTGCGCCGGGCGATCCAGCTGAGTGCGATCGCCAGGGCGAAGGGCGACAACATGACGAGGGTGGCGGCGATAATGGCCATGGCGCTCATTGTGTTCGGATAAATATCGCGCCAACAGTGGCGGAATTGACGACCTTCGATAATATTCAGCCATGTTGCGTTCGGTTGCCGCGCTGGTGCTCGATCGGGTGGCCGTATTCGAGTTCGGCGTCATCTGCGAGGTGTTCGGTATCGACCGCGCTCGAGACGGCGTCCCGAACTTCGACTTCCGGGTGTGCGGCGTGGAACCCGGCGTGCCTTTGCGGACCACCGTCGGAGCGTCATTGATCCCCGATCACGGACTTGAGGGTCTGGCCGATGCGGATCTGGTTGCGCTTCCGGCACGTCCGTTCACCGAGGGCTATCCGCAGGAGGCGCTTGACGCGGTGCGGGCCGCCTCGGAGCGGGGCGCGACCATCCTGACCGTCTGCTCGGGCGCCTTCATCGCCGGTGCGGCCGGCCTGTTGGACGGTCGGCGCTGCACCACGCATTGGATGTACACCGACACACTGGCTCGCCAATACCCAACGGCGACAGTGGATCGGGACGTGCTGTTCGTGGACGACGGTGATCTGATCACCAGCGCCGGGACCGCTGCGGGCATCGATGCCTGTCTGCATTTGGTGCGTCGTGAGCTGGGCAGCGAGATCACCAACAGGATCGCGCGCCGCATGGTGGTGCCGCCCCAACGTGCCGGTGGTCAGCGTCAATTCATCCCGCAGCCGGTTCCTGACATGGTGGCCGATGGATTCGGAGAATTGTGCGACTGGCTGATCGAGAATATCGACCAGTCCCATACGGTGGCGGAACTTGCGGCGCGCGTGCATATGTCGACCCGCACATTTGCGCGCAAGTTCACCGATCAGACCGGTGTGACGCCGATGCGCTGGATCATCGACCAGCGGGTGCTGCGGGCCCGCCGGCTCCTGGAGGAGACGGGCCTGGACATCGATACCGTGGCGGCGCGCAGCGGTTTTGGCACCGCGATCTTGTTGCGCCATCACTTCCGGCGCGGTGTGGGCATCACGCCCACCGATTACCGCAAGGCCTTTGCGGTAGCCGCGCGCTAGCCGCCCTCGCCGGCCAGCGCGAACCGGCCGTCTGCCGTCTGTTCCACCAGCCCGTCGACCAGAAGCGAATCCAGCGCCCGGTCACGCTGCGCGATATCGGAGAGCCACGCCACGTCGAGTTGGGCCCTCGTCACCGGAATGCTGCTGCCGCGCAGAACATCCAGTAGCCGCCCACGCACCTGACGATCGGTACCGGCGTATTTCTGTACGGGGCGTGCCGGGGCATCCAGCGGGGGCTGGCCCGCCTCATGCCATGCGCAAGAGCTCAGCGGACACATCGGGCATTGCGGGGTGCGGGCCGTGCATACCAGGGCGCCCAACTCCATGAGTGCCGCCGAAAAGCGGGCACCGTTCTCTGTTGGTAATAGTGCCTCGGCGTCGCGCAGGTCGCGTGCCGAGGGCGCCGAGTCGGCGACGCCGTGCACCACCCTTGCGATGACGCGGCGAACATTGGTGTCCACCACAGGAACTCGCTGTCCGTATCCGAAACAGGCGATGGCGCGAGCCGTATAAGCGCCGACGCCGGGGAGTGTCAAGAGGGTCTCTACGTCGCCGGGCACCTGGTCGTCGTAGTCGCGGGCCAGTACCGTCGCGCACTCGTGCAGACGCATGGCGCGGCGGGGATAGCCGAGCTTTCCCCATGCGCGTAAGACCTCTGCCACAGAGGTTTTCGCCATCGCGGACGGAACCGGCCACCGCGCTACCCATTCGCGCCACACCGGCTCGACCCGGGACACGGGCGTTTGCTGCAGCATCACCTCGCTGATGAGGATGTGCCACGGTGTCGCCTCGGGCCGGCGCCACGGCAGATCCCGTTCGGCAACATCGAACCAGCCCAAAAGTTCCTCAGGGCACAATGTCGGGTATGGCATCTGATCCGAAGTCCGCCTGGAAGGCACTCAAAGAGGGTAACCAGCGTTTTGTCGGGGGTTTTCCGCAGCATCCGAGTCAGAGCGTTACGCGGCGGGCGGAGTTGGCCAATGGTCAGAACCCGCAGGTCATGTTGTTCGGGTGCTCGGAT
>Ga0268299_1000622_pt1 | contig 98603 bp, 77 predicted proteins | sample NOBtaG_FD_193484 | JGI IMG/M metagenome (GOLD analysis project Ga0268299, IMG submission 193484) | Activated sludge microbial communities from bioreactor in Nijmegen, Gelderland, Netherland - NOB reactor | ecosystem: Engineered > Bioreactor > Aerobic > Activated sludge | place: Netherlands...
GGCGGCCGAGCCGATCGAGTCCGGCCTGAAGGCCGGCCAGCGGCCGGGGCCGTACACGTCGATTGTGGCGGTCGGGCCGCAGCGCGGCCAGCTGCACTGCTTCATCTGCGAGGCGGAGGACCGCCCGGTCGTCATCGTCTTCTCGCGCTCGCTGAGCGACCCGCTCGGCAAGCTCCTCCGCGGCGTGGACAAGGCCGTCGAGACGCACAAGAAGGCCGAGCTGCGTGCCTGGGCGACGTTCCTGAACGACGACCAGCAGAAGTTCGACCCGCAGGTCGTCGCCTGGAGCAAGCAGCACAACCTGCGCAACGTCCCGCTCGGCGTCTTCGACGACCTGGTCGGGCCGCCGACGTACCGGCTCCACCGCGGGGCCGACACGACCGTCCTGCTCTCGACGAAGCAGAAGGTCGTCAAGTCGTTCGGCTTCAAGGACGCCGCCCTGACCGACGAGCAGGTCGGCGAGGTGCTCAAGGCGATCGATGAACTGGTGAAGTAGGACGGACGGCCTTCTTCACATAGCCCCGGGCAAGCCCGGGGCTATGTGAAGAACGTCCCCGAATCGGGCCTCGGACTATCGCACCACCTCGCACCCCGGCAGCGCCTTGCGCAGCGCTCGCACGTCCGCCGCCGGGAGGCGGACGCCATACAGGCCGAGCCACTTCAGGCTCGTCAGGCCGTGCAGCCGCGCCAGCCCCCGGCCGGTCAGCCGCCAGCCGTTGAGGGCCAGCTCCTCCAGGCGCGTCAGGCCGGCCAGGGGGGCCACCCCCGCGTCGCCCAGGTGCGGGCAATCGTAGAAGCGCAGCTCGCGCAGGTGTGCCAGGCCGGCGAGCGGGGCCAGGTCGGCGTCGCGAAGCCGGTCCAGGCCGCCCAGGGCGAGCGATTCCAGGCCCGGGTGCCGGGCCGCGACGGCGACCGCGACGCCGCCGACCTGGGGACACTCCCGGACCAGGAGCCCCCGCAGCGCCGGCAGCGCCGGCAGGGAGGCGAGGGCGGCCTCCTCGAGGGCCGGGCAGCCCTCCAGCACGAGGAACCCCAGCTGGGCCAAACCGCCGAACCGGGCGAGGAACCGCCCTTCGACCGCGTCCAGGTGCCAGAGGTGGAGCCAGCGCAGCCGGGAGAGACCGGCCAGCCATTCCAGGGAGGCGTCGGTCACGTTCGCGCTGATGACGGCGAGCGAGTGCAGCCTGCGGAACAGGCCCTGGTCGGCGGCGGCGAGATAGTCGGCCTCCGTCCAGTGCGTCGTCTCGAACGACCGGAACCACCCCTCGCTCAAGGCCCGCCGCAGCGCGGGGAGCCGGCCCGCGCGCACCAGGGCGGCCGCCCCTTTACCCGCGACGTTGAGTTCGTCTCTCGCCAGGTTCGGATCGACCACGCCGCCGCGTGGCAGGGTGCCCAGCCAGGCCCGGAGGTGCTTCCGCCCCCAGGCGCGTGCCTTCTTCTCGGCCAGTTCCGTCCGGTCGAAATCCAAGTTCGCGGCGGCGTACTCGGCCTGGAGGCGGACGAGCGCCCCGCGCGGGTCGTCGCGCTCGTCGAGCCAGTCGGCGAAGATGAGCCGGACGGCCGGGTCGTCGACGATCGCGTCGAGGAACGCGGCCACCTGGGGGTCGATCGGCGCGTCGGCTTCGGGCGGCCAGGTCATCGCGGCCTCCGGGATGGGGACACCTCCCGTACAATAGCGAAACGCCCGCAAGGAGGAGACCATGCCGCGTGACGCCGGGTCCGCCCCGCTCGACCTCGACGGCGACAGCCTCACCCTCGCCGACGCGGCCGCCCTGCTCCGCGGCGATGTCGCCGAGCTGTCACTCAGCCGCGGCACGCGCAAGAAGGCCCAGGCGAGCCGCGACTGCGTCCTGGCCCTGCTCGCCGAGGGGCAGACGCTCTACGGCGTCAACACCGGCTTCGGCAAGCTCGCCAACCAGCGCATCGAGCCGGGCGACGTCCTCGCCTTGCAGCAGAACCTCCTCCGCAGCCACGCCGTCGGCATGGGGGCGCTGCTGTCGATCCCGGTGAGCCGGCTCGCGCTCGCCCTGCGCATCCACGCCCTGGCGAAGGGTTTTTCCGGCGTGTCGCTCGACCTGCTCGACCGGCTCGTCGCCCTGTACAACCGCGGCGTCGTGCCGGCGATCCCGGAGCAGGGCAGCGTCGGGGCGAGCGGCGACCTCGCCCCGCTGGCCCACCTCGCCCTGGTCGTCACCGGCGAGGGCGAGGCGTTCCTGAGCAAACCCGGCGTCCATACGCCGCGCCCGGCCCGCAAGCCGATGCACGGCCGACAGGCGCTGAAGAAGGCCCACCTGGAGCCGTACCGCCTCCAGGCGAAGGAGGGCCTGTCGCTCATCAACGGCACCCAGATTTCGACGGCGATCCTGGCCGACGTGCTCGTCCGGGCGTGGCAGCTGGTGCGCGTCGCCGACCTGGCCGGGGCGATGGCCGTCGAGGCGACGAAGAGTTCGCAGAAGCCGTTCGACGCCCGGCTCCAGGCGATCCGGCCGCACCCCGGCCAGGCGGCCTGCGCGGCGAACTTGCGCCGCCTCCTGGCCGACAGTGACATCATGGTGTCGCACGCCGACTGCGCCAAGGTCCAGGACGCCTACAGCATGCGCTGCATGCCGCAGGTGCACGGCAGCTGCCGCGAGGGGCTGACGTTCGCGACGGGGATGGTCGAACGCGAGATGAACAGCGCGACGGACAACCCACTCGTCTTCGCCGAGACGCGCGAGGTGATCAGCGGCGGGAACTTCCACGCCCAGCCGGTCGCCCTGGCGGCGGACACCGTCGCGGCGGCGCTGGCCGACCTGTCGAGCATCAGCGAGCGGCGCGTCGAGAACCTAGTCAACCCGGACCTGAGCGGCCTGCCCGGCTTCCTGACGCCGCACCCGGGGCTGAACAGCGGCATGATGATCGTCCAGGTGCTCGCCGCGGCGCTGGTGAGCGAGAACAAGGCCCTCGCCCACCCGGCGAGCGTCGATTCGATCCCGACGTCGGCGAACCGGGAGGACCACGTCTCGATGGCCCCGATCGCGGCGCGCAAGGCGCGGATGATCACGGCGAACCTGACGCGGGTGCTGGCGTGCGAGGTGCTGTGCGCGGCGCAGGGGCTGGAGTTCCACCAGCCACTACGGCCGGCCCGGGCCGTCGCGGCGGCGTACCGCCAGGTGCGCGAGCACGTCGAGCCGCTGAAGCGCGACCGGACGCTGCACCGCGACCTGGAGAAGGTCGAGAAGCTGATCCGGTCCGGGTCGCTGCTCGCGGCGGTGGAGACGGAGCTGGGCGAGCCGCTGGGGTGATGTCGTCGGGCTCGTTCACCGGAGACGATCTCAACCCGACCCAAAGCTAATGCCCGAGCATCCGCCGTAGTGATTCCGCCGCCGTGTCCGCCTCCTCCCGGAGGAGGCCGGCCGTCTCGAAATCCTGGTCCGCCACGCATGCCGCCAGCCGGCAACGGGCGCTGACGATCCGGCGGGCGACATCCCGAATCCGGGGCGCGCCCTTCGCCAGGAACACCGCCACCCAGGCGAGGCGGTCGGGCAGATCCAGGACCACCGGCCTCGCGGCGCAGCCCCAAACCAGGGCCTCCTCAATGGCCGCGAGGGCCAGGTAGCCACCCGCTTCGACCCACAGGTTGACCCAGAGCGATTCGGCGACCCCGAGCAGCAAGACGTCGCCGACGACGCGGCAGCGGAGCGGGCCGTCCGGAGCGAGCCAGGCGACCTCGGCCGGGGCGGAGCGTAGCACCGCAAGGAGTCGTTCCTGTCGCAGGTAATCCGGCGGGCAGTGAAAGCCGATCACGGGGAGGCTCCGGGCTGATGCGGTGTGGTATATCAGGCCAGTTTCCCGTCCCACGGGGGCAACTCGCCCGAGGGCGAGACCTGCAACCGAATGTACGCACCCCGCCGGCCGGTCGTCAAGCGCGAGATGACCCGGAGCGGGATTCGCGCCAGGTCGGCCGACTGTCCGTAAAGCGAAGGCCGCTCACGGGTGGTTCCCCATTGTCACCGAAACCTCCAGCAGCACGAACCCGATCCGAAACACCGCCGGCACCTTCTGGCCACGCGCGACGGCCCGTTCTGCCCGCTCCAACCACGGACGGTCGAGATCGCCCTCGGCCAAGCCGACGTAGCCGAACCCGTCGCCCAAGTTGCAGCGCACCTGGGCGCACCGACCCGATGCGGCGTGCCGGACGGTCAGCTCGAACGGGAAGCCATCCTTGCACCGCCACGGCTCGTCGAACAAGCCGCTGGGGAACGCCTCCCCCAGTGCCGCCCGTAGGCGACCCGCCGCCACGTCGGTGAGCGGCACCGCCCGCGCTGGCATGTCCCCCTCGCGGAGGACCGGGTAGACGACCTCGGCCGTCGCCGGGCCGGCCTCCCCAAGCGCGAGCCGGCCCCGGTAGCCGCCGCCGTGCGGCAGCACCCAACCGGTCCACTCCAGGAGCCAACCCATGAGCCACCTCCGCGCTGGCCGACCCATCGAAGAACCCAGTCTCCCACGCCGCCCCGAGGGGATCAAGCCTGGCCCGTCGCCTTCGATTTCTCCAGAATCCGGCTTCAACCGGGCCGCGGGCCCGGCTAGAATTCCCTTACCTGCCTCGTTCCCTATTCATCCCGCCGAGCGAGTTCCCCGTATGGTCCGGACGCTCCTCCTTGGGTGGTTGGCTCTTCTGCCGGTCGCGGCCCAGGCCCAGTCCGGTAAGGACCTCTACGCGAAGCAGTGCGCCCGGTGCCACGGGGCCAACGGCGAGGGCACGAAGCGCTACGAGGCCCCCCTCGTCGGCGACCGGTCGGTCAAGCAGCTGGCGAAGTACGTCCAGGAGACGATGCCGGAGAGCAACCCCGGCTCGCTCTCGGCCGCCGAGGCGGAGGCGGTCTCCGCGTACCTGCACGACGCGTTCTACTCGCCCATCGCCCAGGACCGACTCCGGCCGGCGCGGGTGCAGCTCTCCCGGCTCACGGTCCGCCAGTACCGCCACGCCGTCGCCGACCTCGTACAGAGCTTCCGCGCGACGCCGAAGTGGGACGAGCAGCGCGGCCTCAAGGGCGAGTACTTCAACGCCCGCAGCCCCGGCCAGAAGAAGGCCCACGAGCGCATCGACCCCGTCGTGAGCTTCGACTGGGGCAAGGAGGTGCCCGTCGCCGAGAAGTTGACCGACCCGTACGTTTTCGCCGCGGCGTGGAACGGCAGCTTCCTCGCCCCCGAGACCGGCACCTACGAGTTTGCCGTCCGGACCGAGCACGCGACGCGGCTCTACGTCAACGACGCGCGCAAGCCGCTGATCGACGCCTGGGTCAAGTCCGGCAACGACACCGAATTCCGCGCCTCGATCTACCTCGTCGGCGGGCGGATCTATCCGCTCAAGCTGGAGTTCTCCAAGGCCAACCAAGGCGTGGACGACCCGAAGCGGCAGAAGGAGAAGCCGGTCACGCCGGCGAGCATGGCCCTGCTCTGGAAGCCGCCGCACGGCGTCCTCGAAGTGATGCCGAGCCGGGCCCTCTCGCCGAACGCCGCGCCGGAGCAGTTCGTCTGCGAGACGCCCTTCCCGCCGGACGACCGCAGCCTCGGCTGGGAGCGCGGCACCTCCGTCTCGAAGGAGTGGGACGCCGCGACCACCGACGCCGCCCTCGAAGCCGCCGCCTACGTCGCCGCGAAGGTCAACGAACTGGCTAAGGCCTCCCGGCGGGGGGCCGCCGACACGGCCCAACTCGTCGCCTTCGCACACGCCTTCACGGAACGCGCGTACCGCCGGCCGCTGACCGCCGAGCAGAAGGCCGTCATCGCCCGGCAGTTCGAGGGCGCGAAGGATCCCGAAGCCGCGATCAAGACGGCGGTGCTGCTGGCGCTGAAGTCGCCGCGCTTCCTCTACCGCGAGTTCGGCGTCGAGAAGGACGCCTACGCCGTCGCCGGGCGGCTGTCGTTCGGCCTGTGGGATTCGATCCCCGACGAGGCGCTGTTGCGGGCCGCCAAGGACGGCCAGCTCTCGACCCCCGAGCAGGTGCGCGGCCAGGCGAGCCGGATGCTGGCCGACCCGCGGGCCCAGGCCAAGCTGAAGGGCTTCTTCGACCACTGGCTGCTCGTCGAGCACGCCGGCGAGCTGGCCAAGGACCCGAAGAAGTTCCCCGGCTTCGACGCCGCCCTCGTCGCCGACCTGCGGACCTCGCTCGACCTGTTCCTCGCCGACGTCGGCTACGGCCCGAAGTCCGACTTCCGCAAGCTGTTCACGTCCGGCGAAGTCTTCCTCACCGGCAAGCTCGCCGGGTTTTACGGCGCGGCGGTGCCGGCCGGGGACGGCTTCCACAAGGTGCGCCTCGACGAGGGCCAGCGGGCCGGCCTGCTCACCCATCCGTTCTTGATGGCGTCGTTCGCCTACGCGGCGGAAAGTTCGCCGATCCACCGGGGGGTATTCCTGACGCGCGGCGTGCTCGGCCTGAGCCTGAAGCCGCCGCCCGAGGCCGTCAATCCCGCCCCGCCGGACCTGCACCCGAACCTGAACACGCGCGAGCGGGTCGCCCTGCAAACCAAGGCCCCGACCTGCATGACCTGCCACAGCCTGATCAACGATCTCGGATTCACCCTGGAGCGCTTCGACGCCGTCGGCCGATTCCGAGAGAAGGACAACGCCCGGCCGGTCGACTCGACCGGGACGTACCTCACCCGGGAGGGGAAACAGGTCGCGTTCGGCGGGGCGGTCGATCTGGGCAAGTTCCTCGCCGAGAGCCGCGAGGTCCACGACGCCTTCGCCGAGCAGGTGTTCCACCACGTCGCACAGCAGCCGATCCTGGCCTATGGCCCGGACACGCGGGCGAAACTGGTGGCGGCGTTCGCGAAGGCGGATTACAATGTCCGCGACCTGTTCGTCGAGGCGGCGGCGGTCCTGGCCGCCGGGCCGCCCGCCAGGAAGTGATCCTCCCGCCGCACGGTCCGTTCCACCGCTAGCGAGATCCCTGGAGATCCGATGCCGACCCTCCACTCCCGCCGCGAATTCCTCCGGTCCCTGGGCGTGAGCGCGGCCGCGTTCCCGTTCGTCACCAACCTGTCGAGCCTGGGGGCCGCCCCCGCCGCCCCGAAGCGGCGGCTCGTCGTCGTCTTCACGCCGAACGGCGTCATCCCGACCAGCTTCTGGCCCGACCAGACCGGCGAGGACTTCACCCTCAAGGAGTCGATGACGCCGTTCGAGCCGTTCAAGAAGCAGCTGCTCGTCCTGCACGGCGTCTGCGACAAGATCAAGGGCGACGGCGACAGCCACATGCGCGGCATCGGCTGTCTGCTCACCGGGGTCGAACTGTTCCCCGGCAACATCCAGGGCGGCTCGCACACCCCCGCCGGCTGGGCGTCCGGCATCTCGATCGACCAGGAGATCAAGAACTTCCTCCAGAAGGACCCCGCCACGCGGACGCGCTTCGGCTCGCTCGAACTCGGCGTCATGGTGCCCGAGCGGGCCGACACCTGGACGCGCCTCAGCTACGCCGCGGCGAACAAGCCGGTCGCCCCGATCGACGACCCGTACCAGCTGTTCGACAAGCTCTACGGCAAGGGCAAGGACCGGGAAGCCCTCAAGAGCGTCCTCGACGACATCCAGGCCGACCTGAAGACGATCCAGGGCGCGGTCAGCGGCGAGGACCGCAAGCTCCTGGAGGAACACGCCCAGCTCGTGCGCGACATGGAGCGCGAACTCCGCGACGCCCGGGCGGCCGCGAACCATCCGGTGCCGGAACTCGAGCCCGGCACGCGCCGCGACAACGACAACATGCCGAAGCTGACGAAGATGAACCTGGACCTCCTCGCCGCGGCCTTCACCGCCGACTTCGCGCGGGTGGCGACGTTCCAGATCACGAACTCGGTCGGCGGGGCCCGGATGAAGTGGCTCGGGATCGACGAGGGGCACCACCAGCTGTCCCACGAACCGGACACGAACACCGCGGCGGTGGACAAGCTGACGCGCATCAACAAGTGGTACGCGGAGCAGATCGCCCACCTGGCCAAGAAGCTGGCCGACACGCCCGAGCCGGGCGGCGACGGCAGCCTGCTCGACCACACCACGATCGTCTGGACCAACGAACTGGGCAAGGGCAACTCGCACACCCTGAACGACATCCCGTTCGTCCTGCTCGGCGGCGGCCTCGACGGGATCAAGATGGGCCGGTCGCTCAAGCAGGGCCGCGGCGGCGTGCCGCACAACCGCCTCCTGCTGAGCCTGGCCCACGGCTTCGGGCATCACCTCACGAAGTTCGGCAACCCGGACTACTGCTCCGCCGGCCCGCTCAGCCTGAGCTGACCCTTCTCCGGCACCCCGGTTCCACGAGCCGCGCTCCCCCGAAGACCCGAGGGAGTGCGGCCGACGCGACGGGCACTCGATTGCCGAGTGCCCGTTTTTCTTGTCACGATGACAAGCAAACTTGACATTTCGCCAAGCCGCGCGTACATTGACGGCAGGAGGATACCTCGTGCCGACCGAACGCCTCGGGAACCGTTTGAAGGTCGCGCGCGCCGAGCGGGCCCTGTCGCAGGAGCAGCTCGCCCGGCTGGTCGGGGTGACGCGGCAGACCGTCAGCGCCATCGAGACGGGCCAGTACTGCCCGTCGGCGCTGCTGGCGTTCCTGCTCGCGCGCGAACTGGGCAAGCGGGTGGACGAGTTGTTCTTCCTCGAAGGAGACGCGCCATGAGTACCGCCACCCCTCCCGTCGAACACGACGAGCGGACGGCCGCGGTCGAGAACGCCAGCTACCGCTGGGGGTTCCTGTTCCTTTCGTTCGGGCTCCTGGTCCTGGTCGCCGTCCGAAGCTTCCGCCACGGCGAGAGCCCGTGGGACCTGCTCGCCCTCGTCATCCTCGGGGGCGGCCTGACGAGCGCCTATCAGGGGTATCATCAGGTCCTGTCCCGGCGGTGGGGGCTGGCCTGTCTGGTGACCGTCGCCGCCGCGGCGATCCTGGCGGCGGTGATCGCCTGGCTCCGCTGAGTTCCGGCGGCTCGGAGGTCGCCGCCGGTACGAGGGGACGAACGCGATCCGCCTGGCGATCGATTCCGCGCCGGCAATATTATCCTGAGCGCTTGAATCGGCCGTGCCTGCTGGGTAGGCTATGCCGCGGTCGTCCCACGACGGGACGACGCGGCCCATACCCGCAGGACGAGGCCCTTCCCATGAAGCCCCACGAACTCACCGACCTCGAGCTGGAAACCGTCGCCGGCGGCAAGCAGCCCGCTCCGACCACCATCATCAACGACAACCGCCGCTACATCACGAACCGGTCCACGGAGGTCAACAACCGCGTCACCAACATCCGCGCCAACGACAGCGCCGTCCGCGTCAACCGCTGAGGCTCACGGCTCTTTCGCCGGGGCGTTCAGCGGCACCGGCTTGCCGTCGAGCTTCCACGCCGGGTCGATCGCGACGCCGAGGTGGGCCAGCGCCGTCGGCACGACGTCGGCGTTGGTGACCGGGCCGGCGATCTTCCCCTTCGCCACGGACGGGCCGTGCGCGATCAGGAAGCCGGTCCGCACCTCCGGCACGTCCCGGCCCGGGCCGTGCCCGCGGCCCTGGCCGCCGTGGTCGGTGCAGACCAGGATCAGCCAGTCCTCCTTCGCGTAACTCGGCCGGGCCTTCAAGGCGGCGAGCACCTTGCCGAGGTGCTCGTCCGCCTCCTCGATCGCGTTGGTGTACTTCGGCGCGCGCGGATGGAAGCCGTAGCCGTGGCCGGCGCTGTCCGTGTGGCCGAAGTAGAGGAACAGCAGCGCCGGGTCGCCCTTCGTCAGCGCCTCGACCGCCTCGGCGGCGACGACGCGGTCGGCGTCCTTGTAGCCGTGCCTGTCGCCGTCGAGGACGAGCCGGCAGCCGGCGTGTCCTTTGAGGATGTGCTCCTGCATCGGCACCCAGCTGACCAGGGCGACCGCTTCCGCCTTCGGCCGGGCGGCGGCCAGGCGGTGGAAGACGCTCGGCCAGTCGGCGAGCTTGTTGTCGCGGAAGTCGTTCCCCGGCACGCCGTGCTTGTCGGCGAGGACGCCGGTCAGGATGGTGGCCCAGCCGGCCCCGGACGCGGTGTCGGCCTTCGTCTCGCGGTCGCCGAGGACGTCGCAGCGGTCGGTGAACGCGCCGTCGGCGATGAGGCCTTTGAGGTGCTTCGCCTGCGAGAAGAGCAGGGCGTCCGGCCGACAGCCGTCGATGCCGACGAGGAGGACTTTCTTCACCCGTTCCGGTCCGGCCTGCCCGACGCCGGCCGACGTCACGAGAATGCCCGGCAGCAGCAGGAAGGGCCCCAGGGCGGGCCCCCATGAGGATCGGCAACCCGGCTTCGTCATGGGCATCTCCCCCGGCGTCCCTTGCTCTCCGACGGCAAGCCGGGCTATCGTATCCGCGACGAGCCCGGACCGGAACGCGAAAGTCCGGCCCGGCGGCCGCCGGGGCCGCCGCGCGAGGCGCTCGGGAAGGTCAACGCCCCCGCGGGTGCAAGGTCCCCTGGAAGTCGAAGGTGAACACACCGGGGGAGCCGGTGAACCCGCCGGTCATGACGGCCGAGCCACGGGCGTCGGCCAGGCGGCCCGTCCCGCCGAGGGCGACGAGGACGGCCTCGAAAGCGAAGGGGTACTCCGGGTCGTCGCTCGGGAAGAGTTGCCCGGCGTAGACGACCTCCAAACTGTCGCCGTTTGCCCCGGTCCACGTCGCCTGTCCGAAGAAGGTGAAGTCGGCGTAGACCAGGAAGTGATACCCCGTCGCCGAGAACCGGCCCAGGTGGGAGGAAATCCCGCCGAAGGTGTCGAGGTCGAGCTTGCCGATGTCGGGGGCGGGTTGATCCTTGGGCGGGGCCGGGACGGTCGATCCGGAGGCGGACCCCTTCCAGTTGGGCGGGCCCTGGCCGCCGGCCGGGGCCGTCACGCCGAGGAGCAGGGCGGCGGACAGGGCGAGGCGGCACAGGGCACTGGTGCGAAGCATCGGATCTCCTCCTTCTCCTGTGGGGATTCGCGGAAGCGGGTCAGACGCGCGCAAGGAGGCGGTGCCCCAGGTCTGCGGGCCGAAGCCGTTCCTTGCGCGAGCGGGTATGCGCCCGGGTACAGCGAGGCGCGGCGAACGGTTAATTCTTCCCCTTGGCGAACTCGATCGTCCCGTCCCCCTTCCAGGAATACTTGAACTGCGGCGAGAAGCCCTTGTCGTCGAAGACCGGCACGAACGGCTCCGTCGTCGCGATCATGCGGAAGCTCCCGCCGACGACGTCCTTGTAGCGTCCGGTGCATTTCGCCAGGAGCGGGTTGAACTCGGCGTCGAAGACGGCGTAGACCTTGCCGGGGACGGCGGCGGGGAAGACCTGGAACGTCCCGACCTTGGCGGCCTTGTTCCCGATGTCGCCGTGCGTGCAGGCGAGCCGGTCGCCGTTCGGCGCGACGAAGGTGAAGCCGCCGGTGAACGTGCCGGCCCCGGTGGCCTTGTTGAACGACAGCACCTTGGCGACGCCCTCGTTGTTCGGGCTGGCGTACTTGCCGACGTGGGTCGCGTTGCCGGTTGCGTTGTACGGCGAATCGAACCCGTCGACCGACAGGCCGATCGGGGCGAACCCGTCGCCGGAGACCTTGAACGCCTTCGTCTGGGCGTGCGCGGTCGGACAAGCGACGATGACGAGGGCCAGAAGGGCAACGGACAGCGCGGTCTTGCGAACGGTGGCGAACCGCATGGAGAGAGGCTCCGAGCCCGCCGTGGGGAGAGGGCGTCAACTCGCCGCGCGGGCCAGGGGCGAGGTGGGCCAGCCGTCCGCGCCCGCAGGCGCGGGGTTTCAGACGACCGGGGCAGTACACACCGCGCCGGTTCGGCTGTCAAGCGCCAAACCCAATGCCACGAACGATTTCCATCCTGCACATGCGTTCCGACGACGCCCCGTCTCACGACGGACGAGTCGGCACCCGGGTCGCGATGGAGGCGCAGCAGGTCCGCTTCCGCGTCGGCCCACTCCCTCCGGTCGGCTCAGTAGTCGGTCAGGGTGCCCGGCGGGATCGCCACCCGCAGGGCGTTGACCACGGCGAGGACGTCGATGACCTCCTGGGCGATCGCCCCCGCGACGGGCGGCAGGTAGCCGGCCGCCGCGACGAGCATGCCGACCAGGCTCAGGGCCATGCCGCCGACCGCGCTCTGGAGGGCGATCGTCCGCATCCGCCGGCCGATGTGCAGCAGCTCGTCCACCCGCTCGAGCGAGCTGTCGAGGATGACCGCCCCGGCCGCCTCGGCGGTGACGTCGCTCCCCTGGCCGAACGCGATGCCGACCGTCGCCGCCGTCAGGGCCGGGGCGTCGTTGACGCCGTCGCCGAGGAAGACCGTGTTCGCGCGGGCGGTCTCCGCGTGGACCAGGGCCAGCTTCTGCTCGGGGCTCTGGCCGGCGTGGACTTCCTCGATCCCGACCTTGTCGGCCAGGTAGCGCACCTCGGACTCGCGGTCGCCGGAGACGAGCAGCACCCGGTCGAAGCGGTGCCGCCGGCTCAGGTGGCGGATGAACGGCCGACCGTCGGCGCGCGGCTCGTCGCGGAACCGGCAGACGCCGGCGTAGCCGCCGTCGATCAGGACGACGCACTCCAGGCCGCCGGTCCGTTCCGGCACCTGGCCGGCCAGTTCCGGTCGGTCGGCGAGGAGCTTCTTCCGGCTGGTGACGCGCACCTCCCGGCCGGCGACGACGCCGCGCAGCCCCTCCCCCGGCCGTTCGCTCACCTCGCCGGCCTCCGCCAGCGCCAGGCCCCGCTTCTCGGCCGCCTCCAGGACGGCGGAAGCGAGCGGGTGGCGCGAGTAGCGCTCCAGGCTGGCCAGCTTCGCCAGGACGTCGTCCGCGGCGAAGCCTGGGCCCGGCAGCACCTCGGTCAGCTTCGGCTGGCCGTAGGTCAGCGTCCCGGTCTTGTCGAACATCGCCGTCCGGCACGTCTCGATCTTCTCCAGGACGGCCGGGTCCTTGATGATGATGCCGCGCCGCGCCGCCAGCGACACCGAGCCGATGATCGCCACCGGGATGGCGATCAGCAGCGGGCACGGCGTCGCGACGACGAGGACGGCCAGGAAGCGCAGCGGCGACCCGCTGACGGCCCAGGCGAGCAGGGCGATCGCGACGGCGACCGGGGTGTAGATCGCCCCGAGCTGGTCGCCGAGCCGGCGCAGGCGCGGCCGGCGCTGCTCCGACTCGCGCATCACCTGCATGATCTTCGCGTAGCGCGAATCGACCGCGCGGCGCTCGGCCCGGATCGTCAGGGCCGCCTCGCCGTTGATCGCCCCGGACAGCACCGCCGAGCCGGGGGCCTTCGACAGGACGTACGGCTCGCCGGTCAGGTACGACTCGTCCATCGCGCCGTGGCCATCGACGACGGTGCCATCCACCGGGCAGACCTCGTGCGGGAAGACGACGAGCAGGTCGCCGACGGCGACGTCGTCGAGGGCGACGTCGGCCAGGGTGCCGTCCCGCTTGCGGTGCGCCGCCGCCGGCATCCGCCGGGCCAGGGCGCGGAGGACGTGCGAGGCGCTGCGGACGGCGAAGTTCTCCAGGGCCTGGCCGCCGGAGAGCATCAGGACGACGAGCACCCCGGCGAGGTACTCGCCCAGGATCACCGCCGTCACGATCGAGATGCCGGCGAGCAGGTCGGCGTTGAACTCGCCGCGCAGGACGTGGCCCAGGAGCCCGAACACGAGCGGGACGCCGCCGAGGACGAGGGCGGCGATCAGCGGCAGGTTCCACGCCGGGGTGCCGAACGCCGTGCCCGAGGCTTCGAACCCGTAGCGCAGGGCGAGGTGCGCCGCGATCGCGACAAGGGCGACCGCGGCGATGGCCCCCTCTTTCGAGATCCAGAGGGCCCCTTCCGGGCCCGGCTTCGCTGGCCGGTCCATGCCGCAACCTCCTCGTCAGCGTGTCGTGTCCTCGGGACCTTCCCCGCGCTGCCGACGCAGTTCGGCCTGGCGGGCGAGGCCCTCGGCGCGCATCTGCTCGCGGCGGGCCTGGCCGGCGGCGCGGCGCTCGGCCTCCTTCTCGTCCTTGCGCTTCTTCAGCACGAAGCGGATCAGCGCCTCGGCCTGGAAGAATTCCTCCGGCGTCAGCGTCACCTTCTTCGGCCCGCCGCGCGGCTTCCACTCCGGCCGCGGCCCGTCGTCGGCCGGGGCGGTCAGCGCGTACTCGAACACGACCGACCGGCGCGGCTGGTGCCACTCGAACTCCTGGCCGTCGATGTCGAACAGGAAGCAGAGGTACTCGCGCGCCTGGGTCGTCGGCTCGCCGTCCTCGTCGTCCTCGTCCGCCAGGACGACGGCGTGCAGGAGCAGCTCCTTGCACAGGCCGAGGGCGTAGAGCAGTTCGATGAACTGGTTCTTCAGGTCGTACAGCTCGCGCGTCCGCAGGCGCGACGCCGTCGCGTGCTTGATCCAGCGGTTGAACTGGAACATCGCCGCCGCGGCGTCCTTGAGCGCCGACCGCCAGGCGGCGTAGCGCGCCTCCAACTCGCTGAAGGCGTCCTTGATGCGCGTCTTGCGGGCGGCGGCCTCGCGCAGTTCGTGGCCCTCGGGACCGTCGCGCAGCTGCTCGATCAGGGCGCGGTCCCACATGCGCGGCGTCGTCGTCGAGCCGGGCCGGGCCGCCTTCAGCGACAGGACGTCGACGAGGTTGGTGAACTCCGCCTCCGGGACGCCGATCATCGCGGCGGCTTCCGGCGTCGGGACGAGGTCGGGCGCGGCGTCGCTCATCGGGGATTCCTCGCGGGCGGTCGGAGGGAGGTATTATAGCAGGACGACAGCGCCGCCACCGCCGAGGATCGCGCCATGCCGACGGAACTCTTCGCCGCCCACGCCGTGCTGCCGGGCCACCCCGACGCCGTCTGCGATTCGCTCGCCGACGCGCTCGTCGATGCCGCCGTCGCCCTCGACCGTGCGGCGCGGTGCGATGTCGCTGTCAGTCGGGCCGGAGAGACGTTGCTCGTCGCCGGGGCGTTGCCGGAGGCGGTCGATGTGGCGGCCGTCGTCGGTACAGCGGCCCGGGTCGAGCGGACCCCGCCGGTCGCGGGCGGCCACGTCGTCGCCGTCGGCCAGGCGATCGACCAGCCGGGGACGAACGACCTGCCGGCGGAGTACTGGCTCGCCCGCCACCTCGCCCTGCGCCTGGGGCGCGTCGCCCCGGCCGGCGAGCTGATCGTCCTGCTCGAAGGCGACGACCGGCCGACGCGGCTGGCCGGCTTCTCGTGCGCGCTCGGGCCGGACGCCTTGACGGCGGCGATGCAGAAGGCGGTGCGGGCCGCGTTGCAGGACGAGCTGGCCCACCTGTCGCGGCGCGTGCCGGGCTTCGATTCGCGGCTGCCGGAGGGGATCGCCCTCCACCCGTTCGCGCCGCCGCCGCACGCCGCGAGCGGGCGGTACTCGCCGTTGGCCGGCAAGGATCTGGCCCACCCGGCGCGGGCCGCCGCGATCGCCGCCCGCCGGCTGGCCAAGGCGGTCGTCCGGTCCGGCGTCGCCCGGTCGTGCCGGGCGGTCCTAACCGTCGTGCCCGGCCAGGAGGAGGCGATGATCGTCGGCCTGTCCGGCGACGGCCAGCGCCTCGACCCGTCGCGCTGGGCGGAGCTGGTCGATCGGTCGCTGGCCGGCATCGGCCGGCGCTACGCCGGCGTGGTGTCGCTGGCCGAGGTGACGCGGGCGGGCCACTTCCTGCGCGACGACTGGCCGTGGGAGCGGGTGCGGTTCGACCCGTGACGGCCAGGTCGCCTTGCTCCTTCCGCCGGCCGGGATACCATGGCAGCGGATAGTCCACACCGAGCCACCGAGGTCCGCCGATGATGACGCTGATCGCCCCCGGGGCGGCGCTGCTCGGCGGCCTGGTCGGCCTCGCCGTCGTCCTGTGGTCCTGGCCGACCGACTGGCTGCGCGCCCGGCCGCGCGGCGGCCTGGCCCAGGCCGATCACCTCGTCGTCTTCGCGCTCGGCCTGGGTCGTGACGCCGCCGGGGACGAGACCGCCGGCGCGAGCAACGACGCCCTGGCCGACTGGCTCCTGGCGAACAACACGGACCGCAAGCCGACCGTCGTCCAGGAGGGGGTCTACCTCGCCCTGCGCGAGCGGCAACGCCGCCGCCACCGCGAAGCGGACGGACCGGAACTCGACCTGGCGGCGTGGGTGATCCGGCTGCCGCACGACCCGGCCGCGTACGTCGGCACGGTCGAGGCGGCGTTGCAGGCGACGTCCCTGGCGACGGCCCGCGGCTGGTCGCGGCCGGCCGTCGTCGCCCACGACCTGCACCAGCAGCGGATGGCGTGGCTGTTCGAGGGCTACTACGGCGCGGACCGGGTCGTCGTGCCGGCGTTGCCGCCGACGCCGTTCGACCCGGCCTCGACCCAGCACTGGGGCACCCGGTCGCTCGCCGGCTGGCGGGTGCGGGAAATCCTGCTCGCCCGGCCGGCAATGGGCGTCTGGGGCGGGGCGCTGCTGGTCGGCGTCGTCGCCCTCGCCGGGGCGGTCCTCTTCGGCGTGCCGGCGTACCTGCTCAGCGCAGCTGGACCCCGCTGAGGTTGATGCCGCGGGCCGAGAGGCGCTGGAAGGCGCTGCTGCCCGGGTTGACGCCGCTGTTGATGAACGTCCGCGCCTGGAAGTCCTGGAAGCGGGACAGGTTGTTGAAGCCGCGGGCGACCGCGTCGCCGCCGCCCCGCCGGCCGCCGCCCCCGCCGCCGGTCTTGCCGCCGGCGACCGCCTCGAGTTCGAGGTCCTGCAGTTCCCGCACGCTGTCCGTGGTCATGGCGATTCCCTCGTCGGGACCCTTCCGACGGAAGGCGGCGTCGCCGCCGCCCCGTGAGCGACCGTCCCGTCGTGTCGCTGCTTCCCTGTCGGTGCCAGCGTCGTCCGGGCCGCCGACCGCTCAGCGTTTTCGCGGGATTCCCTCGACAGTCCCCCGCCGGTCCGCTACGCTGCGCTTTTCGTCCCTCCCCGCCGCTTCCCTCCGAGGAGACCTCCCCATGCGATCCGCGTTCGGCCTCGTCGTCCTGGCCGTGGTCGTCGCCCTGCCCGCCAGCCGTGGCGACGACTTCAAGCCCGAGCCCGGCTTCAAGCTCCTGTTCGACGGCAAGGATCTGTCCGGCTGGCGCGAGGCCCCCTACGGCAAGCAGGACGACAAGAAGGCGATCGACGCGAAGGCGGAGAGTTCGACGAAGCGCTTCCGGCTGGAGAAGGGCGTCCTGTTCATCGACGACAAGGTCAAGGGCGACCTCGTCCTGTTCACGCCGGGCGACCTCGGCGGCGACGCGGTGATCCGGTTCGACTTCCTGCCGGGCGAGAAGTGCAACAACGACCTGCTCTGGCGCGGCATCAAGTACGACGTCAAGGGCGAGACGAAGGGCGTCAAGCTGAACGAGTGGAACACGTTCGAGATGACGGTCGCCGGCAAGAAGACCGAGGTGAAGATCAACGGCGAGGCCCAGAAGGCCGGCGACGCGAAGGCGGACAAGGGGCCGTTCGGCATCCGGGCCGAGTTCGGACCGATGCAGGTCAAGAACCTGCGCGTCAAGGCCGGGTCGTGATTTCCCCCAAGGACGGGAGCGCCGCGACGAACAATCCGCCAGGGCGGGAATAAACGCCCCGGCTCGGGGATCGTGCCTGTACCGAGTCGCCCCGCCGGTTCCGAGGACCGACCCATGGAATACGCGCTGCTCGTCGTCGCCAACTACGCGTTCTTCGTCCTGCACTTCGCCCTGATGGCGTTCAGCATGGTCGGCTGGGCGTTCAAGAGCACGCGCGTCTGGCAGCTGTGGGCGATGGTCCTGACCGCCGCGTCGTGGTTCATCCTCGGGCCGTGGCTGTACGGCGTGCCGGGCGTCTGCGTCTGCACCGACTGGCACAACCGCATCCGCACGCAACTGGAGCTGCCGCACCAGTACAACTTCATCCAGATGCTCGGCCAGGAGTGGTTCGGCGTGACGCTGCCGCTGGCGATGTCGGAGGGGCTCGCCCTCGGCGTCTTCGTGCAGATCTTCGTCGCGATGCTCCTCGTCTGGGGCAACGTCGGCTACTGCGCCTGGCGCGAGCGTAGCGCCCACCGCAGGGTCGCGACGGAGCCGGCCGCCGTGTCGGCGCACGTCGGCGTCAACGGCACCGCGGCGGTGCGGACGCCGGAACCGGTTTTGGCCGGCGGCAACCGCCGCGCCCGGAAGAAGCGCAAACGCCGCAAGTAATCCCTCAGTCCCGCGCCGCCAGCAACCGGGCCAGGCCGGTCGCCGTCAGGGCGGCCGCCAGGTCCGGCGGCACGTTGATCAACGTCAGGGCGACGCCCCGTTCGCCGAGCGCCTCGGCCGTCGTCTTGAGCAGGAGCAGGAACGCCGCGTCGGCGTTCCGGCCGCGGCGCAGGCACAGCACCACCTCGACCACCTCCCCCTGGGCCGCCTGCTCGATCGCGTCGAAGAGCCGCGCCAGTTCCGCCTCCGCGCCGAAGAACAGTTCGCCGTCGAAGGCGAAGGCGACGCTCCGCTCGCCGGGCGTCGAAGGGAGGGCCGTCAGCGTCACCTGGGCCGCCCGCGGCACGTACAGGGCGAAGGACAGGAAGACGCCGATGACGATGCAGAACTCGATCGACACGAACACCGCCGCGGCGGCCGTAGCGACGACGACGCCGAGGTCGAAGCGCGTCGCCCGCAGGTGGAACCAGAGCTGCCGGCCGTCGATCATCCGGTACGCCGCCAGGACGAGCAGGCCGGCCAGCGACGCCCGCGGGATGTACGCCGCCAGCGGCGCGAACAGCACCACCGTCGCCGCGACGGTCACGGCGGCGAACACGCCGGACCACTGGCTGACCGCCCCGGCCTGCTCGTTGACCGCCGAGCGCGTCAGCGACCCGGACCCGGGGAAGCACTGGAAGAAGCTCCCCGCCAGGTTCGCCATCCCCTCGCTGAGGCACTGCTGGTTGACGTCGAGCTTCTGGCCGGTCCGGGCGGCGATCGCCTTCGCCATCGCGACGGCTTCGAGCAGGCCGAGCAGCCCGATCGCGAACGCGCTGCCGCTGAGCAGGCGGGCCTGGTCCCACTTCACCTCCGGCAGCTGGAACGCCGGCAGCGACGACGGGATCGGCCCGACGATCGCCACGCCCTGTGCGTCGAGCCCATACGCCCAGACGAGCAGGCCCATGAGGACGACGGCGACGAGGTGCTGCGGGATCGGCAGCCGCCAGCCCCACCGGCGGAGGACGCGGTTGAACCGCCGCACCGCCACGACGACGACGACGGTGCCGACGCCGACGAGCAGCGTCGGCACATGGACGCCGGTCGGCCCGAGGCCGAGCAGGTGTTCGCCCTGGTTCAGGATCAGCAGCGTCGAGGCCCCGAGCGTGAAGCCGACGATGACGGAGTGCGACACGAACCGGGACAGGTCGCCGAGCTGCGACAGGGCGATCGCCAGCTGGATCGCCCCGACGAGGAACGCCAGGACGATCGCCGCCGGGATGCGCTCTGCCTCGGGGACGACGGCGAGGGCGCTGAGCAGGGCGATCGAGATGGCGTTCGTCGGGCCGTTGATGAGCAGGCGCGACGAGTCGAACAGCGCCCCGACCGCGGTCATGACGATGGCGGTGTACAGGCCGTACTGCGGCGGCAGGCCGGCGAGCAGGGCGTACGCCATCGCCTGCGGCACGGCGACCGTCGCGACGGTGACGCCGGCGATGAGGTCGCGGCCGAGGTCGGCCAGGGTGTAGGTGCGCAGGGCGTCCAGGGCCGGCACGCGCCGGAACAGCCAGCCGTTCGACGCCGTCTCTGACATGGGCCTTCCGGGTGAGGGACAACGACCGGCGGCCGCTCCGCGCATCGGGCCCGCCTTCTCACTAGAGTAGCCGGGACAGGCGTTCGGCGGAAAGGGAGTGCCCCATGACCCAGCCGACGGTGGCGGACCCGACCGTCGATTACCGCGAGGCCCCAGCGGCGACGGTGCTCGACCCCGGCCCGGTTGGCGGCACCGAGGAGCTGCGCGGCCTGCTGAGCCGCCGGCTGCGCTTCCTCGCCCTGCTCGGGGCCGGCGGGATGGTCGGCATCCTCGGCCTGGCCGCCCTGCAGATCGCGAACGAGGGCCGCCGCCTGCCGCCGGAGGCGTGGGCGTTCTTCGCCGGCTACCTGCTGGCGTTCCTCGTCATGGCTGGCGTCGCCGCCGTCCTGAGGCGTCCGGGCCTGTCGCTGGCGGCGCTGCGCGGCCTGGAGTTGGCCCTGTTCGGGGCGATGTTCGCCTTGTGGGTCGCGGTGCAGTGGTTCCTCTATCCGACGTTCCGAGTCGAGCCGCCGCCGGTCTGGTTCCCGTTCGTCCTGGCGAATGCGGTCAGTGCCCCGTGGGTGCTGACGATCATCCTTTACGGCGTCTTCGTCCCGAATACGTGGCGGCGTTGCGCCGTCGTCGTCGGGGTGATGGCCGTCGCGCCGCTCGTCGTCAACACGGCGTCCGGGCTGGCGACCCAGTCGACGGCGGGCCACTCGCCGGCGTACTTCCTCGTCGGGGTCGCGACGTGGGTCGCCACGGCGGCGGCGATCGCCGTCCACGGCGCGCACCGGATCGACGCCCTGCGCCGCGAGGTGCTCGCCGCCCGCCGGCTGGGGCAATACCAGCTCGTCCGGTGCCTCGGCTCTGGCGGCATGGGCGAGGTCCACCTCGCCGAGCACGTCCTGCTCAAGCGCCCCTGCGCCGTGAAGCTCATCCGCCCGGAGCGGGCCGGCGACCCGGCCGCCCTGGCCCTGTTCGAGCGCGAGGTGCGCGCGACGGCGGCGCTGACGCATCCGAACACGGTCCAGATCTTCGACTACGGCTACACGCCCGACGGGACGTTCTACTACGCGATGGAGTACCTCGTCGGGCCGACGCTCGCCGAGGTGGTCGAGCGGCACGGCCCGCTGCCGGCCGGCCGGGCGGTCCACGTCCTGCGCCAGGTGTGCGGCGCGCTGGCCGAGGCGCACACGGCCGGCCTGGTCCATCGCGACGTCAAGCCGGCGAACGTCGTCCTGTGTACGCGCGGCGGCCGGCGCGACGTGGCGAAGTTGCTCGACTTCGGCCTGGTACTGACCGCCGACCGCCTCGCGGAAGACGGCCGGATCGCCGGGACGCCGGCATACCTGTCGCCGGAGCAGGCGGCCGGCCGGGCGGACCTCGACGGCCGGAGCGATCTCTACGGCGTCGGGGCCCTGGCTTACTTCCTCCTGACCGGCCGGCCGCCGTTCTCCGGCCGATCGACCGAGAAGCTCCTCGCGGCCCACCGCTACGAGCCGCCGTGGCCGTTGACCGACCTGCGGCCCGACGTGCCGGCCGACCTGGAAGCGGTCGTCCTCCGCTGCCTGGCGAAGGAACCGGCCGGCCGCTTCGCCGACGCGGACGCCCTCGACCGGGCCCTGGCCGGCTGCGCCTGCGCCGGCTGGTGGACCGCCGAGGACGCCGCCGCGTGGTGGCGGCACCACGAGCAACCCGAACCTTCGGAGGCCCCGTGAAAGTCATCATCTCCGGCCGGGCCGTCGCGTCGGACGCCGACGGCGAGATCACCGACCCCAAGCGCCTCGCCGCCCTCGACGGCGTCTCGTCGGAGGACGAGTGCTCGAACTACGTCCACCACGAGGCGCTCGAAGGCGTCGAGATCAGCGGCGGGGCGCTCGTCTGCCGGTTCGACGCCGCAGCGGGCCAGTTGCGCGTCGTGACCGAGTACCTCACCAACCGCAAGCTCACCCGCAAGCAGCTCGACGCCCTCCAGCGCGAGACGGACGGCCAGTGGAGCGACGGCATCGGCGAGGGCTGCTTCGACGCCCACGAGGAGCGGACCGGCATCCACATCGACCCGTGGCCGGACCTCGACGACCGCGACGTGCGCGTCGAGCAGGTCGCCGACACCGCGAAGCCGCCGCGCCGGTCGCCGCTGCTGACGCCCGCCGCGAAAGGCGATACGGCGAAGCTCACTCGCCTGCTCGACAAGGGCGAGGACTTCGAGGCCCGCGACAAGGACGGCAACACCCCGCTGTACCTCGCGGTCTGGAACGGTCATGTCGAGGCGGCCCGGCTCTTGCTCGAACGCGGCGCGAACCCGAACGTGCTCGGGGAGCCCTGGAGCGTGCTCACCTGCGCCACGGTGATCGGGAACGTCGAACTCGTCCGCCTCCTGCTGGAGCACGGCGCGGACGTCAACGGCCGGGTGATGGCCGACGGCAGCCACGAGAAGTACTTCCCGCTCCTGATGGCGTGCAACCGCCACCGGCTCGAAGCCGGCCGGGTGCTGCTGGGGCACGGGGCCGACGTCAACCTGGCCGACAACACCGGCTACACGCCGCTGATGATGCTCGGCGCGGACGACGTCGAACTCGGCCGGCTCCTGCTCGACCGCGGGGCCGACCCGGCCGCCCGGAACGACTTCGGCGGGGTGAACCGGGCGCTGCTGAAGAAGCTCGGCGTGGCGACCTGAACCAGGAGGGGCCATGCTCGGGTTGCTGGCGCGGCGTACGGCGGCGTACCTGGTCGACATCGTCCTGCTCTTCGCGGTCCTGTTCCCGGCCGGGCTGCTAGTGCGGTACGTCGTCGGCTGGCCTGGCACCGCTCCGACCGGCCCGGAAATCTGGCTCGTCAGCGCGGTGAACTTCTCGCTGCCGGTCTGGGCGTACTTCGCCCTGGCGGACGCCTCGCCGCGCGGGGCGACCGTCGGCAAGCGGCTCCTGGGGCTGCGCGTCGTCCGGCTCGACGGCGGCCGGGTCGGCCTACCCCGGGCCGTGGGGCGGACGGCGGTCAAGGTGCTGCCGTGGGAGGCGGCCCACGCTTCGGCGTTCGCGCTGATGACCGACCCGGCCGGCCTCAACGCCGCCCAGGCGGTCGGGCTGACGCTCGCCAATGGGCTCGCCGTCGCCTACTATGTCGTCGCGGCGTGGACGGCCGGCCGGCGGAGCGTCCACGACCTCGTCGTCGCGACCGCCGTCAGCGGATGACCCCGGCGGCCCGCCCCGAAGAAAGAGAGATTCTCCATGCGCCGTATCGGTCTCGGACTCGCCACCCTGGTCGTCGCGCTGGCCGTCGCCGGCTCGGCGGAGCCGTGCTCCCGCGTGCTCTGGAACGACACCGGCCGCGGCGTCTTCGTCGGCCGGAACATGGACTGGCTGGAGGACCTCAAGAGCAACCTCTGGGCCCTGCCGCGCGGCATGAAGCGCGACGGCCTCGCGCCGCGCAACCCGCTCGCCTGGACGAGCAAGTACGGCTCCCTCGCCATCACCGGCCACGACCTCACCACGGTCGACGGCCTCAACGAGAAGGGCCTCGCCGTCCACATGCTCTACCTGCCGGAGACGACCGTCGGCCGGCGCGACGACAAGGTGCCCGGCCTGGCGATCAGCCTCTGGGCGCAGTACTACCTCGACAACTTCGCCACGGTCGCCGAGGCGGTCAAGGCGTTCGAGACGACGCCGTACCAGCTCCTGATGGCGACCGACCCGTCCAGCCGCAAGCCGGCGACGGTCCACCTCGCCCTGAACGACGCCGCCGGCGACTCGGCCATCCTCGAATGCATCGACGGCAAGATAAAAATCTACCACGACCGCTCCTACACGGTAATGACCAACCAGCCGACGTTCGACAAACAGTTGGAGAACCTGAAGCAGTACAAGGGCTTCGGCGGCGAGAAGCGCCTGCCCGGGACGCACGAGCCGGCGGACCGCTTCGTTCGCGGGGCGTACTACAGCAAGAACCTGCCGAAGCCGAAGTCGGAGCGCGAGGCGGTCGCCGCCTTGATGAGCGTCATGCGCAACGTGTCGGCCCCTTTCGGCCTCGCCGACCCCGAGCGGCCGAACGTCTCGACGACGATCTGGCGCACGGTCACCGACCTGACCAACGGCGTCCTGTACTACGACGGCGTCTTCAGCCCGCAGGTGTTCTGGGTCGACGTGAAGAAGCTGAACCTTGCCGAGGGCCAGCCAGTACGCAAGCTGACCGTCGTCGACAACTTCGACCTGATGGGCGACGTGTCGGCGAAGTTCGAGCCGACGGCGATGTTCAAGTTCATCGGGCCGGATTGAGCCCGCTACCGGGCTGCCCGCCCGAGCCGTCGCAGCCGCACGCCGAGCCCGACGAGGACCGCGCCCCACGCCAGGCCGAACGCGAGCGGGGCCCAGCCGATCGCCAGCGGCATGAGCGCCGCCAGGACGAAGTAGCCGACGCCGATCACGGCGCAGTAGCCCCAGATCGTCGGGGCCAGGCTGACGAACGCCAGACCGGTCAGGGCGGCGAAGCCGGGGTAGAACGTGAACAGCGCCGGCGTGTCGCTGCCGACCACGGCTCGGGCCGCCAGGCCATACGTGAAGCACCCCAACAGGTAGCCGCCCCAGACGGCCCAGAGCTGGCGTTCCGCCGCCCCCTGCGGCAGGAGTCGACCTCCGCGGAACCACGCCACCAGGCCGACGAACGCCGCCGCTTGCATGAGCCGGGCGACGAAGATCCCGACCGGGGCGACCGCCGTCCCGGCGACGAGCTGGATCCACGCCTCCGGCAGGACCATCACCGGGACGAGCGCGAGCAGGAGCGCGCCGAACCCGGCGAAGCGCTCCTGGAGTTGCACCCGCTCCAGGGCCCCGAGCAGGCGCTCCGCCAGGCCGGACGTGTTCGCCGAGACGGCCTCGCCGTCCAGGTACCGCTGCACGTCGGCGGCCAGCTCGGCGGCGGTCGGATAGCGGCGGGTCGGGTCCTTCTCCAGGCAGCGCAGGCAGACCGCCTCAAGGTCGCGCGGCACGTCCGGGTTGAGCTGGCGCGGCGGCGTCGGATCCTCGGTCAGGACGAGGAGGAGCGTGTCGTACGTCGTCGCCCCTTGCAGCGGCGGCCGGCCGGTGAGCAGCTCGTAGAGGATCGCCCCGAGCGAGTAGACGTCGGCCGGCGGCCCGACGGCGCGCGACGAGCTGGCCTGCTCGGGGGCCATGTACGTCGGCGTGCCGAGGACGGTGCCGCTGGCGGTCGGCTCGCCGGCCCGGGCACCGACGCGGCCGAGCTGCTTCGCCAGGCCGAAGTCGGACACCTTCGGCTCGCCGTCGGCGGTGAAGAGGACGTTGCCGGGTTTGAGGTCGCGGTGGACGATGCCAGCCGCGTGGGCCGTCGCGACGCCGCGGCCCAGCTTGAGCAGAAGCGTGGCCGCGTCGTGTGGGGTGATGCTGCCGGCTTCGAGCCGGGCGACGAGGGAGCCGCCGGGGCAGAACTCCATGCTGAAGTACGGCAGGCCGGCGTGTTCGCCGACGTCGTAGACGGCGACGATGTGCGGGTGGAGCAGCGCGGCGACGGCATCCGCCTCGGCGCGGAAGCGGGCCAACTCGGTGCCGGAGGCGTGCTCGCCGGAGAGGAGCATCTTCAGGGCGACGACGCGGTTGGCGCGCACCTGGCGGGCGCGGTAGACGACGCCCATGCCGCCGCGGCCGAGTACGCCGAGGATCTCGTAGCCGGGCAGGGACGGGGCCGGCCCGCCGGGGTCGGACGACGAATCGGCCTGGGTCGGGTCGTTGCTCATCGGCGGGGTGGCCCTCCACGACCGCATTCTACCCGATGCGGAGGACGCCGGCACGGAGCCACTCGACGGCGCGACGAAAGACCTGCACCTGGAGGCGCTCGGCGTCCTTCGGTTGGGACGCCGCGGCATCCGGCCCGTACATCCCCAACGCGAAATGGCGCACCCGAGCCCAGCCTTCTTCCGTGTGTGGGTACCTGCGAATGAAGTCGAGCAACTCCTGCCGGACATCCTCCGGGAGCGAGAGGAGAAACTCGGCGGCGTCTTCACCGACCACCACGCGCCCCAACATATCCACGAATTCGCTCAGGAGGAAGTCACCGGCGAGGTAGGCATCTATGATCCGTTGTACCGTCATCGCCTCACCCCAGGTGCGACGTATCGTTCCACAGCTTGACGACCGGCTCGTCCCGTCCGTGGTCGTAGCCGAGCACCGACACCGACGCTGGCGACAGGGCCAGCTTCGCCCCGAGGCCGAGGCCCTCGCCGAGCCAGACACTCGCCAGGCAGCGCAGGATGTGGCCGTGCGCGAACAGCAGCGCGTCGCCGTCCAGGCCGTGTAGGCGGGCGACGAGACGCTCCAGCCGCGCCTGCACCGCCGCCGGGCTCTCGCCGTTGGGGCAGCCGTCGCGGAACAGGAGCCAGTCCGGCCGGCGCTGCCGGATCTCGGCCGACGTCAAACCCTCGTAGTCGCCGTAGTGCCATTCGAGCAGGTCGTCGCACGGCTCGGCCCGGTCGCCGTAGCCGGCCAGCTCGCACGTCCGTTTCGCCCGGCCGAGCGGGCTCGTCAGCACCAGGGCGAACGCCGACCCGGCCAGGCGACGGCCGAGCTGCCGGGCGTTCTCCTCGCCGTGCGGCGTCAGCGGGACGTCGGTCCGGCCGGTGTGCTGGCCGGTCAGCGACCAGGCCGTCTCGCCGTGGCGGACGGCGACGACGCGCGGCAGCGGGGCGGACATGGTCGGCCTCCTCCGAATCGGGCGACCGTGTCAGGATAGCGGCCGACGGCCCGGGATGGTACACTCGACCCGGTTCGAACGGCTCCACGACGGGAGGTTACAATGCGGCGATTCACGATGCTCGGCGTACTGGTCGCGGTGACGGCCCTCGGCGTGAGCGGGGCCGACGACAAGAAGGGCGCGATCGAGGGCAAGTGGAAGTTCACCGCCGTCGTGTCGAACAGCAACGACACGATGATCGAGAACGGCTTCCTGCTCACCTTCGACAAGGACGCCGCCTGGCTCAACGACCAGAAGGAACGCTTCAAGTACAAGGTCGACACGAACGCGAAGCCCGCCCTCCTCGACGTGACGACGCCGGACGGCAAGGAGATGGAGGGCATCTGGGACGTCAAGGGCGACGTGCTGCGCATCTGCGTCTGCTCGCCGGAGGGCGTCAAGTTCCGGCCGACGGAGTTCCACGGCCGGGACAACCAGATCCTGCTGACGCTGCAGCGGGTGAAGGACTGATCGCCACATAGCCGCCGGCTTGCCGGCGGTCTTCGCGGCGAAGGTACCCCGGGCAAGCCCGGGGCTATATGGGTCACGGAGCCGGGTGCGGATAATCCGTCGGCACTACCAGCCGCACCAGCCGCCGGTCGCCGCGCAGCAGCGTCGCCTCGGCCGGGATGCCGACCGGCAGTTGCGTCAGCAGCTTGTGCAGCTCATCGACCGTCGCCGTCGCCTGGTCGTTCAGCGCCAGTAGCACGTCCTCCTCCAGCACGCCCGCCTCGTCGGCCGGGCCGCCCGGCTCGACGGCCAGCACCTCGACCGCGCTCGGCCCGGCGTCGTGCTGCCCGGCCAGGGCGATCGTCCGGCAGTGCAGCCCCAGGTAGCCGCGCACCACCCGGCCGTGCTGGAGCAGCTGCGGCAGGATGTGCCGGGCCATGTTCACCGGGATGGCGAAGCACAGTCCCTGGGCCGGCTGGATCACCGCCGTGTTGATGCCGACGACCCGGCCCCGGCTGTCCAGCAGCGGCCCGCCGCTGTTGCCCGGGTTGAGGGCCGCGTCCGTCTGGATGACATTGTCCACCAGATGTCCCGTGATGCTCCGCAGCGTCCGGCCGAGGGCCCCGATCACGCCGGCCGTCACCGTCGATTCGAAGCCGAGCGGGCTGCCGATCGCGACGACGAGCTGGCCGACGCGCAGCGCCGCCGAGTCGCCGAGCACGGCGTGCGGCAGGTCCGACGCCTCCGCCCGGACGACGGCCAGGTCGGTCCACGGGTCGGCCCCGATCACTTGGCCGCCCATCTCCCGGCCGTCGATCAACCGGACGCGCACGTCGCGACCGGGCTGGACGACGTGGTGGTTGGTGAGGAGCAGGCCGTCCGGCGTGAACAGGACCCCGGAGCCGGACGCGGCGTTGCGGCCCCGGCCGACGCGCAGGTTGACGACCGCCGGGCGGACCGTCTCCGCGACGGTCACGACGACGCGCGAATAGGCGTCGAGGGCGTCAGCCTCGTCGGCAGGGGTGGGCTCTTGCGGTTGCGGAAGGTCGCCGAAGCCGTTCGTGATGAAGTGTCGCCAGAACGTCGTCATGGCTCGCCCCGGGTGGCGTGGACGGTGGACGGATGTGGAGTCCCTTCCGTGTCTGCGTCCATTCTACCCGGGGAGCCAAGTCCCCCCGTGGGTCACTCCTTCAGCCCGTGCTGCACCTGGTGGTACGGCCCGTCGTACTGCTGCGTCGACTTGAACCGCTCGTGCCGGCCATCGCCGGCGACCGGGGCGACGCGGGCCAGCAGCGCCTTCAGCTCCGCCTCGGTGTACGGCTTGAACGCCCGCGCGTTGGCGATGTCCTGCTTCAGGACGTCCATCGAGTCGATGCCGACGACGAGGCTGGCGATCGGCTGGCTCAGCGCATACCGCCGCGCCTCCTCGACGGTGCAGACCTTCTCCGTCGGGAAGCGGCCCTTGCCCTGGGCCCCGCCGCCGAGGCTCTTCATGCCGATGACGCCGATCTCGCGCTTGTTCGCCTCGGGGACGACCTCCTTGACGAAGCTGCGGTAGTGCCAGTCGCAGACGTTGATCGGCATCTGGACCGTGTCCCACTTGTGCCGGTCGAGCATCAGCTTGTGGATGTGCGGCGACTTGTGGCCGGTGAAGCCGATGAAGCGCACCTTGCCCGCCTTCTGGGCCTCCAGCGCCGCGGCGAGCGCGCCGCGTTCGACGACCCAGTCCGGGTCGTTGTCGTAGTTGATCTCGTGGAACTGCCACAGGTCGATCCGGTCGGTCTTCAGCCGGCGGAGGCTGTCCTCCAGGTGCTTGCGCGTCCCCTGCGCGTCGCGGGCGCAGTTCTTCGTCATGAGGAAGACCTTGTCGCGCTTCTTCCCCTCGGCGAGGGCCTTGCCCATGACCTCCTCGCTGCCGCCGTCGTGGTAGTCCCAGGCGTTGTCGAAGAAGGTGAGCCCCTCGTCGATCGCGGCGTGCATGATCTTGACCGCCTCGGCGGTGTCCTTGACGTCGCCGATGTGCCAGCCGCCCAGGCAGAGGATGGAGACCTTCTCGCCGGTCTTGCCCAGCGGCCGGGTCGCCAGGCCGGCCGCGGGTTGCGCGGCGTCGAGCCCGCCGGCCAGGCCGACGGCCGCCGCCGTCGCCACGCCGGTCCGCAGGAAGTCGCGCCGCGTGTCGTTGCTGTCGCTCATGGTGAGTCCCTCCGGGTGAATGATCACCCGGATTGTCGCACCGCGCGCGGGGGAGGTCAACGGGCCATCACTCCTGAACCACCTCGACGCCGCACAGCACCGCCGGCACGTCGCGGTCCGCCGGCGTCAGGCGCACCTCGAGCCGGTCGGCAACCGCCACGCCGGCGAACTCCTTGACCACCAGCTTCATCGCCGCCCCTGCCTCGGCCCGCACGTCGAGGGCCGGCAGCACCGTCGCCCCGTTGATCGCCACGGCGAAGATGCGCTCCCCCGGCTCGCAGTCCTCCGGCTCGACGAAGTACAGCCGGACCGTGCAGCGCCGCTCTGGCGTCGAAGACGGGCCGAGCTTGATCCGCACCGTCTCGACGCCGACCGCCCCGGATGCGCCGACCCAGGCCGGGCTGCCCTGCACGCCGGATGGGTGCCGTCGGAAGTACGTCGGCTTCGGCGTCACCTCGATGTCGAGCTTCGGCCCCGGGCTGCCCGACGACGGGTGCTCCAGCCACAGGGTGCCGTCGTCGGCCTTGCGGTTGCCCGGCGCGCCGAGCAGGACGCCGCACCGGCGGACGACGCCGTTGACCGTGGAACTCCCGCCCTGGAACGTCCACAGGTCGGCGTCCGGCATCGGCACCAGCGCGACGCTGCACTGGTTCTGGTAGCTGCACGTACACGTCCGGGTGTAGTCCGGCACGACGAGCACGCCGCCAGCGACGACGAGGTTGTTCGTGCAGCCGGAGCGGAACCCGCCCAGGTTGCCGGTCCCGCCTATCCCCGGCCAGTCGCCTCCGGCGTGGCACAGATCGTAGAACCCGGCCGACCCGGACCGAAACGTGATGAGGTGCTCCGACGCCATCGGCGTGTTGCAGCCGTAGTGGCGGGCCCACGTCCACTCGACCGGCTCGCCGGTCAGCGGGTCTTCCCGGACGACCGCCTTGCCGGTCAGCAGGTTGCACGCCTTGCCGCTGGCGTTGGAGCCGAACAAGACCCGGTCGCCGAGCAACATGCACGGCCCGCCGTACTCCGGCTGGAACCAGAGCACTTTGCCCGTCGCCCCGGCGTAGGCGCGCATCCCCTTCGGCTCGTTGTGCAGCGTGTCGCGCGCGACCCGGCCGGCCTCGATCAACACGTCGCGCTCGACGGAATACGCCAGGTTCGTGCCGAAGACGCCCTTCGTCGCCTTCCACGCCTCCTTGCCGGTCGCCAGGTCGAACGCGACGAGGCGGAGCTTCTCCTGGAGTTTGTCGGTCTCCTCCTTGGTGAAGCCGGCCCGGGGCGTGTGCTGATCGACGGCGTAGAGCTTGCCGCCACCGAGACAGACGGCGTTGTGCCGCCAGCCGTCGTTCGTCGCCTTCGCCGACCAGAGCAGCTTGCCGGTGTTCCGGTCGAGGACGAACAGCACCTTGCTCGACGCCGGGGCGGCCGGCTTGGCGACCGTGCCGGGGTTGTCCGGCAGGGTACCGCCGACGAGGTAGTCGTCGACGACGTTGATGTACGACCACGGCGCGCCGGCCGGGACGCCGGGCAGGCGCGGCACCGGATACCGGCCGACCTCCTTCCCCGTCGCCGGGTCGAGCCGGACGCAGGCCGAGCCGTGGGCGACGTAGACGCCGTGCGGCAGCGAGACGTAGTTGCCGCCGCAGGCGTTCGCCCCGGGCTGGTGGGCCGTGTTGTCGTAGACCTTGCCGACGCCGGGCAGCTTCGCCTCCCAGAGGAGCCGGCCGGTATAGATGTCGATCGCGCGGAGGAGGTCCATCCCCTCGATGATCGCCCGGCCGTCGATGACGTGCGGCTGCGGGCCGTGGCCGTGCCGCGGCAGGATGTCCTCGCTCGTCGGGCCGCCGAACCAGAGCAGGCCGAGCGGGGCCTTGACGATCGCGTCGCCCGACGTCCGGCTGCCGGCCGCGTCGCCCTGCTCGTGGGTCCAGTTGCCCGCCCCCGGCAGCGCCCCGGCCCGAACGGCGACCGTCCCGTCCGGCCGGACGAGCGCCCCGCCATACGGCCGGACCCATGCCGAGGCCCGCGCCTCGTCCGGCGCGTCGTCGAGGACGACGAGGCTGGCGAAGTACGGCGGCAAATCGAGCGTCGCCGGCGTCCCGGGCAGGATCGTCAGCCGCTCGCCGTAAACGCCGGCGGCGTGGGCCTCCTCGCGCAGGGCCGTCACGTCGTCCGCGTCGGCGACGGCGAGAACGACGCGCAGGTCGCTCTGGCGGACCAGCTCTCGGGCCAGGCCGGCGTTCGCCGCCCCGGCGACGAGGGCGTAGCCGGCGCGCTGGCCCGTCGCGGCGAGCAGGTCGCGCGTCCGCGCGGCGTCGGCCGGGTCGGTCTCGGTCGGGCGGAGAACCGTCGCCGACGTCGGCGACGTGGCGATTCCGCGCGGCGGGGCGAAGCCGAACACGGAGAGCGTGCCCGCCTTGCCGACGACGGCGACACCGTCCGCGTCGGCGACCAGGCCGACCGGCGGCTCGGCGAGGCGCTCCGCCCAGACGACCTCGGCCGCGCCGTCGGTCAGCGGCAGCCGCAAGGCGACGACCTTGTCCGGCAGGGCGACGAAGAGCCGGTCGCCGTGCCGGCACAGGGCCAGCGGCGTCGCCGGCAGGGCGACCGCCGCCCGGCGGCGCGGCTCCCAGACGTGGGCGATGATCGGCTTGCCCTTGACGTCGGTCGTCGCCTCGCGGCGGATCGGCACACCGGCCGTGTCGTACTCGACGAGGCGGCCCTTCTCCCAGCAGTAGAGCCGGCCGCCGGCAAGGTGGCACGGCTCGCCGTACTTGCCGAGCGGGTCGCCCGTCGCGGTCGAAAACGCCGCCCCGCCGCAGAGGAAGACCGGCCCGTCGGCCTGGACCTCGGAGCCGCCGACCTTGCCGTTCTCGGCGAGGCGGTAGTGGACGAACGCCCCGGTGCGGCGGTCGAACGCCGCCGGGACGGACCGGCCGCCCGGCACCAGGAGCGTGTCGCCTGGCCCGGTCGCTCCGCGTGGGACGACGAACGAACCCTGCGGCGCGACGCCGGCGAACGAGTCGGCGTTGTGGGGCTGCTTCATGTAGCGGGCCCCCTCGCCGTCCGTCGTCCAGACGACGCGCCCCGTCTCGGCGTCGAGCGCGTGCAGGAAGATGCCCATGAACGGCCAGATGCCGGCCCCGAAGTAGACCGTCGCCCGGCCGTCCGCTTCCGGGACGACGACCGGCCCGCCGCGCGCCGGCCAGGCGGAGACGAGGCGCTCGTTGCCGAGGAGCTTCCGGTCGGACGGCCCGCCGCGCGCCCGCCAACGCGGCTCGCCCGTCTCGGCGTCGAGGGCGTAGAGGTGGCCGTCGTCCGAGGCGGCGTAGACGAGGTCGCCCCCGCGAAGTGGATCGCTCCAAACGGCGAGCGGCAGGCGGACCGGCCCGTCGGTGCCGGCGCGCCACAAAACGACCCCGGTCGCCCGGTCGCGGCAGACGACGGCGTCGGTGCGCGTACAGCCGTGGTAGACCCGGCCGCCGTGGAGGAGCGGCCGCGGGGCGCGGTCGAACGGCAGGCGCGGCTGGTCCGGCCAGGCCGGGGCCGGCGTCGGCAGTCGGGCCGTCCAGAGGAGCCGCCGCTGGCCGTCGTCGCGGACGGCGAACGGCAGCGCCGGCCGCGGCAACAGGCCCGGCGCGAGCGCCGGCACGAGCAGGAGCCCGCAGAGGGCGAGCGTGCTTCGGGGCATGGGGGTGTCAAACCTGGCAGGGTGGGGGAGGTCGCAAGTCTACCCCCTACTCTACAAGCATGGTAAGCGGGAAGAAAGAGAAACCCTTGTGAAGTACGCCCGACCCGGCGCTCTCGGACCGACCGGGCAACCGGGGAAAGTCAGGCAAACGGGCCTTTCCATTACTTCGCTCCCAACAAAGGGTTGGGGCGACAGCCGAGGTTGACATGGTCGCGCGGCCGGGTTAGATTGCTGCCCGTGCGGGCCAACGATCGTTCGTCACGGTCCCAGTACGGAAAGGAAGCCTGAGCATGAGGATTCGCTGGATTGCTCTCGCGCTCATGATGGTGCTCGGCACCTCGAGTGGCGCGCGAGCGGAATACCTGGACTGGTCGTACGCCTGGTCGATGGTTCCGCCGTCGATCACGTCGATCAACGGCCTGTCCGGCGTGGTGGGTGCGACCACGTTCGGCCCCGGCACGACCGCCGGCCACGACGCGGTGATCCTGAGCACCTTCTCGACCGGCAGCGACACGGTCCCCGACGACATCAACATCGTGCCGTCGCCGTACACCCTGTCGGTGACGCTCCAGGACAACGACCTGGGGGTGGCACCCATCACGCTGACGTTCACCGGCGAGATGTCCGGCGTCGTCTCGCCGACGACGGTGAACGTGAAGAACAAGTTCGACTCGACGACCGACTCGGTGACGATGAACGGCTACATCTACACGGTGACGCTGACCGGGTTCACCAGCCCGACGCTGGGCGGGACCGGGACGATCACCGCGCAGATCAGCGTCCGGGAGGAGGACGGCACGGTGACGAAGACGCCGGAGCCGTCGTCGCTGCTGCTGGCGTCGCTCGTCGTGCCGGCCGCCCTGTGGTACCGCCGTCGCCGCGCCCGGAAGGAGGCCGCCACCGCGTGAGACCGACCGAGGTGAACGCGGCCGTCCGGCCCGCCGGCGTGACGCCCCCGACCCAAGGGGATTCCCGCCCGACCCAGCGCGAGCCGACGAGCGTCCCACCTGCGTTTCTTCCCGCACCCTGAGCGACCTTCCAGCAGCCTCCAGGCGCGGGGGGCGATCGACCGGGAACACGACCCGACGCGACGCACGTACCAGCACGTCGCCCGGGGTTCCCCTCCGATCGCTCCCCGTTTGGTCGTTTTGGCACCGGCCGGGCGAGTTCGTAGAATGACCTGGTTGTTTCTTGTTGAAGACGGACCGATCGCCGGAGTTACCCGAAGCGTTCCCACGAAAGACCCCGACCGTGTTCTCCCTGCCCGGGATGCTGCTCCCCCTGTCCGCGTACCTGCTCGCCCTCGGGCTGGTCCACCGCCGCCGCGAGCCGCTCGTCGTCCCGGGCGTCCTCGACGGGCTCGGCCTCGTCTTCGGCCTGTCGGGCTTTTTCCTCTTCGGCGGCCCGTTGATCCTGCGCCGCGTCGGCGACCGGCTCTGGCTCGACTGGCTCGCGACGTCGAACGACGGCGTCCTCGGCCCGGCCCAGGTCGAGCGCCTGCTCGGCCTGCTCTACGTCGTCGCCGTCGTCTGCCTGGTCGCCTACCTCTTCGCTCGCCAGCGCCATTTAACCGGCGTGTACAACGCCGAGCCGGAGCAGGTCGAGGCCGCCCTCGACGCGGCGTTCGACCGGCTCGGCCTGTCGCCGGTGCGGTCGGGGCGGCTGCTCTACTTCCCACGGCCGGACGGCACGGACGAGGCGGCCGCCGTGCTGGAGGTCGAGCCGTTCGCCGCGTTCCGGCACGTGACGCTGCGCTGGGACCCGGCCGCGTCGCCGCTGCGCGACCGGGTCGAGGCCGAGCTGGCGGAGGCCCTGGCCGACGAGGAGGCCGAGCCGGGCGACGTCGGCTACTGGCTCCTGCTGGCGGGGGTGTTCCTGTTCGGCCTGGCGATGGTCGGCGTCGGGGTCGCCCTGGCCGCGTCGCTGGCGTGAGGGGTGCCATGCCGTACACGCCGATCCTCGCCACGCTCGGCTACGTCTTCTCGCCCGACGCGGCCCGGGTGCTGCTCGTCCACCGCAACAAGCGGCCGGGCGACGCCCACCTCGGCAAGTACAACGGCCTCGGCGGCAAGCTCGACCCGCTCGAGGACGTCGTCGCCGGCATGGCGCGCGAGATCCGCGAGGAGAGCGGCCTTGAGGCGACGGCCCTGGAGCTGCGCGGCACCGTCAGCTGGCCCGGCTTCGGCAAGGGCGGCGAGGACTGGTTCGGCTTCGTCTTCCGCGTCACCGCCTGGACGGGGACGCCGCTGGCCGAAAACGCCGAGGGCACCCTGGCGTGGGTCGAGGTCGGCCGGGTGATGGCGCTGCCGATGTGGGAGGGCGACCGGCACTTCCTGCCGCTGGTGTTCGACCCGGCCGGCCGGCCGTTCCACGGCGTGATGCCCTACCGCGACGGCCGGCCGGTCGGCTGGACGTACCACCTGCTGTGACACCCGAGGGAGACGCGGCATGGCCATCCTCCTGCCCGACACCTGCCCGCGTGCCAGCCAGGGGGTGCAGACCCTCTACCGCCTCCTCCGCGAGGCGCTGCCGGACGAGTTCACCGCCTGGTACGAGCCGGCGTGCGGCCAGATCGCGTGCGACTTCGCCGTCGTGTCGCCGGCGTTCGGCCTGGTGCTGCTCGACGTGCGGAACTGGTACCCGAAGCACCTCCTCGCGGCGACCGAGACGGAGCTGCGCCTCCAGGACGGCGACGAGCCGGCCGCCGAGCCGCACCCGCTGCACCGCCTGCGCGAACGACTGACGGAGCTGTGTCAGCGGCTCGTCCAGGTGCCGGCGCTTCGCGACCCCGACGCGGCGGACCGGCCCCGGCTGCCGATCGGTCGCGGCCTTGTCCTGTCGAACGTCACCCGGGCGCAGCTCGCCGAGAAGGGCTTTGCCGCGGTGTTCCCGGCCGGCCCGGTCCTGTGCAAGGACGAACTGGAGGCCCTCGCCGCCGGCCGGAGCGACCGCGACACGCTGCGCGCCTTCCGGGCGATGCTCCTCGACGACCGGCCGTTCGAGTCGCTCGGCCCCGACGAGATGAGCGCCCTGCGCGGCGTCCTTCATCCCGACACGGTGGTGCGCGGCCGGTCGCGGCCTCCGGGCGACGACGACCAGCCGGCCGACGTCCTCGGCACGTTCGACCGCCACCAGGAGCAGGTGGCGCGCAATCTCGGCGACGGCCACCGCATCGTCGCCGGGGTGGCCGGCTCCGGCAAGACGATCCTGCTGCTGCACCGGGCCCGGGTGTTGGCCGAGGAACCGGGCCGTCGCGTCCTCGTGCTGTGCTACAACCGCGTCCTGGGCAACCACCTCGCCGACCAGCTCCGGCCGACGCACCCGGCGGTCGAGGTCTACTCGTTCCACGCCTGGGCCCGGCAGCTGACCCGGCTCGCCCCGGCGGCCGGCGAGGCGTTCGACGTCTACGAGCAGCGCCTCCTGGCCGCCCTGAGCAGGACGCTGGAACTGGCCCCGACCGCCGACCGCTACGACGCCGTCCTCGTGGACGAGGCACACGACTTTGACCCGGCCTGGCTGCGGCTCGTCGTGCAGGCGCTGAAGGACCGCGAGGACGGCCACCTGCTCCTGGCCGTGGACGGGGCGCAGAGCCTGTACGGCCGACGGCGCGACTTCACCTGGAAGTCGGTCGGCGTCCGCGCCCAGGGCCGGAGCCAACGGCTGACGGCGAACTACCGCAACACGCGCGAGGTGCTCCGCTTCGCGTGGGACCTGACGCAGGCCGACCTGGCCGAGACGGACGCGTCAGACGACGAGCCGATCCAGCGGCTGCGGCCGGAGGAGGGCCGCCGGTCGGGGCCGCCGCCGGAGTGCTGGCCGTGTCGGGGCTTCCGCGAGGAGAACGAGACGCTCCAGCGCCTGGTCGTCCGCCACCGCGAACGCGGCGTGCCGCCGGAGCAGATCGCGGTGCTGTACGCCCGCCAGGAGGGCAAGCGGATCGCCGACCTCGTCGCGGCACTGGGCGAGGTCGGCGAGGTGTGCTGGGTGAACGACCCGAAGGCGCGCACCAACCGCGACCACGCCCACCGGCTGCCGGGGGTGCGCGTCTGCACGATCCATTCGGCGAAGGGGCTGGAGTATCCGGTCGTGCTGGTGTGCGCCCTCGACCAGCTGCCGAACGCGAACCGGCCCGACCCGGTGCGCGACGCGAACCTGCTCTACGTCGGCCTGACGCGGGCGACGGAGTCGTTGGCGCTGACGTGGGTCGGCCAGAGCGGCTACACGCGGCGGGCGCTGGAGCTGACGGCCTCGGTTTCCACATAGCCCACGGCAAGCCGGGGGCTATATGGAGAGGCGAGCCCCCGGCCGTCGTGGTATAAGGGGAGGGCTCCACGAACTTCGGGGTGCCCCATGCCCTTCGCCGACGAACTCCGCCTCGCCTGGGACACGGCCAGCGTGCGGGCGATGCTCCGCAAGGTGATCCTCCACGGCATGTTCCGCCACGACCAGGCCCTCGGCCAGGCCCTGCTCGACGAGGTCGCCCGCCTCGTCGAGACCGACCGGCCCGGGCCGACGCTTTACGACGATCTGCACGCCTTCCTCAAGCGGCCGGAGCACGACGCCTCGTTCAAGAAGCTCTTCCAGGGCGACGAGGCCGCCCGCATCCAGCGCCGCGTCGGCCAGCTCGTCGCCCTGCTGCCCGACGGCCATGTCCCCGACGGCTTCGCCGACGTCGGCTGCGGCACCGGCCTCGTCACCGCCGGCCTCGCCCGCCACTGGCGGCTGCCGCGCGAGCGCGTCTTCGGCGTCGAGGTGTTCGACCGGGCCCACGACGCCGGCGACGGCTTCACCCGCGTCCCGTTCGAGGGCCGGCGCATCCCGATCGACGATGTATCGCAGCCGCTCGCGCTCTTGATCATGGTCCTGCACCACGACACGGACCAGGTCGGCCTCCTGCGGCAGGTCTTCCGCATCCTGCGTCCCGGGGGGCTTCTCGTCGTCCGCGAGACGGACGCCTACCGGGTCGATCTCCGCCTGTTCAACCAGGTCATGGAGATGATGTACTACCGCGTCTTCAACCAGCTGCCCGGCGTGCCGAACCCGGTCCTGCACCGCAGCGCCGCGGAGTGGGAGTTCCAGTTCCGCCGGGTCGGCTACGCCCTAGACCGCGTCGAGCGGCCGGAGCCGGACAACCCGTTTACGCCGGTGCATTACCTGCTCCGTCGGCCGGTCGTCATATAGCCCCGGGCTTGCCCGGGGCCTTGGAGACGAAGAACCCCCGGCAAGCCGGGGGCTATGTGAGGAGGTGGCCCATGACGCCGACCGTCACCGGCCTGCTCGCCGCGTTGCGGCAGTCCGGCCTGCTCGAGCCGCGCCAACTCGCCGAGGCGGACGGCCTCGCCACGGGGCGGACCGACGTCGCCGACCTGTGCCGCGAGCTGACCCGCCGCGGCTGGGTCACCCTCTACCAGCTCAAGCGGCTGTTCCTCGGCCAGGGGGCCGACCTCGTCCTCGGGCCGTACGTCCTGCTCGAGCCGATCGGCGCGGGCGGCATGGGCCAGGTGTTCAAGGCACACCACCGCCGCCTCGACCGGATCGACGCCCTGAAGGTCATCCGCCCCGAACTGGTCGCCGACGCGGACACGCTCGCCCGCTTCCTCCGCGAGGCGCGCGCCGCCGGCCGGCTCAATCACCCGAACATCGTCGCCATCTACACGACCGACGACGCCGGCGGGACGCACTACATCGCCATGGAGTACGTCGAGGGCATCGACCTGGCGCGCGTCGTCCGCGAGGCCGGGCCGCTCCAGGCCGGCCAGGCGTGCGACTACGCTCGCCAGGCGGCCCTCGGGTTGCAACACGCCCACGAGCGCGGCCTGGTCCACCGCGACGTCAAGCCGGCGAACCTGCTCGTCACTGCCGACGCGAGCACGGTCAAGCTCCTCGACCTGGGCCTCGCCCGCCTCCACGCCGCCGACGACGTCGAGCGCAGCGCCCTGACGCAGACCGGCGTCGTCATGGGCACGGCGGACTACATGGCCCCGGAGCAGGCGATCGACAGCGGCAAGGTCGACACCCGCGCCGACGTGTACAGCCTCGGCTGTACGCTCTACTGTCTGCTCGCCGGGACGCCGCCGTTCCCGACCGGGTCGATGACGCAGAAGCTGCTCTGGCACCAGCAGCGGCCGCCGGACCCGCTCGAAGCGAAGCGGCCCGACCTGCCGGCCGGCCTGCTCGCCGTCGTCGCCCGGATGCTCGCCAAGAACCCGGCCGACCGCTACTCGACGCCGGGCGAGGCGGCCCAGGCCTTGGAGCCGTTCGTCGCCCTCGAACCGTTGCCGACCCCGGCCGGCCCCGGCGGCCAGACCCAGCCGGCCGGCGAACTCCGGCCGGTCCACGCCACCAGCCTCACCGTCGCTGGGGTGTCCCGCCTCCGGCCCGACCAGGACACGGACGACGACTTCTCCTTCTGCCAGTCGAACACCGGCCTCGTCTGGGAGCTGTCCCTCCGGCCGGCCGTCGTCGCCGAACCGCCGACGGTCGAGCCGGAGGAAGCCGAGCCCGAGGAGGCCGAGCCGGCCGGCGTCAACTGGTACGCCGTCGCCGGCATCGGCGGCTTCCTCGTCGCCGCCCTGGCCCTGTTCTGGCCGACGCTCGCCGGCTGGTTCGCCGGGCCGACGCCACGCGAGATCCAGCGGTTCGAGCACGCCGGGCCGGTCTGGGCTGGCACGTTTTTACTGAAGACGCCGGACGGCGAGCAGGTCGTCACCGCGTCCGGCAAGGCGACGTTCCTGTGGGACGCCGCGTCGCCGATCGCGACGCGCCGGCTGGAGCCGTTCCCGGGGAACGTCCTCGCCGTGGCGGCGACGCCGGGGGCGGACGTCGTCCTGGCCGGCTGCACCCAGGGGGCCGCCGGCCGGACGCTGCGCCGCTGGGATCTCCGCGGCAAGCCGGACGCCGTCGCCTACGACGCGGCCGACACGGTGATGACGCTCGCCGTCTCGCCGGACGGCAAGTTCGTCGTCGCCGCCGGCGGAGCCAAAAACGATGCCGCCTTCCCGATCGTCGTCTGGGAGGTGGAAACCGGCGTCCGCCGCGAGGCGTTCGCCGGGCATAAGGATGTCGTCGTCCGGCTCGCGTTCGCGCCGGACGGGAAGCGCGTCGCGTCGAGCAGCCTCGACTCGACGATCGCCGTCTGGACGCTCGGTTCACCAACGGCGGAACTAACGCAGAAGTTCGAGCATCGAATCCTCGGGCTGGCGTGGACCGGCGATGGGAAATCGCTCGTCCTGGCCGGCGAGAACCAGACGCTCGGCGTCTACGACCTGGCGACGAAGCGCTGGGCCGACGCGAGCGGCTTTCAGGGCCACACGCACGACGTCTTCTGCGTCGCCGTCAGCCCGGACGGCACCCGGCTCGTGTCCGGCAGCGCCGACCGCACGGTCCGCCTGTGGGACCTGGCCTCGCGGCGAGAATTGGCCGTGCTGACCGGCCACTCGGACGTGGTCACCGGGGTCGCGTTCAGTCCCGACGGCCGGCGTGTCCTCTCGACGAGCCAGGACCGGACGGCCCGATTGTGGGAAGTACGGTGACCGGGTCGGCCGCGCAACCGCCAGGGACGGCAAGGTTTGAGGATGGCCAGGAAGGAAAAGACGACCCGGCAAGCCGACCCGGAATTGACACCGGCCGGTGATCCGGAGTATAGTCTGGTTGAGGTTGGACTCCCGTCGGGAGTTGCCCATCATTGCGCCCGGAGATCCAACCGCATGACCTCTCCCTGATCGTCGTTCGGCCAGCACCAGGCAGCACCACCATCGACGGGCCATCCGGGTTCTCCCAGCCGGCGGCCTGCGCGGACAGGGGACGGGAACCTTCCCGTGACGGCATGGCGGATTCGCGATCGGCCACAACTGGGGATGGGAGCAACCCCTCCAACCGGCGGGTGCCGATCGTCGTTCGTCCCGTCCCCTCGACCCATTCCGGCCCGCACGACGCCGACGCGCTCGACGTCGCGAGCGTCGCCAGCGACCCGACCGACGACACGCCGACGACCATCTCGCGGACGCCGCCCCGCCAGCCGCAATCGAGCGCGGTCGAGATCCGCGGCCACCGCCTGGCCCATTTCGAGCTGATCGAGCAGATCGGCGTCGGCGGCATGGCGGCGGTGCTCAAGGCCCGCGACACGCAGCTCGACCGGACGGTCGCCCTGAAGATCCTGCCGCCGGACCTCGCCGCCGAGCCGGACAACGTCGAGCGCTTCCAGCACGAGGCGCGGGCGGCGGCGAAGCTCGACCACGACAACGTCGCGCGCGTCTTCTTCTGCGGCGAGGACCAGGGGCTGCACTTCATCGCCTTCGAGTTCGTCGAGGGCGAGAACCTCCGCCAGGTGATGGAGCGAAGAGGCGGCAAGCTGGGTGTGGCCGAGGCGCTGTCGTACCTGATCCAGGTGGCGGCCGGCCTGGCGCACGCCGCCGAGCGCGGCGTCGTCCACCGCGACATCAAGCCGTCGAACATCATCGTCACGCCGGCAGGCCGGGCCAAGCTCGTCGATATGGGCCTGGCCCGCAGCCTCGAACGGCAGGGCGAGAAGAGCCTGACCCACTCCGGCGTCACGCTCGGCACGTTCGATTACATCTCGCCCGAGCAGGCGCTGGAGCCGCGCGACGCCGACCAGCGCAGCGACATCTACAGCCTCGGCTGCACTTTCTACCACGTGCTGACCGGCCGGGCCCCCGTACCGGACGGCACCGCCGCCCGCAAGCTGCACCACCACCAGCACGTCAAGCCGACCGACCCGCGCGAGTTGGCCCCCGACCTGCCCGACGCCGTCGTCGCCGTCCTCGACCGCATGATGGCCAAGCGGCCGGAGGATCGCTACCCGACGGCGGCGGAGTTGGTCCGCGAACTGCTCCTGGTCGCCCGGCAGGTCGGCGTTCGGGCCGAGACGCCGGAGGGCGTCCGGTTCGTCGAGGACGCCGCGCCGAGGCCGTCGTCCAACCCGGGCTTGCTCCTGGCCGCCCTCGCCGTCGCGGCGGTCGTCGCCCTGGTCTTCTTCCTGGAGACGCCCGGCCCCGACCCGGTCCCCGCCGCCCCCGGCAAGCAGCGCGTCGAGAAGGACGCCGGCCCGGGCCAGCCGCCGGAGCATCCCGGCCCGGTCGATCCGCCCGGCGGTCCGAAAGATCCGCCGCCGGTCCGGGTCGATACGCGCACCTACGACAGCCGCGACCCGGGCACGCCGCCGCTGGGGAAATGGCTCGCCGAGAACCGCAAGGCCGACCGGCTCGTCATCCGCCTCGACCGCGACGTCGAACTGCTGACGACCGAGTCGCCGGCCGAGTCGAATCTGCTGCTGCGCGCCGAGCAGGAGGTCGTCCTGGAGGCGGTCGCCGACACCCGGCCGACGATCCGCCTGCGCTACACCGGAGCGGCGTCGATGGAGCTGAACGCGGTCTGGGCGGCGGTCACGATCGACGCGCCGCGGTCGCGGATCGACGGCGTCCGCGTCGTCGTCCACGACGGCGTCTCGACCGCGCCGCTGGTCGGCCTGCTCTACAAGCGGGCCGGCACGCACGCCGTCGGGCGGTGCGACTTCTTCCAGGCGTGGCTCGACCCGCAGAACGGCCGGGTCGCGTCGGTCGTCGTCGATCCGGCCGTCGCGGCGGCGACGCGGCTAACGCTGACCCAGTGCTGCTTCCTCGGCTTCCCGGACAAGCTCGCCGACGACGCGGTCGAGCCGCTGCTGCTGCGCGGCCCGGCCAAGGGCGGCCTCGACGCCGTCGTCCTCCGCGGCGCGGCCGACGTCACGGCCGAGGACTGCGTCTTCGGGCCGCACCGCGCCGTCTTCACGGTCGAGCCGCGCGCCGCCCTGGCGGAGGCGCGGCCGCCGTCGAAGCTGACGCTCGACCACTGCACCGCCGCCCTCGGGGCGGACGCCGCCCTGGTCGAACTCGCCGACGGGCAGGGCACCGAGATCACCGTCCGCCACAGTCTCGTCGCCCGGGTCGGCACCGAAACGGGCGACGCGGTCCTCGTCCATCAGCGGGCGGAGCCGCGCGGCAAGGCGGCCCTGCGCGGCAAGGACAACCGCTACTTCGGCCTGGCCGGCGGCTGGCGCGTCGGCGACCGGATCGACTCGCCGATCGGCGAGGGGGACGAGGAGTCGAGCATCCTCGAAGCCGCCCCGTGGCGGACCACGCCGGCCCTGGCCAAGCTCGACCCGCTCCGCCTGTCGTCACGGCCGGGGGCGGTCAGCTTCGTCAGCCCGGCGGACGAGCAGGCCCTGTTCGACGCGTTCCTCGTCAACGCCCAGGTCGCCAAGCTGCGGACGCGCGAGCCGCGCCTCGGCTTCGTCGGCGCGGAGAAGCGCGGCGCGCTGGTCGCGACGGCCCGGCCGCTGCCGCTGGAGCGGCACGAGCGCATCGTCGACCCGGCCGAGAGCGACCCGACCAACGGCGTCTACGCGACGCTCGACGAGGCGATCCTCGCCGCGCGGCCGGGCGACACGATCCTGCTCCGCCACTCGGGGCCGGTGCCGGTCAAGCCGCAGCGGCTGGAGGAGGCGGCGATCGACCTGACGATCAAGGCCGCCGAGGGTTGCCAGCCGGTGCTGACCCTCGACGAGAAGACGGCCGACGAGGCCCCGGCCCTGTTCCGATTGCACGACGGCCGGCTGCGCATCGAGGGGGTCGAGATCCGCCTCCAGCCGCGCAAGGCGTTCAAGAGCCAGGCCGTCGTCGCCTGCTACGGCTCCGGCCTGTTCCAGCTCAAGGACTGCCTCGTCACCCTCGACCCGAGCCACCAGGAGGCGACCGCCCTGAGCGTCGCCGTCCTGCCGGACACGGACGGCGTCATGAAGATGGAGCCGAAGCCGGCCGCCGTCGCCCCGACCCCGCGCGTCGAGCTGGAGAACTGCCTCGTCCGTGGCGGCGGCGACCTGCTCCGGGCGAAGGTCTGCCGGCCGGTCGATTGCGCCCTGACGAACACCGTCCTGGCCCTGGCCGGCTCCGGCTTCGTCCTCGACGGCAAGGACGGCCTCGGCACGACGCCGGCCGGGTCGCCGTTCGGCCTCCGGCTGACCCGCGCGACGACGTGGACGACCGGGCCGCTCCTGCACCTGAAGGCGGCCCGCGGCTTCAAGCTGCCGCTGCCGATCCAGGTCACGACGGAGAGCAGCCTCTTCCTGCCGGCGGCGGCCGCGTCGCTGATCCGCCTGGAGGGGACCGAGCTGAGCGACCCGGACAAGCTCAAGGACCGGCTCAAGTGGGACGTCGTCCGCAGCAACGCCTACGGCGAGTACGCCGTCCTGCTGGAGCAGCCGAGCACGGTCGATGACATGCCGCTGACGCCGGAGACGTGGGCGACGTTCAGCGGAGAGACGTTCGTCAAGTTCAAGCAGCGCCTGACGCGCAACCCGGCGACCGACCTGGCCGGCCTCCTCAAGGCGGTGCCGGGCCAGTTCAAGCCGATGGACCTGGCCGGCATCGGGGCCGACGTCGCCCAGCTGCAGCGCACCCTGCCGCCGCAAAGCGAATGATGACTGGTGAATCGAAGACAGGGCTGTCGGATTCATCGGTGCGGGCGGACGAGCTGGCCCGCCGGTTGGCCCTGGTCGAACCCGCCGCCCTGCTCGTCCGGCCCCGCCTGCTCCGCCGCGTCATCAAACGCGACCGCCAAATCCCCGGCCTCGGCCTGCGCGTGCCGCACGCCACGTCCTACACCCTGACCCGCGACGCCCTCCTCCGCGCCGCCCGGCTCGACGAACTCGGCCTGGAGCGCGAGGACCAGCTCGGCGACGTCGTCCTGCTCCTGCCGCGTCCGGGCCCGATCGAGCTGCGTCCGGGCCGGGTCGGACAGACGCTCCAGACCCTGTCGCGCCGGCTGCTGCACGCCGCCTTGCACCGCGTGGTCGGCCAACGACGCGCCGACGGCTTCGTGCCTGACGAGCGCATCGCCGCCATCGGCGAGCCGGCGTGGGAAGAGATCCGGACCGTCCTCGCCCAGGAGCGGCTGCTCCTGCCGCCGGCGACGCCGGCCGACGTGTACGAGGAGTTCGCCTGCGTCTTCCTCGAACTGGCCTACCACGCCCCGCACCTGCTGCCGCGCTGGTTCCCGGCCCTGGCCGACCCCGACGCCGTCCGCGCGACGCTGGAGGCGGACTTCCACACCGCCGGCCTCGGCGAGCGGATGCGCCTGCCGGGCGCCCCGCCGCCCGACGGCGCGGAGGACGCCGACCTGCGCCCGGCCGAGGTCGTCCTGACGCCGAGCACGGCCGGGATGCGCCGCGAGGAACTCCTCGCCCAGGCGGAGGCGAAGGGCCAGCGCGGCAACCTCGTCCGCTCGGCGATCCTCCGCACCCGGGCCGGCGAGGCCGGCCCGGCGCGCGAGACGCTCGGCGAGCTGGCCGACCGGCTCGTCGCCGCCCTGCACCAGGCCCCGGAGGAAGCCGGGCAATGGCGGCGGGCCTTGGAGCCGCTGCTGGAGCCGGCCGCCCGCGGGTCGTGGACCCGGTCGGGCCGGTTCCTCTACGACCTGCAGACCGTCTGCGAGGACCGCGAGAAGCCGTTCTTCGCCGTCGATCTCGTCGAGTGGCTGGTCCGCTTCGGCGGCCCGCTCCGTCGGCCGCTGCCGGCCCACGGCGAGGTGCTCTCGTGCAAGCACCTCCGGCGGGCCCTCGGCCGGGTGCCGCTCCTGCCCGTTTCCGAGGAGGAGCGCGCCGGCCTGTACAAGCTCCTCGCCGACGCGCTGGAACAGGCCGAGCAGGACGTGCGCGACGCGTTCCGGCCGCGCCTGGAGGAGGTGCTCCGCTCCGTCGGCTTCACGCCGCGCAACCACGCCGAGGAACTGGCCCGCAAGAAGGTCGTCGCCGAACTGGTCGAGGTGATCGTCGAACGCGGCTACCTCAACCTCGGCCACCTGCGCGACGCGATCGCCCGCAACCGCCTCAAGCTCGGCGACCTGGCCGGCCCCGGCGAGTTCCTCACCGGCGACGCCTTGCTCAAGGCGAACGCCGTGCTGCCGGTCGCCCTCGACGGCGTCTACCGGCGCGGCGAGGTCTACCTCCGCTGGCTCCAGAGCGGCAGCTCGCTCCTGTTCGGGACGATGCTCGGCCGGGTGCTGACGCTGTTCCTCATCCTGCCGCTGCTCGGCTCGTTCCTGGTGCTGAAGGCCGCCGAGGAGGTCGCCCACCTCTTCAGCCACGTCAAGTTGTTCACGACGGAGAGCCTCGTCGGCGTGGCCCTGGTCATCCTGCTGCTGATCCACTCGGCCGACTTCCGCCGGCTGTGCTGGCGGCTGCTCCACGGCGCGGCGTGGGGCCTGTACTGGATCTTCGTCGGCCTGCCGCGCGCGGTGCTGAGATGGCCGCCGATCCGATGGGTATTGCAGAGCACGATGTTCCTCCTCGTCGTGCAGCTCGTCCTGAAGCCGGCCGTGGTCGCCCTGCCGGCCGCGGGCCTGGCCTGGCTGTTCGGCGCGTCCGACGCCGTGTGGCTCGGCGTCCTGCTCGGAGCGTTCGTCCTGGCGCAGGTGCTCCTGAACAGCCGCTACGGCGAGTACGTCGAGGACCTCGCCGCCGACGCCGTGCTGCGGACGTGGGCCCTCGTCCACGAGAACGTCCTGCTCGGACTGTTCCGCTTCCTGGTGGACCTGTTCCGGGCGGTCGTCGAGCGGGTGGACCGGATCTTCTACACCGTGGACGAGTGGCTGCGCTATCGGCCCGGCGACGGGCGCGGCTCGCTCGTCGTCAAGGCGGCCCTCGGCACGGTCTGGTGGGCGGTGACGTACGTCTTCCGGTTCGCGTTCGTCGTGCTGATCGAGCCGCAGGTCAACCCGATCAAGCACTTCCCGGTCGTGACGGTCGGCCACAAGGTGCTGCTACTGGCGATCGACCCGACGGCGCGGGCGCTGGAGAAGTCGTTCGGCATCCCCTACCTGGAGGCGGCCGGGGCGGTGACGGTCGTGTTCGCCCTGATCCCGGGCGTGTTCGGCTTCCTGGCCTGGGAGCTGATGGAGAACTGGCGGCTGTACCGGGCGAACCAGTCGCCGACGCTCGACCCGGTCCGGGTCGGCGGCCACGGCGAGACGGTGCGCGGCCTGCTCCGGCCAGGGTTCCACTCCGGGACGGTGCCGAAGCTGTACGCCCGGCTGCGCCACCTGCCGGAGCGGCTGGAGACGCCGCGGCTGCGGCGGGCGCGCGACGGCCTGCACCACGTCGAGGAGGACGTCGCCCAGTTCGTCCGCCGCGACCTGATCGACGCCCTGCACGGGACGAAGATGTGGCGCGACCGGGTCGTGCTGCGCGTCGGCCACGTCCGGCTCGACACGCGGCGGATCCGGGTGCCGATCCACGCCGACGGTCTGGGCGACGGGCCGCCGGTCGTGCTCGTCTTCGAGCAGGCCGGTCCGTGGCTCGTCTTCCGGGTCGAGGAGGCGGGCTGGGTCGGTCGGCTTAAGCCGGACCTGGCCCTGCTGTGGCGCGACGCCCTGATCGGCTTCTGCAAGCACGCCGGCGTCCAGGTGACCGCGGCGCAACTGGCGCGGGCCCTCCCGGCCGGGGCGACCTGGCGGATCGACGAGGCCGGGCTCGAGGTGCGCGGCGCGGACCTGGACCCGGCGCGGTACGACCTGGACGCCGAGGCGCTGGTGCCGCATGGCGGTGCCGGCTGGCCGACGCTGGAGCCGGGGGCGGCGCGGTTCGACGCCCACCCGGTCGCCTGGGCGGCCTGGGTCGAGGTGTGGCAACGGGCGCAGAAGGGGTCGAAGCCGGCCGAGCTGCTGCCGGGGGTGCCGGTATGACGGTATGCCGGCTTGCCCTTGACGTTCGCCCGACGAAACGGGAGGATCGTCGTCACGAGGGGGAGTTGCCCTCGCTACTTGGCATAAAGGAGGAACCCGATGCGTTCGAGTCGAGTTGCGATGGCGGCGGCGTTGATGCTCGGCCTGGTCGGCGTCGTGGCGGCGAACGAGGTGATCGGCCTGCGCGGCAGCGGGACGCAGTACGCCACGCGCATCGAGGCCGCCGTCGACGGCAAGGCGGTGCCGATGTTCCTGACCGGGGCCGCCCTGCGGACGCGCCTCCTCGTCAACGTCTACACGGTCGGCAGCTACCTCCAGATCGGGGCGAACGCCAAGACGGCGGCCGACCTCGCCGCGGCCGACGTGCCGAAGCGGCTGCACATCGTCATGGAGCGCGACGTGACCGGCCCCGACATGGCCGAGGCGTTCCGGACCGCCATCCGGGCGAACCACCCCGAGCCGGCGTTCAACGCCGAGGTCGCCGGCCTCGTCGAGCAGCTGAAGGCCCAGAACTTGAAGAAGGGCGACACGGTCCTCCTGACGCACGTCCCGGCGACCGGCCTCGTCGCGAGCATCGTCGGCAAGGCGGACTTCGTCATCAAGAACCCGAAGTTCTCCAAGGCGGTCTGGGACATCTACCTCGGCCCGAAGAACCTCGGCGACGAGATCAAGTCGAACATGAGCAACCGGCTGTAACCGGATCGTTGCGAAGCCCGCCGCACGGCGGGCTTCTTCATGCGCGCCAGAACGCGACCAGGTGCCGCGTCAGGAACGCCCCGACCGCCTCGGCGACGAGCCGGCTCCGCTCCGCCCGTTCCGGCTCGCCCTTGAGCCGACGCCAGGCGTACTGGCCGACGTGCGCCAGCCATTCCAGCGGCGCGTCGAGCGTCACCGCGACCTTGTACAGGAGCAGCAGCCACGGCGACGCGCCGGCCTTGCGCAGGTAGCGCGTGATGCCGACGACCGTGTGGCCGTGCGCGTAGCCGATCGCCTGGCGGCTGCTGACCCGGCCGTGGTGGGTGATCGTCGCCGCCGGGTGGTAGAGGATCGCGCCGTGTTCGCCCGCCCGGGCGCAGAGGTCGATGTCCTCGCCGCCGAACGTGTACCCCTCGTCCCAGCCGCCGAGCCGGCGGAAGAGGCGACGCCGCGTCAGGAGCGCTGCCCCCATGAGCACCTCGACCTGCCGGGCGTCCGGCTCGGCCTCCCGGCCGCGGTATTCGCGATAGGCCGCACGGAAGAGGTTCGTCCAGCGGAACAGGATCGTCCGGTGGAGCAGGGCGGCGACGGTCGGCCGGGCGCGCCAGCTCGTCTGGACCGCGCCGTCGGCCTCGACCAGGCGCGGCCCGACGACGCTCGCCTCGGGGTGGGCCCGGGCGAAGGCTACCAGCCGGCCGAGCGTCCCCGGCGGCACCTCGGTGTCGTTGTTGAGGAAGAGCAGGAACCGGCCGCGCGCCAGGGCGGCGGCCTGGTTGTTCGCCCGCGAGAAGCCGACGTTGGCGGCGTTGCGCACGAGGCGGACGCGGGGAAACTCGGCCGCGACGAGGTCGGCCGCCCCGTCGGTCGAGGCGTTATCGACGACGATCACCTCCAGGCGGACGCCCTGGCGGCGCGACGTGAGCGTGGCGAGGCAGGCGCGGAGGTGGTCGCGGCAGTTCCAGTTCGCGATGCAGACGCTGACGACCGGCCGGCGCGTGCGCCGTCGCGGACGCTCAGGCCGCGGCGCGGAGGTCGGTTCGCCGCTCATCGGCCACCTCGTCCCGGTGCCAGGTGAAGTCGAACACGTCGCGCGCCAGGTAGGCGTCGAAGAGCCGCCGGCCGAATAGCAGTCGGCCGAGCAGGTAGCGCAGCCGGCGCAGCGGTCGCACCGGCCAGCGCGCGTACTGGCCCAGGCGTTGCCGGAACGCGGCGACCTGGCCCTCGCTCACCGCCGGGTGCTCCGCCCCGAACGCCAGCGCCCACGAGCCGATCGGCCGGGTCGGCGGGCCGTACGAGCCGACGAGCCGCTGCGGGTAGCGGCGTAAGAGGCTGTCCAGGGCCGCCGGCGTGAAGCGCCAGTAGTCGCCGGGGTGGTCGTGGAGGTGGACCTGGAACGGCACCGAGAGGAGCATCACGCCGTCCGGGGCGAGGACGCGGTGCAACTCGTCCATCGCGAGCCAGAAGCGCGGCACGTGTTCGAGGACTTCGAGGGCGAGGACCGCCCCCATGCTGGCGTCGCCCTGCGGCAGGGCCTCGGCCGAGGCGACGACGTCGACGCCGGGGCCCGGCTGGAGATCGACGCCGAGGTAGTCCCGCCCGGGGAAGGACGCCCGCGGCGAGCCGAGCCCCTCCTGGCCCGGGACGAGCCGGCTGCCGACCTCGAGCAGCGGGCCGGCGAACGTGAACGACTCGGCGGCGGCGCGGACCAGGCCGCGGACGAACGGGTTCATCGGTTCCCTCCGGCCGGGCAAGATAGCCGCGACCGGGCGGGCGTGTCAATCCAGGTGCAGATCGACCGGGCCGGCCGACCCGGGTTTCACCTCGCGCAGCAGGCGCGACCGGTCCGGGTCGCGGTAGTGCGGCGGGACGATGACGCGCTGGCTGGAGCCGGCGACGGTGACGCGGTGCCAGCCGACGACGGCCCCGTCGCGCTCGTCGCTCTTGAGGCGGAACCGGCCGTCGCGCTGGATCTCGGCCCAGGCGAGCGGGCCGGCGTTGCCGCGCTCGCCGTCCGGGGTGAAGACGACCAGGCCGGCGTCGACCGGCTGGCCGCGGTAGAGGATGCGGCCCTCCGTCGGGACGAGGCCCGGCTCGCCCTTGCCGCAGCCGGCCAGGACGGCCAGGGCCAACGCCCAGACGAGCGATCGCGGGGAAGGGGTCATCGGCCGGGGTCCTCCGTCGCAGAGCCGTCTTGATCGCCAACCGGGGGCGGGGTATAGCGGCCCGACCGATCGGTGTCGAGCCCGCTGCGGTTCGGCTTGATTCGGCCGGCGGACAGCGATAGTGTCGCCAGTCCGGAACCGAGGATCGAGGCGGGTAGGGACGCTCGCGCCACGGCCAGGGGGAAACGCCGCCGTGGACGTGCCGGCCCCGGGCACCGTCTCAGAAGGAGACGAGACCGTGAAGAAGAAGCTCTTCTCGATGGTGCTGGCCGCGATGGTGCTGGGGGGGCTCATCGCGATCGCCAGCCAGACGCCGGCCCAGGCCCCGAACAACCAGCCGGCCGCCAGCCCGCCGACCGGCAAGGTCGCCATCCTCAACCTGTCCTACGTCGTCAAGAACTACAACAAGTACCTCGACTTCTCCGCCAAGATGAAGAAGGACGTCGAGCAGTTCGAGGTCCAGGCCAAGGGCAAGAAGGCCGCCTACGACGCCATCGTCAAGGACGCGAGCGACCCGAAGAACGCCGCCCAGCGCGAGAAGTACGAGAAGGACCTCAAGGCCGTCCAGCGCGAGCACGAGGACATCACCGCCGCCATGAAGCAGTACGTCAGCCAGAAGAGCGACGAGCAGATGGTCGTCCTGTACCGCGAGATCCAGGAGACGGCCGTGCGGTACGCCAACGCCCGCAGCTACGAGATGGTCCTCCACTTCAACGACGCCCCGGCGAACACGCCGGACTACTACAGCCCGTCGAACATCGCCCGCAAGATGCAGGCCGGGGCCCTCATGCCGATGTACGTCAACCCGGCCCTCGACATCAGCCCGCTCGTCGTCCAGACGCTGAACGCCGGCTACAAGACGACCCAGCCGGCCGCGACGCCGCCGGCCGGCAAGTAAGTCGAGACCCCGTCCCCGGCCGTTCCGCGAGGGCCGGCCGGGGCACCTTCCCGCACCCGCCCTCGCCGCACAGGAAGACCGCCTCATGACGAAGCGTGTCGGTGTCCTCGCCCTCGTCGTCGCCGCCTGCGGCGTCGTCGCGGCCGAGCCGGCCCTCAAGGGCAAGACGGCCTACGTCAACCTGACCGTCCTCATCAAGGGCTACACGAAGTATCAGCGCTTCCAGACCGACACGAAGAGCCAGGTCGATAAGATCGAGGCGAAGGTGAAGCGCCTCAAGGGCCAGCTCGACGCCGAGGCGAAGACGCTGACCCAGCCCGACCTGAACCAGGAAGAACGCGAGGCCTGCCAGAAGAGGGCCCGCGAGCTGCAGCGCCAGCTCGAAGACCTCACCGTCGAGGGCCGGTCCGTCGTCGGCCGCTCGACCGAGGGGGCGATGGTCGAGCTGTACAAGGACGTCCGCGAGGTGGTCGCCGCCTACGCCCGCCAGGAGGGGCTCGACGCCGTCCTGCACTACAACGACGCGACGCCCGGCACGCCGGAGTTCTACGCCCCGCCGAACGTCGGCCGCAAGATGCAGGCCGGGGCGGCGATGCCGCTCTACCTCGCCCCGGGGATCGACATCACCGAGGCGATCCTGACCGAGTTGAACGACCGCGACAAGAAGCGCGACGAGTGACCCGCGCCCGGCACGCGTCCATCGCAAGGAGGCGATGACCATGCTCCACCCGATCGGCACCCGACAGCAGCGGACGATCGCCCGGACGGCCGAGGTGCGCGGCACCGGCTACCTGACCGGGGCGACGGTCCGCCTCCGCTTCCTGCCGGCCGCCCCCTCGACGGGGGTGGTCTTCGTGCGGACCGACCTGCGCCAGCGGCCGGCGATCCTGGCCCGGGTCGATCAGGTCACCGGGACCGCCCGGCGGACGACCCTCGGCCGGGCCCCGGCCGAGGTCGGCCTCGTCGAGCACGTCCTCGCCGCCCTGGCCGGCCTGAAGATCGACAACTGCCGCGTCGAGGTCGATGCCCCGGAGCCGCCCGGCCTGGACGGCTCCGCCCTCGGCTTCGTCCAGGCGCTGAACATCGCCGGCGTCGTCGTCCAGTCGGCGACCCGCCCGATCTACCGCGTCGCGCGGAGTGTCGTCGTCCGGTCCGGCCGGGCGAGCCTCGCCTGCCACCCTGGCGAGGACGACGCCCTGACGCTGTCGTACTTCCTCGACTACGGCTACCCGTCGCCGCTCGGCCGGCAGGTCCACACCGAGGTGCTCACGCCGGGGAACTTCATCCGCGGCCTGGCCCCGTGCCGGACGTTCCTGCTCGAGCAGGAAGTCGCCGAGTTGGTCAAGCAGGGCCTCGGCTCGCGGACGACGCCGGCCGACCTGCTCGTCTTCGGCGCGCACGGCCCGATCGATAACCGGGTGCGGTTCGCGAACGAGCCGGCCCGGCACAAGGTGCTCGACATGGTCGGCGATCTGGCCCTCCTCGGCGTCGATCTCGTCGGCCACGTCGTCGGCTGCCGGTCGGGGCATCCGCTCAACGTCGAGCTGGCCGGCGAGCTGTACCGGCAGTTGCAGGCGGCGGTGCCGTGTCGGATGGCGGCGTGATCGACACATAGCCCCGGGCTTGCCCGGGGTGCCTTCGCAGCGAAGACCGCCGGCAAGCCGGCGGCTATATGGAATGGAGACCTCAATGCCACGGCTGCGCATCGGCGTGGTGGGCGTCGGACACCTCGGCAAGGAACACGCCCGCATCCTGGCCGGCCTCGACTCGGTCGAGCTGGTCGGCGTAGTCGATACCTCACCGACCCAGGCGGACGCCATCGCCCAGAAGTGCGGCACCCGGCCGTTCACCGACTACCGCGATCTCGTGCCGCTCGTCCAGGCGGCGGTCGTCGTCGTGCCGACGACGTACCACCACCCGGTCGCGACGGCGTTCCTCGACGCCGGCGTGCCGGTCCTGGTCGAGAAGCCGTTCGCGCCGACGGTCGAGGAGGCGGACGACCTCGTCGCCCTCGCCCGCAAGCGCGGCGTCGTCCTGCAGGTCGGCCACATCGAGCGGTTCAACCCGGCGTTCGAGGAGTTGCAGCGCCGGCCGTTGCAGCCGAAGGCGATCCACTGCGAGCGGTTCAGCGGCTTCTCCGGCCGTTCGACCGACGTCGGCGTCGTCCTCGACATGATGATCCACGACCTGGACCTCGTCCTGGCCCTGGTCCGCGCGCCGATCGTCGGCGTCGAGGCGTTCGGCACGGCGGTCCTGGGCGGCCACGAGGACCTGGCCCAGGCGACGGTGCGCTTCGCCGGCGGCTGCGTCGCGACGTTCCGCGCCAGCCGGGTCAGCCCGGAGCCGCTGCGGCGGATGCAGGTCTTCGGACCGGAGGGCATGGCGACGGCCGATTTCGCGAAGAAGACGCTGACGCTGGTCCAGCCGGGCGAGGCCTTGCGGCGCGGCACGGCGACGTTGCAGAGCCTGAAGACGGAGCTGTTCTCGCGCCATCTGGAGACGCTGACGCTCGACTGCAACCAGGGCGACCAGCTGACGCGGGAACTGTTCGACTTCGTGCAGAGCGTGACGACGGGGAGCGCGCCGCGTGTCGATGGCCGGGCCGGCCGCGACGCGGTCGCCCTGGCCCAGGCGGTCGTGACGAGCCTGCGGCAGCACGCCTGGGGCGACGCGGCCCCGGCGGGGTTGCTGTTCACCCCGCCGGCCGAGCGCAAGGCGGCGTGATGTCACCGTCCCGCCATCTGTAAGGCCCAGACCGTGACGCCGATCGTCGTCGCGAGCAGGGCCGCCGCGGCGGCGAGGGCCGCCGTCAGGGCCGGGTTGCGGCTGACCCACCGGCCGGCCCGTTCGACCCAGCCGACCGGCCGGGCGGTGATCGGCTCGGCGTCGAGGAAGCGGCGCAGGTCGTCGGCCAGGTCGGCGGCGCTGGCGTAGCGCCGGCCGGGATCCTTCGCCAGGCATTTCAGACAGATCACCTCCAGGTCGCGCGGCACGGCCGGGGCGAGCTGGCGGACCGGCACAACCTCCGTCTGCGTCACCTGGATCAGGGTCTCCATCGGCGTCGCGGCGCGGAACGGCGGCCGGCCGGTGAGGCACTCGTAGAGGATCGCGCCGAGGCCGTAGATGTCGACCGACGGCCCCGGGTTCCGGCCGCCGTGCGCCTGCTCGGGGGCCATGTACGACGGCGTGCCGAGGATCGCCCCGGACAGGGTCATGCCGACGTCGTCGAGCTTCTTGGCCAGGCCGAAGTCGGCGATCTTCGGCACGTCGTCCTCGGACAGCAGGACGTTGGACGGCTTCAGGTCGCGGTGGACGACGCCGCGCTCGTGGGCGTGCCGCACCGCGGCGGCCAGGTCGCCGACGAGGGCGGCCGCGACGGCCGGCGGCAGGGCCGCCTGGCGCAGGCGCTCGGCGAGCGACCCGCCGCCGACGTACTCCAGGGCGATGAACGCGACGCCGTGGTGCTCGCCGACCTCGTACACCTGGACGATGCCGGGGTGGTGCAGCCGGGCGATCGCCTGGGCTTCAGTCCGGAACCGGTCCGCCTCCGCCGACACGGCGTCGGCCCCGGCCCGGAGCATCTTCAGGGCGACGACCCGGTCCGCCTTCAGCTGGACGGCCCGGTACACGACGCCCATGCCGCCGCGGCCGAGGACGTCCAGGATCCGGTAGCCGGGGATCTCCGGCGAGCCGGCCTCCTCCCGGGGGCGGACATCCACACTCGCCGCCCCCTCCGCCTCGGTGTGCATCGTCGGCGGGTCCGCCGGGGCGACCACGCTCGGGAACATCTCGGACAGGTCGGCCGCGACGATCGAGTTCAGCGTCGCGTACGTCGCCGGCCGCGGCGGCGGCCCCGGCCGAACCGGCGGGGGCGGCGCGTCGTCGCCCGACCCGTCGGCCAGGGCCAGCGCCCAGGTCGTCAGCGCCGCCTGGGCCTCCGCCAGCGACGCGAACCGGCCGGCCGCCTCCTTCGTCAGCAGCCGCACAAGGAAGCGCTCCCCCTCGACCGCCGCGACGGCGGACGGCAGGCGCGGCACCGCGTCGCGCAGGTGCATGCCGGCCAGCTCGAACGGGCTGTCGGAGACGAACGGCGGCGCGCCGCGGAGCAACTCGTGGGCGACGCATCCCAGGGCGTACAGGTCGGCGGCCGGCCCGGGGAGATCCCCGCCACGGAACGTCTCCGGGGCGGCGTAGCGGTAGTCGTAGGCGAGCCGGTCGCGGTCCCCCTCGCCCGGCACCGGCAGCGACGGGTCGCCGACGACAAGCCGGCCGTCCGGGAACAGGAACAGGTTCGACGGTTTGACGCCGCCGTGGGCGAGCCCCTGGCGGTGGGCCGGCGTCAGGGCGTCGAGCGCCTGCCGCGCGACGGCGATCACCTCGGCCTGGCCGAACCGCCGGCCCTGGTCGCGCAACTTCTGGAGCGTCGGGGCCTCGACGTAGTCGCGGACGGTGTAGTACAGGCCGCGCTCCGGCAGGGCGCGCGTATCGACCGTGCGGACGAGGCCCTGGTGGACCCACTGGAACGCCCGCCGCCCGAGGTCGAGGAACGCCGCCCGCACCCGCGGCCGGGCGACGTACTCCGGCAAGAGGACGCGCACGACGACGTCGCTCTCCGCGTCGTCGTGGCGGGCGAGGTACGCCGCGGCGTGCAGCCCCTGGCCGAGGACGCGCACCAGGCGGTACGGGCTGTGGTGCTCGCGGAACAGGGCCGCCGTCGCCTCCAGGGTCAGGGCGAGCCGCTTCCGCTCGTGCAGGAGGATGGCCCGGTTGCGGAGGTCGCCCTGGAGAAGGTGCGTCAGCCGGTCGAGCAGGGCGACGCCGTCGGCGTGCGCCTCCAGGGCGCTCAGGCCGTCGAGGAGCCAACCCTGCCTTGCTGGGTCAGCGTCTCGGCCACAGGCCAGGGCCGCCTCGGCGGCGCGGTCCCAGCCGATCGCCTGCAACGCCGCCTGGGCCCGGCGGCGGACGTCCTCGGCCGGGTGGGCCAGCAGGCGGAACACGAGCGGGGCGCTGGCCGGCTCGGCCTTGTCGCGCAGGAAGCGGAGCAGTTCGACCAGCCAGGCGGCGTCCGCCCCGTCGGCGAGCGTCTCGGCGACGGCCAGGCCGGCGGCCGGGCCTTCCGCCTGCCACCGGCCGCGCACCGCGGCGAGGGTGCGGGGCAGCCCGTCGTCCGGGGTCGATTCCGCCGCGGCGTCGGTCGGCCCGGCGGCCAGGCCCCACACGGCGAGGAGCCGGCCGACGCCGACCTCCGGCTCGCGCGTGAAATCGACGTACTGGATCGGCCGAAGGCCGAGGTGCCAGCCGTGCAGGTCGCACGGCTCGAGCAGGACCGGGACGATCCGGTCGGGGCGCTCCTCGACCGCCCAGTGGACCTCGCGGGCGACCCAGCGCGACGCGGCGGAGCGCGGCGTCATGACGACGAGGAACCAGTCGCACGACTCGAGGCCGTGGCGGATGCTCGCCTCCCACTCGGCGGCGGTCTGGATGTCGTCCTTCGCGTACCACGTCGCGACGCCGTGTTCGCGCAGCGGGGCGAGGACGGCTCGCTCGACGAGGTCGCGGTCGGCGGTGGCGTGGCTGATGAACACCTTTAACCGGGTCGGCGGCGACCCGGCGAGCGGCGGCAGTGGCGGTACGGAAGCCATCGCGACGGCCCCGGGGCGGAAGTGTTCCTGCCGTCAGGGATAGGACTCCGAACGGGCGACGGCCAGCCGGGGCCGTTGTGGAGTGCGGCGATACGTCGCCGCTTTCGCTTTGTTTTTATGTTCGTTTCCTTTTGTTTTTCGGGTTTCGTTGTGAAACTGGCCTGGTCCCATCCCGCGAGCTTCTGGTGGGATGATTGGTTGGTCGGGGGCGGTCCCCGGCCACTAACGCACCCCGCGCCGCGCGCGCGAACCGTTGGCGGCCTTGGCGGACCTGGCGGGCTAGCCCTCATTGTCCGCCATTGTCGCTCATCGCCGCCTGGCGCGCGCACCCGTTGGCGGCCTTGGCGGACCGGGCCAGAACAGGAAAAGGAAGCTGATGACCCGTGCGGCGACGAATCGCCGCCCTCCAAAAGGCCGGTTGTGCCGCCTGGGGCGGGTGTGCCGGTCGGGGGTGACTTTAGCGGCGCGGCGGCGCGAAAAGTGTTTGCCCATATTCCTGTCGGGGTAGACAATAGACACGTGGGCAACTCCCGACTTGCACCCGAGCTGGATATCCCGTCTGACGAAGGGGAGTGGTAGCAGCATGGCCAAGAAACGCGACGGAGCCGACGGCTTCGACAACGACGAATCCGCCGACGTCGGCGACGAGGTCGATCTGAGCGGCACCGCCGGCGTCGAGCCGAGCGAGGTGTCCGGCGTCGAGTGGGCGGCGCTGATCGAGGAGGAGACGCCGGCCGAGCCGGGCGAGGTCGTCGAGCTGCTGCCGGGCGACTCGTCGGCGGTCGATCTCGGGGCCCCGATCCCGGAGCTGCCCGACGACGAGCTGCCGCGCCTGCCCGAGGTGAGCGGCGTCCAGCTCGGCGACGACGAGGAGGTCCTCGAGCCCGAGGTCGTCGGCGACGCGTCGGCCGTAGGCCGCAGCGGCCTGATCGACCCGCGCGTCGTCGAGGAGGTCTCCGGCATCCGCCTCGACGAGATCGGCGCGGAGGAGCCGCCTTCGGAGGTGATCGAGAGCGCGGGTGACATGGCCCTGGAGGAGATCGTCCAGCAGGAGGCCAGCGCCGTCGGCCACGACGACGAGGTCGATCTGGCCGGCGAGTCGCCGTCCGGCCGCGACCTGATCGCCGAGGCGGTCGAGTCGGGGGTCGACCTGGTCGATCGCGACTCGGTCGAGGAGACCGAGTTGGACTTCAGCGGCGGGCCGCCGATCGAGGAGGTTCCCCAGCCGGGGACGGAGGAGACGGTCGCGTTCGAGTCGACGCCGGCCTCCGACGAGAGCGAGGTTCTCCGCACCGGGGCGCGCATCCCCCGGCCGGACTCCCTCGGGGAAGCGGACTGGCAGGACGACGGGGCGATGGCCGGCGAAGGGCCGCTCTCCGAGGCGGCCGACGAGCCGATCGAGGAGCCGGAGCCGACCCCGCCCCCGACGAAGAAGGGCGGCAAGAAGGCGACCGCCAAGACGAAGGCCGACCCGGACAAGGCCGACAAGCCGAAGCCGGTCAAGGCGCGCGGCGGTGCCGGGGCGTGGGTGGGCGGCACGGTGCTCGGCCTGCTCCTCGGGGCGGGCGGCGTCATCGGGGCGGCCCTGTCCGGCAACGACGTCTCGCCGATGGTCGGCGACCTGGTCGGCGTCAGCACCGTCAAGCCGAAGGGGCCGACCGGCCCCGGTCCGGGGCCCGGCCCTGGTCCCGGCCCCGGGCCGTCGCGGCCGGCACCGACGTTTGAAGACCTGGCCGTCGCGCTGCGGCTCGGCGACCTGGAGAAGGCGGGCCAGATCGGCGTCGATAACCTCCCGGTGCAGAAGCCGGAGGACAAGGCGCTCGTCGGCCGGTACCGCTTCCAGAGCCATCTACAGAAGCTCGCCCTGGCCGGCACCCCGGCCAAGGCCGACGACGAGGAGATCAAGAAGGCGGCCGCCGATCTGGCCGACGCGAAGACGGCCGACGCGCTCCTGACGCTGGCGCAGCTCCATCTAGCGACCGGCGACCTCGCCGCCGCGGAGAAGACGCTGCAGGACGGCAAGGCCCAGTTCAACGACCGCCGCTTCGACGCGGCGCTGATCCGGCTGGAGATCCTCAAGGAGGAGAAGACGGCCGCCCCGGCCCCGATGCCGGGGGCGATGGCCCTGCCGGCCCACGGCGCGGCGGCGACGCTGCTCGCCGCCCTGCTCGCCGGCCAGGAGCCGATGCAGCCGCAGCCGATGCAGCCGATGACGCCGGCCGAGCCGCCCGAGGCGGGCTTCGAGTTCTGGCAGGCGGTCAAACTCGCCCGGGAGCAGAAGTTCACCGAGGCCCAGGCCGCCCTCGCCAAGGCGATCGAGCAGCACGAGAAGCGGCGCTACGCCCGCCTGAACCGGGCCCAGAACCCGGACAGCGACCCGAGCGAGGAGATCTTCCTCCGCGCGTGCAAGGAACTGCAGACCGCCTGGGCGGCGCAGGAGAACCTCGCCAAGGGCGGCTACCTGGCCCCGAAGGGCGACCCGCGCCAGGCGATCGCAGCGGCGCTCAAGGACGCCGACGCCGCGAAGAAGACCGCCGCCAAGCTCACCGAGGCAATGCTGATCGAGAAGACCGACGACCTCGCCGGCGGCATCGACAAGGTCCTCGCCGCCCGGAAGGCCGACGCGACGAAGATCGCCCAGCTCGAGAAGGATTTCGACCTCGCCAAGAAGGCGAACGCGACGCTGACGACCGAGGTCGCCACCCTCAAGACGCAGGGCAGCGACCTGCTCACGAAGCTGACGGCGACGCAGAAGGAACTGGCCGACACGACCCGGGCGCGCGACGACGCCCTGGGCACGCTCGACGCGGCCGGGAAGATGTTCTCGACGGCGAAGATCACGCCGGAGAAGCCGAACAAGGACCAGTTCCTCAAGGGCGTCAAGGACGCCGTCGAGGCGACCGGCGTCAAGGACCCGGCCGGCACGCTGCGGGCGCTGACGAAGGAGGTGGCCGACCTCAAGGCGGACAAGATCGCCGCCCTGGCCGACCAGAAGACGGCGAATGACAAGGTCGTCGCCGGGCTGAACACCCAGCTGAAGGAGGCCCGCCGGGCGGCGGAGGTGCTGCCGAGCCACCTGCGGGCTCTGCGCGACCGTAGCACCGGGTTGGAGGCGGCCGCCCTGGAGGACGTGGCCCGCGTGAGCCGCGACCCGGCCGCGACGGCGGTCGAGAAGGCGAGCGCCGAGGTCGTCCGGGCGATGGTCCTGCGGAACCAGAGCAAGTACGCCGAGGCGAAGGCGACCCTGGAGAAGGCGCTGCCCGGCCTGCCGAAGGAGTCGGCCTTCGCCGTCGTCGGGGCCGACCTGCTCGCCGAGACGAGCGACCCGGCGGCGTACGTCGCCCGGCAGCTGCAACAGCTCCGGTCGCGCGGCGAGGGTGAACAGGCCCTGAAGCTGCTCCAGTCGAGCCTGGAGACGCTGCCAGCGACGGCCCGGCCGGGGCTGCTCGCCGAGCGGGCGATGCTCGGCCTGGACGAGTTGCGCCGCAAGACCGGAGGCCGGTTCGCCCTGACCGACCCGGCTCTGAAGGCGGCCGAGAAGGACGCCGCCGACGCCGAGACGGCCGGCACTCCCGACGGCAGCTACGCCGCCGGCCGGATCGCCGAGGAACTCGGCCAGTTCAACGTCGCGATCGAGAAGTATCGCGAGGCGATCAAGCGGCACGGCAAGGCCGACGACGCCGGGGCGCGCTACCGCGTCGCCCTGGCCCGCGTCCTGGTCCAGGCGAGCCAGCCGTGGACGCCGCCGGTCGGCCTGCCGAAGAAGCCGGCCGCCGATGGGGCGGGCGAGAAGACCGGCCAGATCGAGCCGCCCGGCCTGCGCGAGCTGCTCGTGCTGATCACGCTCGGCCTCCAGCCGGGCGAGCTGCTCGGCAGTCCGAACCGGGCCGAGGCGCAGCGGTTGGCCGACGAGATCCTCGCCCTGGGCGACAAGGCCCCGTTCGAGGCCCGGGCCCAGGCCCTGGCCGTCAAGGGCCGGTGGACGCAGGCCCTGACGGTCTACGCCGAGGGGCTGCGCGGCGTGCTTAAGGGGGACCTCGCCGAGGGGCTGCTGCTGCTGATCCGCAACCACCCCGCGCTGAAGAAGGAAGACAGCGACCGGGTCGATCCGGCCGTGGCGGAGCGGCTCTTCTCCCAGGGGGTGGCGCTGTTCTTCCAACGCGACAACGCCGCGGCGGAGAAGCTCCTGTTGCAGGCCCTGGAGGCGAACGACCAGGACGCGCGGACGTTCTACTTCCTCGGCCTGGCTCGGCTCGGCATGGGCAAGCGCGACCTGGCCTACGCCAGCTTCGAGGCCGGGGCGCAGCTGGAGCGCCAGGGCCAGCCCGGCAAGGCGGCGATCAACACGTCCCTGGAGCGCGTCCAGGGCAACGACCGGCGCGTCCTGAGCCAGGTGCGCGACCGGGTCGAGCGGTGAGCAAACGGGCGGGCCCGCCGCGCGAGCCGGCTCGCGCGGCGGGCCTCGCTCATTCCAGGGGGACGCGCACATAGCGCACGCCCCGCGACGGCGGGGCGTTCCGCCACGCGGCGACGACCAGGCCGCCGTTGCGGCGGCCGACGTAGACCGTGCGCGGCCAGGATCGGCCGTGGTATTGCCAGGCCACCTCGACCACGTCGAAGAAGCCGACCCGGTCGAGGCGGCCCCAGAGCCGCTCGCGCTGCCCGGGGGTGAACCGCTCGTGGTGGGCGTCCCACCAGTCGTCCCAGCCGAGCGGTCCGTCCGGGTCGTACGGCGGGTAGTCGTTGTCGATCAGCCAGTCGCGGAACACTTCCGCCGGCATCGACGAGACGGCCTCGAACTCGGCGCTGAAGTGGAACGGGTTCACGTCGCGCCGGCCGCGCTCCGCGTCCTCGCTCGCCACGACCCAGGCCCGGGCCTCCGCCTCGCGGACGAAAGCCCGCTCCAGGCCGTGGTTCGCCGTACCGACCGGGGCCGGGAAGACGCGCTGGACGACGTGAAGAACGCTCGTGGCCATGACCGCCAGACACGCCTCCCGCCGTGGCGGTTCGCGACGGGGACGCTCGCTTCTCAGGGTGGGCGGAATTGTTTGCCCAGCCGTTACAAAGTGTTACTTCCCTCGGCGGGGCGATCTCGTCATCATAGGGGCACGCCTGGATGCCACGCCCGGGAGGCCGTCCGATGGGGGATGCTCGATTCTGGCTGGCCTTCGCCGCGCTGGCCGTCGGGCCGGCCTTGCGCGCCGAACCACCCACGACGATTCGGCCGCTCCTGGAGAAGCACTGCGCCGCCTGCCACGGCTCGGCCGGCAAGGGCAAGGGCGGCTTCGACTATGTGCTGAACCACGCCGCCCTCGTCGCTCGCGGCCAGGTCCAGCCGGGTCGGGTCGATGCGTCGCCTTTGTGGCAGCGCGTCGCCACCGGCGAGATGCCGCCGCCGGGCAAGCCGCCGCTGACCGACGCCGAGAAGGCCGCCCTCCGCGCCTGGATCACCGACGGGGCGAAGGACTGGGCTCCGCCGGTCGCCGTCGCGACGCTCTCGCCGACAGAGGTCGCCCGGCTCGTCCGTGCCGATCTCGACGCCGTCGAGCCGCGGCAGCGGCGCTTCCAGCGCTACGTCAGTTTCGCCCACCTCGCCCCTCTGGCGAACGCGGCCGAGCTGCTGGCGACGCACCGCCTCGCCCTGGCGAAGCTGGCCAACGCCCTGTCCTGGTCGGCCCGGCTCGTGCCGCCGACGCCGATCGACCCGGGCCGGCTCGTCTACCGGCTCGACCTGCGCGACTACCGCTGGAACCCGCGCGTCTGGGACCGCCTCGCCATCCTCTCGCCCTACCCGGCGGCGAGCGACCTGCCCCTGGTGCGCGGCGACTGGTTCGTCGCGACGGCGAGCCGGCCGCCGTTCTACTACGACTTCCTACAGCTCCCCTCGACCGAGAAGGGCCTCGAACGCCTGCTCCAGGTCGATGCCCCGGCCGACCTCGCCGAGGACCGCGTCGCCCGGGCCGGCTTCACCGGCTCCGGCGTCGCCCGGCACAACCGCGTCCTGGAGCGGCACGACTCGGTCTTCGGGGCGTACTGGCGCTCGTTCGACTTCCTGGACAACCTCGGCCGGCAGAACGTCTTCGAGGCCCCGCTCGGGCCGGCGGGTCGCGGCAACGGCTTTCAGCACGACGGCGGCGAGATGATCTTCGGCTTGCCGAACGGCCTGCACGGCTACTTCGTCACCGACGCGGCCGGCCGGCGGCTCGACAAGGCCCCGGTCGAGGTCGTCAGCGACCCGAAGCGCCCGGACAAGGCAGTCGAGGTCGGCGTGTCGTGCTTCTCGTGCCACACCCAGGGCTACCTGCCCAAGGACGACATGGTCCGGCCGCGCGTCCTGCGCGACGCGAAGACGTTCACCGCCGAGGAGCGCGACCAGGCCCTGGCATGGTACGTGCCGGCGGCGAAGTTCAAGGCGCTGATGGACGAGGACAACGCCCGCTACCGCAAGGCCGTCGCCGCGCTCGGCCTGCCGGCCTCGGGCGACGACCCGGTCGAGGCCGCCGTCCTGCGCTACGAGGGCGTCCTCGACGCCCCGGCCGCGGCGGCCGAGTTGGGCCTCGCGCCGGAGGTGTTCGTCCGCTACCTCGGCGAGAACGCGGCCTTGCGCAAGACGCTCGGCGCGCTGCTCGCCCCGGGCGGTATCGTGCCGCGGATCGTCTGGGAGGAGGAGTACGCCGACGTGACGCGGTCCCTGGCGACGAAGCCGGCCGTGGCGCTGGTGCCGCCGACGGGCCACGCCGGAGCGATCCGCGCCATCGCCAGGGGGCCGGGTGACCGGCTCATCACCGGCGGCGAGGACCGGCTCGCCCTCGTTTGGAACGCCGCGACCCTGACGCCGACGCGCCGGCTGGAGGGCCACACCGCCGAGGTCGTCGCCGTGGCGTTCCGCAACGACCGCGAGGCCCTGACCGCGTCGCTCGACCGGACGGTGCGCCTCTGGGACGTGGCGACCGGCAAGGAACTCCGCCGCTTTGAGGGGACGACGGATCGGCTACGGACGCTGGCGGTGACGCCGAATGGTCAGTACGTCTTCGCGGCCGGCGACGACCGCGTCATCCGCGGCTGGGACGTGGCCTCCGGCCGGGAGGTGTATCGGTTCGAGGGACACGCCGACGCGGTGCTGGCGCTGGCGGTCGATCCGACGGGCGGCACGCTCGCCTCGACCGGCCGGGACACCTCGCTCCGCCGCTGGGAGCTGGTGCGCGGTACGGAGATCGCGTCTCTCGACACCTACTCCTACCGCTCCATCCGGGCGCTGGCCTACAGCCCGGACGGTGCCCGCCTGGCGTACGGCGGCGAGGACAAGACCGCGAGCCTGGTCGGCCGCGACGGTAGCTCGGTCTGGCAGACGCCGAACGGGCCGAACGCGGTCGTGCATGTCGCGTTCCTGGGCGAGCGCGTCGTGACGGGGCGGAGCCAGTACCGCACCGAGGACGTCCTGGTCCACGTCCTGTCGGCGCGGACCGGGGCGGTCGAGGCGACCCTGTCCGGCGTCGGCCAGGGCCGCGTCGAGGCCCTGCTCGTCGAGGAGCGCGACGGCCGGGTGCAGGCCGTTGTCGCCCAGGGGGAGAAGCTGCGGCGGGTGCCGTTGTCGGCGGGGCGGTAATCTTTGCCGTCGTCCGGATCGTCGAGAGTGTGAGTGGTGCAATCCGGTCTTTCGAGGATAGCTCCGATGAAGCGCTTTTTCTGGTTGCTCGGCATCGCCTCGGTGCTGGGCCTGGGCGGGGCCGCCTACCTGGGGGCCCGCAACGCCAACGACGCCCCGGGCAAGGAGGCCGACAAGGCCCCCAAGACGGCCAGCAGCAAGATCGTCCAGGTCACCGTCTACCCGGACAGCGCCCTCGTCACGCGCGAGGTCGACGTCCCCGCCGGCGAGGGCCTCGTCGAGGTCGTCGTCACGCCGCTGCCGATCCACACCGTCAACAGCTCGCTCTACAGCGAGGGGAACGACGGCATCCGCGTCCTGACGACGCGCTTCCGCAACCGGCCCGTCGAGGAGGACGCCCGCGAGGAGGTCCGCAAGCTCGACGACGACATCCGCAAGCTGAACCTCGACATCCAGAAGGCCCAGGCCGACATGGAGGCCAACAAGGCGAACATCGCCCTGCTCGGCAAGCTGGAGAACTTCACCGCCGCCAACACGACCCACGCGACGGAGAAGGGCAAGCTCGACAGCGACGCGACGATCCAGATGGCGAAGTTCCTCATGGACGGCCGCGGCGAGAAGACGAAGGAGAGCGTCGCCCTGACGCAGCAGATCCAGACGCTGCAGGAGAAGCTCCAGTTCGCCCAGCGGCAGCGCAACGACATGACGGCCGGGTCGAGCCGGATCGAGCGCGACGCGGTCATCGTCGTCGACAAGGTCAAGGCCGACGCGGGCAAGATCCGCCTCAACTACATGGTCGACCAGGCGTCGTGGCGGCCGGAGTACAAGTTCCGCGCCGGCGAGAAGACGACCGACCCGGTCCAGGTCGAGTACCTCGCCGCGATCACGCAGCAGTCCGGCGAGGACTGGGGCGGCGTGAGCCTGGTCCTGTCGACCGCCCAGCCGATGCTGAACGCGACGCCGCCGGAGCTGCGGACGCTGGCCGTCGGCGTGATGCGGCCGGGGCAGGGCGGCCCGGTGCAGACGGTCGCCGTGCCGAACCTGCCGGGGATGGGCGGCCCGGGCGGTCAGCCGGGCCAGCCCCAGGGCCAGGCCGGCGGCGGCCGGGGTGGCTTCAACCGCGAGCAGGACTTCAAGCAGGCGATCACCGGCCTGAACAACCCGACCTCCGGCAAGGAGCTGGCCCAGCTCAAGGAGGCGGCCGAGGGCCTGCGCCAGGAGGCCCAGCGCGAGTTCAACAACAAGGACGTCGGCCGCGGCAACGACATCACCAACTACGCCGCCGCCCTCGACCAGGCGCGCGACCTGATCGTCCTCGACGGCGACAAGGGCTCCAAGGGCCTCGTCGCCGGCAAGATGCCGCGCAACGAGGGGCCGAGCGTGACGTACAAGCTCGCGTCGCGCTTCAGCGTCCCGTCCCGGGCCGACGAGCAGGTGATCGAGGTGTCGCGCCTGACGTTCAAGCCGGACTACTTCTACAAGGCGGTCCCGGTCCTGTCGCCGTGCGTCTACGCCCAGGCGAACCTCGTCAACGACTCCGGCCGGGTCCTCCTGCCGGGCGAGGCGACCATGTACCACGGCACGGACTTCGTCGGCCGGATGCGCCTGCCGCTCGTCGCCGTCGGCGAGACGTTCACGGTCGGGTTCGGGGCGGAGCCGCAGCTCCAGGTGCAGCGCGTCATGATGGACAAGGCGCGCACCATGCAGGGCGGCAACCAGATCCTCAACTACCAGTACCGCATCCTGCTCTCCAGCTACAAGAACGAGAAGGTCCGGCTCCAGCTCTGGGACCGGCTGCCGTCGGCCGAGAACGAGACGATCGGCGTCACGATGGTCAAGGCGGCCCCGGAGCTGAGCAAGGACGCCCTCTACCTGCGCGAGGAGCGGCCGAACAACCTGCTGCGCTGGGACCTCGACGTCGAGCCGAACCAGAGCGGCGAGAAGGCGATGGCGGTCAACTACGAGTTCAAGCTCGAACTCGACAAGCAGCTGACCATCGGCAGCGTCCAGAGCAAGTGACCCCAGCCGACGCCTAAACGAAAGAGGGCGGCACCTCCCGGGAGAGTTGCCGCCCGACCCGTAACCGGAGTCCGTCCCGGTTCAGCGCTTCCGCTGGTCGAGGTCGAACCGGTCGAGGTTCATCACCTTGTCCCACGCCGCGACGAAGTCGCGGACGAACCTCGCCTGGCCGTCCTCGCAACCGTAAACTTCGGCGATGGCCCGCAGCTGCGAGTTCGAGCCGAACACGAGGTCGGCGGAACTCGCGGTCCACTTCGCCTTGCCCGTCTTGCGGTCCTTGCCGTCGAAGAAGTGCTCGCAGACCTGCGACTTCGACCACTCCGTGCTGCCGTCGAGCAGGTTGACGAAGAAGTCGTTCGTCAGCGTCTCGGGCCGCTTGGTCAGGACGCCGAGCTGGTTACCGGCGTGGTTCGCGTTCAGGACGCGCATCCCGCCGACGAGGACGGCCATCTCCGGGGCGCTGAGCGTGAGCAGGGTCGCCCGGTCGAGCAGCAGCTGCTCCGCCGGCCGGGTCAGCTCCCGGGTGAAGTAGTTGCGGAAGCCGTCCGACGTCGGCTCGAGCACCGCGAACGACTCGGCGTCGGTCTGCGCCTGCGTCGCGTCGCCACGGCCCGGGGCGAACGGCACCGCCACGTCGTGGCCGGCCTTCTTCGCCGCCTGCTCGATCGCGGCGCAGCCGCCGAGGACGATCACGTCCGCGAGCGAGACCTTCTTACCGCCGGCCTGGGCCTTGTTGAAGTCGGTCTGCACCTTCTCCAGGATCGGCAGGATCTTGGCCAGCTCGTCCGGCTGGTTGACCTTCCAGTCCTTCTGCGGGGCGAGGCGGATGCGCGCCCCGTTCGCCCCGCCGCGCTTGTCGGTGCCGCGGAACGTCGACGCCGACGCCCACGCCGTCGCGACGAGCTGGGACGTCGAGAGGCCCGACGCCAGGAGCTTGCTCTTGAGCTGGGCGATGTCCTGCTTGTCGATCAGCGGGTGGTCGATCTTCGAGACCGGGTCCTGCCATAGCTGCGGCTCCGGCACCCACGGCCCGAGAAGCCGGGTGGCCGGACCCATGTCGCGGTGGAGCAGCTTGAACCATGCCTTGGCGAACGCCTCGCCGAACGCCTTCGGGTCGTCCTTGAACCGCTTCGAGATCTTGGCGTAGGCCGGGTCCATCTTCAGCGACAGGTCGGTCGTGAACATGATCGGTGCGTGCGACTTCTTCGGGTCGTGCGCGTCCGGGACGGTGCCCTTGCCGGCGTCGTTCGCCGGGACCCACTGCCACGCGCCGCCGGGGCCCTTGCCGACCTTCCACTCGTAGCCGAACAGGTTGTCCCAGTAGCCGTTCGACCACTTCACCGGCGTGGTCGTCCACGCGCCTTCGAGGCCGCTGGTGATGGTGTCCGCGCCGTTGCCGGTGCCGAACTTGTTCTTCCAGCCGAGGCCCTGCTGCTCCAGCGGGGCCGCCTCCGGCTCGGGGCCGACGTTGCCCTCGGCCTTCGCCGCGCCGTGGGCCTTGCCGAACGTGTGGCCGCCGGCGATCAGGGCGACGGTCTCCTCGTCGTTCATGCCCATCCGGCCGAACGTCGTCCGGATGTCGTGGGCCGCGGCGACCGGGTCCGGCTTGGCGTTCGGGCCTTCCGGGTTGACGTAGATCAGGCCCATCTGCGTCGCGCCGAGCGGCGACGCGAGCTTCCGGTCGGGACCGTGGCGGTTGTCGGCGAGCCACTTCGTCTCCGAGCCCCAGTAGGTGTCGGAGTCCGGCTCCCAGACGTCGGCCCGGCCGAAGCCGAAGCCGAACGTCTTGAGGCCCATCGACTCGATGGCGCAGTTGCCGGAGAAGACGATCAGGTCGGCCCAGGAGATCTTCTGGCCGTACTTCTGCTTGATCGGCCAGAGGAGGCGGCGGGCCTTGTCGAGGTTGGCGTTGTCGGGCCAGCTGCCCAGCGGCGCGAAGCGAATCGTGCCCGAACCGGCCCCGCCGCGGCCGTCGGTGATGCGGTACGTCCCCGCGCTGTGCCAGGCGAGCCGGATGAACAGCGGCCCGTAGTGGCCGTAGTCGGCCGGCCACCAGTCCTGGGACGTCGTCATCGCCTTCATGACGTCCTTCTTCAGCTCGTTGACGTCGAGCTTCTTGAACTCGTCGGCGTAGACGAAGTCCGCGCCGAGCGGGTTGGCGCGGGTCGAGTTCATGTGCAGGAGGTCGAGACGGAGCTGGTTCGGCCACCAGTCGCGGTTGCTCGGACCGGCCGAGATGACCGCCGGCTTGTCTTCCGCGGCCGGCTTGTCGCCCTGGGCCGAGACGTGCAGCACCGGGCACTTGCCGACGGCGGGGGTTTCATCGACGGCCGGCGTCGCGCAGCACGGGGCGGCGGCGCACGGCCCGGCGTCGCAGGGCGGGTTGTCGGTGGGGGCGAGGCGGTTCTGGGCGAGCATGAGCGTCGTCGCGCCCAGTGCCGCGGCGCAGAGCACTGCGGCACCGAGTACGCCACGCGTGAACGGAGTCGTTCTGGCCATGGTTCCTCCGAGGAGAGCGGGTGAATCTCGACACTCACCAGGCGGACCGTGCGATCGGTCCCTACAGCCATAGGCGGGGTGGCAAACGGGAGCCCACGCGGTGCGGGGACGCGAGGGCACCTCCTGACCAGCAATCTACTCACGGGCGCGAGGGCCGTCCAAGTCGTCGGGGTGATGGCAGGGATAGGGGCGGGTTATCGCAGAGGTCCCACCTCAGTTCAACTCCCGCTCCAGCGGCCCTGCCAGCTTCCGCAGCGATTCCATCAGCCGCGTGAACCCGGCGAAGTCGAGCGACTGCGCCCCGTCCGACATCGCCTTGTCCGGCGTCGGGTGGATCTCGATCAACAGGCCGTCCGCCCCGGCGGCGAGCGCGGCGCGGGCCATCGCCGGGACGTAGTCGCGCTTGCCGGTGCCGTGGCTCGGATCGACCACGATCGGCAGATGCGACAGCGCCTTGACCGGCGGGATGACCGACAGGTCGAGCGTGTTCCGGCTGTGGTCGGAGAACGTCCGCACGCCGCGTTCGCAGAGCACGACGTCGTAGTTGCCGCCGGCCATGACGTACTCCGCCGCCATGAGCCACTCCTCCAGCGTCGCCGCCATGCCGCGCTTCAGCAGCACCGGCTTGCGCGCCCGGGCGACGCGCTTCAAGAGCGCGAAGTTCTGCATGTTGCGCGTCCCGATCTGGATGACGTCGGCCACCTCCTCGACCGCGTCGGCGTTGTCGGTGTCGAGCAGCTCGGTGACGATGCCGATGCCGGTCGCGCGGCGGGCCTTGTCGAGGATGGCGAGGCCCTCCTGGCCCATGCCCTGGAACGCATACGGACTGGAGCGCGGCTTGAACGCCCCGGCGCGCATCAGCGTCACGCCCTGGCCGCGCAGGAACTCGGCCGTGCGCAGGATCATCGCCTCGTTCTCGACCGAGCAGGGGCCGGCGACGACCGTGAACGTCTTCGGCCCGAAGGTCGTCTGCGGCGTCTTGACGTAGGTGTCTTCCTCGTGCATCTCACGGCTGGCGAGCTTGTACGGCTTCGTCACCCGGAGCAGCTCCGACACGCCGGGCAGCACCTCCAACGTGCGCGGATCGACCGCGGCGATGTTGCCGGTGATGCCGATCGCCGTGCGCGTCGCCCCCGGCATCGGGTGCGGCGTCAGGTTCATGCCGCGGACCGTCTCCAGGACGGCGTCGATCTGCTCCGGCGTGGCGTGCGTGTTCATGACGACCAGCATGATCCCCTCCCGTTCGGCCCGGCTGTCGCGGTTATCCTATCCGCGGCGCGTCCATTTTCCTCATTGCACCCGGACCGCCCGCCGGGCACAATGAGCGCATCCACGCCCCATTCTCTCCTCAGGGGGTCCGCTATGCGGAACACGCGCCGTGAGTTCCTCGCCGACGTCGGCTACGGCATGCTCGCCGCCAGCCTCGGCACCGGCCTGGCCGTCGAACTCGGCCTCGGCCCCGCCCTCAACGCCGACGAGCCGAAGAACCTCACCTTCGGCGACCTCGAACCGCTCGTCGCTCTGATCCAGGAGACGCCCCGGGCGAAGGTTCTGCCGGCCGTCACCGAGAAGCTCGCCACCGGCACCGACCTCAAGCGGCTGACCGCCGCCGCCGCCCTGGCCAACGCCCGCATGTTCGGCGGCGAGAACTACTTCGGCTTCCACATCTTCATGGCCCTCGCCCCGGCCTACCAGATGGCGGCCGAGCTGCCCAAGGAGAAGGCCGCCCTGCCGCTGCTGAAGGTGCTCTACCGCAACGCCACCTACAACGAGCAGGTCGGCGGCCGGGCCAACGAGGTCCTCAAGCCGACCATCCCGACCCCGGGGGCGACGGCTGAGACGGTCCACCAGGCCGTCAGCACCGCCCACGACCGCGTCGCGGCCGAGCGCGCCCTGGCGGCGCTGTCGCCGGAGGACGCCCTCAACGCCGCCCTGCTCGGCGTCGCCGACACGCACGACGTCCACACGGCCGTCATGCCGTGGCGGGCCTGGGCCCTGCTCGACATCGCCGGCAAGGAGCACGCCATCACGTTCCTGCGCCAGTCCGTCCGCCAGTGCGCCAAGCAGTGCGAGTCGCAGAAGAACCGCGAGGAGCTGCAGGCGAACCGGGCCATCGTCCCCGGCCTGCTCGAGAAGCACCGCCTGCCGCGCGCCGAGGCCGGCAAGCGCGCCGGCGACGACGCCTGGGTCGAACGCCTCGCGATGACCATCTTCACGTCGAACCAGAAGCAGGCCGGCGAGGCGGTCGCCGCCGCCCTGGCGGAAGGTTTCAACCCCGAGCACGTCGGCGAGGCGATCTCGCTGGCGGCGAACGCCCTCGTCCTGCGCCAGGTCGAGACGTGGGAGGGCCGTAACCAGATGGGCCAGCGGACGCACGGCGACTCGCCCGGCGTCCACGCCTCCGACGCGACGAACGCCTGGCGCAACATGGCCCGCGTCGTCAACGCCTGCAACGCCGCCGCCGGCCTGATCCTCGCCGCGATGGACGCCGCCCGCAGCGCCGGCTTCAACCAGCCCGGCGGCACGTCCGGCTACCACAAGGAGGCCTTCCCGCGTCCGCAGGACCTGGAGGCCGTCACCGCGACGACGCCGGAGGCGCTGCTCAAGGCCCTCGACGGGGCCATCCGCGACAACAACCAGGTCGGCGCGATGGCGGTCGTCGCCAAGATCGGGAAGATGGAGTTGCCGGCCCGGCCGGTGTTCGACCTGCTGCTCACCTACGCGATCAGCGAGGACGGCCGGCTCCACGCCGAGAAGTACTACCGCACCGTGACCGAGGAGTTCGCGACGACCCGGCCGGCGTTCCGCTGGCGGCAGCTCGTCGCCCTCGCCCGCGTCACCGCCAGCATGTACGGCTTCTCGCAGCAGGACAAGAAGGAAGGCCGCGCGCCGGGCTACGAGGAGGCTTGCCGGCTGCTGAAGGTGTGAGCGCAACAACCCTCACAAGCCCGGGCGTGGCAACGCCCGGGTCACCAACACCCCAGGCGTTGCCACGCCTGGGCTTGGGGGCCATTCTGATCAGGTCTCGAACTCGACCCCCGGGTCGCCCGTCCGCACCTCGCCGATGACGAACGTCGGGACGCGGTCTTCCTGCAACTGGCGCTGGATGCTCTCCGCGTAATACGGGCTGACGATCATCACGAAGCCGATGCCCATGTTGAAGACGCGGTACATCTCCGCCTCCTCGACCGGCCCGGTCTTCGCCAGCCACTCAAACACGGGCGGGATCGGCCAGGAGCCCTTCTTCAGGAAGACGCGCCGACCCGGCGGCAGGACGCGAGGGATGTTGCCTTCCAGCCCCTCGCCGGTGATGTGGGCCAGGCCGCGCACGACGCGCCGCTTCGTCGGGTAGTGGCGGAGGATGCTCTTCACCGCCCGGACGTAGATCCGCGTCGGCTCCAGCAGTTCCTCGGCGACCGTCCGGCCGAGTTCCGGCACGAAGTCATTCACCCCGAGCTTCGCCACGTCGAAGGCGACCTTGCGGACGAGGCTGTAGCCGTTGGAGTGGACGCCGCTGCTGGCCAGGCCGAGGACGAGGTCGCCGGGGCGGATCGCCCGGCCGTTGATGATGTGGTCGCGCTCGACGACGCCGACGCAGAACCCGGCCATGTCGAAATCGCCCGGGGCGTAGAAGTCCGGTAGGATGGCCGTCTCGCCGCCGACGAGGGCGCAGTCGGCCAGGAGGCACCCCTCGCTGATCCCCCTGACCAGGTCGCGCGTCAGGGCCGGGTCGTCCTTCGGCATGGCGATGTAGTCGAGGAAGACGAGCGGCTCGCCGCCGGTGCAGAGGGCGTCGTTGACCGACATGGCGACGAGGTCGACGCCGACCGTGTCGAACTTCTTCGCCAGGCAGGCGATCTTGAGCTTGCTGCCGACGCCGTCGGTGCAGGTGACGAGGACCGGCCGGCGGTAGTTGCGCGCGAACAGGCGCGTGTTGTAGTCGAGCGAGAACAGGGCCGCGAAGCCGCCCTGGCCGTCGAGGACGCGCGGGCCGTGCGTCCGGCGCAACAGCGGCATCATGCCGGAGATGGTCTGCTCGTAGACGTCGAGGTCGAGGCCGGAGTCGCGGTACGTGACGGGTCGGCGGTCCGGCGGCGGTGTGGTCATCGTGCGTCTCCGTGGCTCATGGGGTGATTATCGCCGCCCCGGCGACGGAGACAATGCCGGCCGTCAGGCCGCCCGGGACGGGCCGCCCATCGGCGCGTCGGCCGTCGCCTCCAGGAGCTCCCACAGATCGACGCCGACGGCGGCGAGCAGGGAGCCCAGATCGCCCCGGAGCAGGTCGTCGCGCGACAGGCCCCGCCAGGCCAAGCGGCGACCGTCCCAGCGGACCGCGACGCGGTAGCCGAAGCGCCGCCGCTGGCACGCGAAGCCGAAGAACCCCGGCGGCTCGGCCGACAGGGTCACGCCGCCGGGTAGGCACCAATCGCGGCGTTCGGCGTCCTCCCAGGCCAGGTACGCCCCGCGGGCGGTGCGGCGAAGGACCTCGACGGCGGGCAGCGGATCGCGCATACGGCAACCTCCCTGGGCCGGAAACCGGGCCGGGAGGATGCCGCCAGTGCCGAGGAAAAGCAAGTCCGGTCACTGGCCGTTGACGCGCTGGAGCAGGCCGCCGGCCCGGTCCGGGTCGGTGTCGAGGTACCACGCCATGCCGCCGAAGAACATCTGCACCTGGCTGGTGAACTGCTCCGCCAGCCGCGGCGCGGTCGCCCCCATGACCCGGCTCGCCAGGGCGAGCAGGGCGCTGTCCGTCTGGAGGACGAACTCGACCTGGTGCCGGATGCGGTCCCGGCCGTCCGCCTCCTGGCCCGGCTCGAGATGGTGGTGCAGGACGATCAGCGCCCGGACGGTCGCCCCCGGGACGAGCAGCGCCGGCTTGACGCGCCCCTCGGCGTACCAGACCCGGCGGGTGCCGGTCCGGACGAGCGTGTCCCAGCGCAGGTCGCTGCCGTTGTCGTCGCGCCAGCCGAAGGAGTGGTCGCCGCGCCGATCGACCTGGGCGACCTGGGCCCCGATCTGCTTCCACAGGGCGACGGCCTTGTCCGGGTTGTCGAGCAGCCAGACGTAGCTCGCCGCCCGGGCGAGGAACGTCTCGCCCTGGCCGACGTGGCGGTAGGTCGGCTTCTCGAGCAGGTGGCGGCACCGGTCGCGGTACGGGGCCGGGACTTCTTCCAGCGACACGGCCGGGGCGGCGTAGGTCGTCTGGCCGAGCGCCGGCCGGGCGAGCAGGCAACCGACCCAGAGCGCCAGGCCGAACGGCAGAAGTCTCGTCCGCATGCGCCACCTCGTTTACGCGGTCCGCGTTGGCTCCCGCCCCTTACATCGGCACGGCGACCCTGCCGACCGAAGCGATTCAGCTGGCCTTGTCGATCCTGCCGCGGCGGGGATATAAGCCGGGCGAGCCGGTAGCGTCAGCGACCGGGGGGCTCCGCGCGACGAGGGACCGCCATGCCGACGAAACGGATCTGGTGGCTGGGGCTGCTCTGCCTGCTCCTGGTCGGGACGGCCGGCCTCTGGTGGATGGATTTCGACCCGCCGGCGTGGTGGGTCGTGGGCAGCCTCGCCCAGGTGGACGACGCCGGCCGGGAGGCCGCCGCCGCGCGCGTTGGCGAACTCGGCGGCCGGGCGCTGCCGGGCCTGGCCCGGATGCTGCGCCAGCCGGGCGATGCCGCTTGCCTCAACGCCCGGGCCGGCCTGGTTTGCCTGGTCCGCCGACCGGACGTGGCCGGGCAACTCGCCGGCTGGGTGGACCGCCTCGCGGCCGACTTCGGCCGGATGAGCCCGGCCGGCCAGGTCGCCCTGCTCGGCGTGCCGGCCGAAGCGGGGCCTCCGGGCGAGGAACACCACGCCGCCTGGAATCGCCTCCTGGCCGAGGTCCGGCAGGACCTGCCCGACGAAGTCCGCGCCGCCGGCCTCGCCCTGGCCGGGTTCTGCCTCGCCGCCCCCGGTCGGGCCGACGCCGTCGAGCCGGCCCGCGCGGTGATCGCGTCGTGCCTGACCGCCGACGACCCGTCCGTCCGCCTCCGGGCGGTGCAGCTGTCACTCCTACCGGACCTGAACCTCGACAGGGAGGTCGCCCGCCTGCTGCGCGACCCGGCAGTCGAGGTGCGCCGGGCGGCGGTCTTGCTCGTCGGGTCGGCCGATCGCACCGTGCCGGACGAGGCGCTGCTGCCGTGCCTGCACGACGCCGACCCGGAGGTGCAGCGCCTGTGCGAGGCGGCCCTGCGCGGCCGGGGTCGCACGCCGCGGCACATCCGACTCGGCCGGCTGCTGACCGACCCGAGCCCGCTCCGCCGGCTGGGCGTCCTCGATCATTTGAACGACGCCGGCGAGCTGGACCCGGCCGTCTGGCTGCGGAAGCTCAGCGCCGACCCGGCCGACTCGGTCCGGGCCGCGGCGGCACGCGTCATGGCGGCGGAGGCGCGGCCCGACCTGCGCCACCGCCTGGAGCAGATGCGCGACGAGGACCCCAGCCCGACGGTCAGCCAACTGGCGGGGTTCTACCTGCGGCAGAAGTGACGGCGATCTTCGCGACATATAGCCCCCGGCTTGCCGGGGGTCTTCGTTTTCGACGCGAAGCCCCCGGGCAAGCCCGGGGCTATATGAAGACGCTTACTGCACCCGGCCGCCGGACGGATCGACCTCCGTGTCGTGCAGCAACTGGGCCGCCGCCTCGGGCGGGACCGGGTTGATATAGAACCCGGTCCCCCACTCGAACCCGGCGACGCGCGTCAGGCGCGGGATGATCTCCAGGTGCCAGTGGTAGTGCGGCAACAGTGGCGTGTCGAGCGGCCCGGTGTGGATGATGTAGTTGTACGACGGCTGGTCCAGCGCCACCTCGAGCTTGAGCAAGATCGTCTTGAGGACGGTGCCCAGTTCGTCCACCTCGGTCTTCTGGATGTTCTCGTAGTGGCTGTTGTGCGACTTCGGCAACAGCCACGTCTCGAACGGGAACCGGCTCGCGAACGGGCAGAACGCGACGAAGCTCTTCGTCTCCAGGACGATCCGCTTCACGTCGTCGAGTTCCTGGTGGACCATGTCGCAGTAGATGCACCGGCCGCGGTAGTTGAAGAACTCCAGCGCCCCGTTCATCTCCTCCCAGACGTTGATCGGCACGATCGGCGTGACGATCAGCTGCGAGTGCGAGTGCTCCAGCGACGCCCCGGCCGCCGCGCCGACGTTCTTGAACACCATGCCGTAGACGAGGCGCGGGTCCTTCTTCAGGTCGACGAGCCGGTCGCGGTAGACCCAGAGGACGTCGCGGATGTTGTCCTCGGTCAGGTTCGCCATCGAGACTTCGTGGAACGGGCACTCGATGATGACCTCGTGGGCCCCGATGCCGTTCATCTTGTCGTAGATGCCGTCGCCGCGCTTCGCCAGGTCGCCCTCGATCTGCAACGCCGGGTACTTGTTCGGCACGACGCGGACGCGCCAGCCCTTCTCGTCGGCCTTCGTGCCGCGGTCGCGGTAGGCGAGGATCTCGTGCGGGGTCATTTCCTCCGCCCCGGCGCAGAACGGGCACGTCCCGCCGGACGGCATCGGCTCGACGCGCGACACGATCGGCCGCTTCGCCCGGTCGGTGGCGATGATGACCCAGCGGCCGACGATCGGGTCCTTGCGGAGTTCCGGCATGACGAGTCCCGGCATTGCCTGGGCGAGGCCCTGTAGCGTCTGGTCCACGATCGGCCCTCGCTCGCGGTTAGTACGCCTGCGCGAAGACGACCCGCCCCTCGCTCGGCTTGCCGGTCAGGACGCACGTGCCGGCCTCCTTCTCGCGCTCGAACGGGATGCAGCGGATCGTCGCCTTCGTCTCGGCGGCGATCTTGTCCTCCGTCTCGCGCGTGCCGTCCCAGTGGGCCAGCAGGAAGCCGCCCTCCTCGATCCCCTGCTTGAAGGCGTCCCAGCTATCGACCCGCCGGGTGCGCTGCTCGCGGAAGGTCCGCGCCCGGTCGTACAGGGCCTTCTGGATGTCCAGGAGCAGGTCGTGGATGCGCTTCGCCGCCCCGTCGAGCGGCACGCCGAACTCCTTGCCCGCCTTGCCGACCACGTCGCGCCGGGCGAGGACGCAGGCGTTCTTGGCCAGGTCCTTCGGCCCGATCTCGACCCGGATCGGGATGCCCTTCGTCTCCCACTCGAAGAACTTCGCCCCGGACTGGACGTTGTCGCGGTCGTCGATCCGGACGGTGACCGGCTCGTAGTTGAGCCAGTCGCGCAGCGGGATGTCGCGCACCGACGCGGCGAGCTTGTTGGCCGCTTCGAGAACCTGCGAGCGCTCCTCGTCCGTCTTGAAGATCGGCACGATGACGACGTGCAGCGGCGAGATGCGCGGCGGGATGACCAGGCCGGCGTCGTCGCTGTGCGTCATGATCAGGCCGCCGATCAGGCGCGTCGAGACGCCCCACGACGTCGCCCAGGCGTACTCGAGCTTGTTCTCCTTGTTCGTGAACTGGACGTCGAACGCCCGGGCGAAGTTCTGCCCCAGGAAGTGGCTCGTCCCGGCCTGCAGGGCCTTGCCGTCCTGCATCATCGCCTCGATGCAGAGGGTGTAGATCGCCCCGGCGAACTTCTGGCCGTCGCTCTTCATCCCGGTCAGGACCGGCATCGCCATCCAGTCCTCGGCGAACTGGCGGTAGACCTCGAGCATCTGCTTCGCCTCGTCCTTCGCCTCCTGCTCGGTCGCGTGGGCGGTGTGGCCCTCCTGCCAGAGGAACTCCGCCGTGCGCAGGAATACTCGCGTGCGCATCTCCCAGCGGACGACGTTCGCCCACTGGTTGACCAGCACCGGCAGGTCGCGCCAGCTCTGGATCCAGTTCTTGTACGTGTGCCAGATGATCGTCTCGGACGTCGGCCGGACGATCAGCTCCTCTTCGAGTTTCGCCGCCGGGTCGACGACGACGGTCTTCTTGCCGGGCCGCTTCGGGTCGTCGACCGACATTAGGCGGTGGTGCGTGACGACGGCGCACTCCTTGGCGAAGCCCTCCGCCATCTCCTCTTCCTTGGCGAGGAATGACTTCGGGATGAAGAGCGGGAAGTAGGCGTTGACGTGGCCGGTGTCCTTGAAGAGGCGGTCCAGGCCGCGCTGCATCTTCTCCCAGATCGCGTAGCCGTGCGGCTTGATGACCATGCAGCCGCGGACGCCGGAGTCCTCCGCCAGGCCGGCGTGCCGGACGACGTCCTGGTACCACTGGGGATAGTCCGCCGCGCGGGTGGTGATCTTCTCGGCCATCGGCTGCTCCTTGGCTGGGTTTGCGCCCGAAAGGGGATTATACCCGCCGGACACGCCGCGACCACGCGGGGTTCTCCCCCGGCTCGGCCGGTGGTACACTGGCCGACGTCCCCTCCTCTCCCCGAGGCCCTACGATGCGTACCGCGTCGCTCGTCCTGCTCGCCCTGCTCGCCCCGGCGGCCCGGGCCGACGTCCGCCTGCCGGCCTGGTTCACCGACGGCATGGTCCTGCAGCGCGACGCCCCGATCCGCGTCGGCGGCTGGGCCGACCCGGGCGAGGGCGTCACTGTTACCCTCGGCGACGACCGCCAGACCGCCGCGGCGAAGCCGGACGGCACCTGGGAGGTGACCCTCCCCGCCCGGAAGGCCGGCGGGCCGCACGTCCTCGCCGTTGAGGGCAAGAACCGCCTCCGGCTCGCCGACGTGCTGATCGGCGAGGTCTGGGTCTGCTCCGGCCAGTCGAACATGGCCTGGGCGGTCGTTGTCTCGAAGGACCACGACCGCGAGATCGCGGCGGCCGACTTCCCGCGCATCCGCCTCTGCACGATCCGCGAGAAGCGGTCCGACTCGCCGCTGACCGACACGGCGGCCGAGTGGAAGGCGTGCTCGCCGAAGACCGTGTCCTACTTCTCGGCCGTGGCGTACTTCTTCGGCCGGAAGCTGCACCAGAACCTCGACGTGCCGGTCGGCCTCGTCGTCGCGGCGGTGAACGGGACGCGCATCGAACCGTGGACGCCCGGCGACGGCGGCGACCTGTACAACGGCATGGTCCACCCGCTGACGCGCCTGCCGATCCGCGGCGTGATCTGGTACCAGGGCGAGGGCAACGTCGGCGACGGGGCCATCTACGCCGAGCGGATGCGTGCCCTCGTCGCCGGCTGGCGCAAGGCCTGGGGCCAGGGCGACTTCCCGTTCTACTACGTCCAGCTGACGCCGCTCAACTGGGGCGGCAAACCGGTGACGCAGCACGCCGAGCTGTGGGAGGCCCAGTCGGCGGCGGTGAAGCTCATCCCGAAGAGCGGCATGGTCGTCACCAACGACATCGGCGGCCACGTCGGCGACGCCCACCCGCGCAACAAGCAGGAGGTCGGCCGGCGGCTCGCCCTGCTCGCGCTGGGGGACGTGTACGGCCACTGGACGCAGCGCTACGTCGGGCCGCGCTACGAGACGATGCGCGTCGAGGGCGGCAAGATCCGCGTGACGTTCGCCGACACGGCCGGCGGCCTGGCGACGCGCGACGGCAAGCCGCCGACCTGGTTCACGGTCGCCGGCGAGGACGGACAGTTCGTCGCGGCGAAGGCCGCGATTGACGGCGACAGCGTCGTCGTCTGGGCGGACGGGATCGAGAAGCCGGTCGCGGTCCGGTTCGCCTGGCACCAGGCGGCGACGCCGAACCTGGTGAACAAGGCCGGCTTCCCGGTGCCGGCCTTCCGGACCGACGCTAGCCGGCCGTGACGGCTCAGCGGTTCGCCAGCCAGACGATCAGCGCGACGACGGCCGCGAACGCGACGAGGATGCTCAGGACCAGGCCGACGATCTTGTGCCAGCTGTACGGCCGGTCGCCGACCACCTCGCCGGTCAGGCCGTTGACCATGACGCGGTACGTCTTGCCGTCGTACTTGTACGACGCCAGCCAGAGCGGCAAGAGCACCAGTTTGAACGACACGCCGGTGTGCGTCGTCCGCAGGGTGTTGATCTTCTGGTGGTCGCCGCCGATGTCGCGATGCACGAGGTGACGGACGTGGCCGTCCATGACCGCCTGGGCGGCCTTGAACCCGTCGCGCGGCCCGACGGCGTAGCGCTCCGTGACGAAGCTCGCCAGGTACTCCGGCTTGAACGGCACGAGCCGTTCCAGGGCCTCCGGGTGGAACGTCGCCCGGTACCCCTCCGGCAGGGCCTCCGACGCGGAGATGAGCACGTCGTCGAAGAAGTGGTCCACGTCACCGGTGACCCGGCTCCAGCGCGTCCGGGTGACGGTGCGCGTCTTCGTCACCGGCCGGGTCTGGAGCCGGCCCTGGCTGTCCGTGTACGACTCGGTGTCGGTGTATGACTCGGTGTCCTGGTAGTCGTCGCCGCGCTCGCCGGTGTAGCGCGTGTGGGTCATGGCGTCGAACGTCCAGAACGGCAGGTAGACCCCCGAGCACTGGCCGTAGATGGTCACCTGGTTGAGCTGCTTCGGCGCGAACCAGAGCGTCTTGAGCCAGGCCTGGAACGCGGCGAGGGCGGCGTCGCGGTCGATCGCGAACGGGACGACCGCCTCGGGCGGGATCATCTCTTCCGCTTGATGCGGCGTGTTGTCGAGGTGGTTGGAGCAGTAGGGGCACGTCTCGGTGGCGACCTTGTCGGCGAGGAGGACGACCGCCCCGCACGCGCCGCAGCGGACCTCGTTGGCCCGGCCGTCGACCCGGCTCTTGCCCTTGCCGTCGGCGAGGTACTTGTCCAGGTCGTGCTCGCGGACGTCGTCGCCGGAATCGACCTTCTGCTCGTAGCCGCAGTGGGAGCACTTCAGGCCGCGGACGGCCGGGTCGTAGTCGAGCCGGGCCCCGCACTGCAGGCAGGGGAACTTCTTGCCGGCCGGCGGCTGGCTGCGCGGGGCGTCGGGGGGGCTGGGCATGGCGATCTCATATAGCCGCCGGCTTGCCGGCGGTGCCTTCGGATCGAAAGACCGCCGGCAAGCCGGCGGCTATATGGCGGTCACTTCTCCGCGTCCTTGACCTTCTTCTCGACCTCGACCTTGCGGAGCTTGTCGCGGCGGCTCTCGATCGGCGTCGCGAGGCCCTTCTTCCACGCCTCGACCGCCTCCTTCTTCTCGCCGAGCTTGAGCAGGCAGTCGCCGAAGTGGTCGTAGATCTCCAGGTGGCGGCCCTCCTCCTGCTCCAGGGCGAGCTGGAGGTGCTTCTTCGCCTCGGCGTAGTTCTTCTTCTTGAACAGGACCCAGCCGAGGCTGTCGAGGTAGGCCGGGTTGTCCTTGTCGGTGTTCGGGTCGAAGTTCGGGTCCATCTTGCGCTCGGCCCGGTCGAGGTCGAGCGCCTTGCGGATCATCTTCTCCGCCTCGTCGAGGTTCATGTCGTGGTCGGCCCAGATGAAGCCGAGGTCGTTGTTGTACGTCGCGTTGTCGGGGTGCTTCTCCAGCAGCCCCTTGAGCATCTCGCCGGCCTTGTCGATCTTCTTCAGGTCGGTGTAGACGCCGCTGAGGCGGTAGCGGAGGTCGTCGGCGAACTCCTCGCGCAGATCCTTCGGCAGCCGCTTGTTGTCGAGGACGGTCTTGACGAGTTTCTCGTAGGTCGTCGCGGCCTCGTCGAGCTTGCCGGCCTCGTGGAGGATGCGGCCCTTCAGCTCCAGGTTGAGCGGGTTGGTGCCGTCCTCCTGGAGGAGCTTGTCGATCATCTCGTTCGCCTTGTCGAGTTGCCCTTGTCGGGCCAGCAGGAGAGCCATCCGGCGGCGCAGGCTCTCCTTGAAGCGGTCGACCGTCTCGCCGCCCTCGATCTCCTGGAACTCCTTGAAGACCTTCTCCGCCTCGTCGAACTGCTTCGACGCCAGGAGGATGGTGATGAGGCCGTCGTAGGCGAGGACCATGCGCTGGCCGCTCTCGAGCTTGCGGACCTGCTCGACGTTGACGCGGTAGAACTGCTCGCTGGTCGGGTAGTCCTTCAGGCCCTGGGCGGCCCGGGCGAGGATGATCGTCGCGTTGGCGTTGAAGACGTCGTCCTTCTTCTTGGCCTGGAGGAGTTCCTTGGCGGCGGCGAGGAGCTTCTTCGTGCCGGCCTCGTCCTTGACGAGGTCGACGATCGTGCCGGCCATGGCGTCGTTGCCGGTGACGGAGTTGAGCCGGAGCAGGCGGGCCTTGGTCGCCTCGTCCACCTCGGCCGTCAAGGTCGCCCCGATGAGGAGAAGGCCCACGAGGGCCGCCCCGGCCGCCAGCCGCTTATCCAGCCACCACGTCGCGCGCATGATCGTGCCCCCTCGGCAGAGTTTACCCGTCCCGTGTATCCTAACCGGCCCGCCGGCACGACGCCACAGCAAGTCCGCGCGGCGGGGGCGGCCGCGCGGACAATCTGGCGATGGGACGCCGGCCGGCCGCGCGTCAGGTCGTCAGGTCGTGTAGCAGCTTGGCCAGGGCCTCGTGCGTGACGCTGAACGCGACCTGCTGGCGACGCTGGCCCGGCGTCGCGGCGCGATACCGCCGCAGCTCGAAGCCGCCGTCGCGGTGCAGGAGCAGTTCGGTGTACGACGCCTGGTCCATCGCGTCGCTGCGCAACAGGGCCAGGCCGTACTCGTTGTCGGCCTCGACGAGGCGGAGCGGCTCCAGCAGTCCGGTGACCCGGCCGGCGAGGAGCTCGGCGGTCGCCTTCAGGTCGACGGTCGCGCCGTCGGCACGGGTCGCCTGGACTTCCCAGAGGCGGCAGCCGATCGCGTCGAGGGCGGTCGCCTTGACGGCGGCGGTCCAGGGTGCGTCCGTCGCCTGGTAGACGAGGAAGTCGCCCTCGGCCCGCCAGTTAGCGGGATTTCGGAGGGCCGTGTCGTCGCGGGTCATCGATGTCACCTCCGGTCTTGATCGCGTGATCGACCCCGTCGAACGTGAGCAGGGCCGGCTTGTTCTCGGTCAGGGTGTGCAGGTGGACCGGCCGACCCCAGACGAACTGGATGTTGGCCAGCACCTCGTGCGCGTGGTCGAGCCGCAGGTCGGTGCCGCTGTGCAGGTGGCGCAGGAGCAACTCGCCGCGGTTGCGGTAGTTGCCGTCGACGACGTAGATCCAGGGCCGGCCGTGGTTCGTCAGGCTGAACAGCAGCCGCTCCTTGATCTTCGCGAAGTCGCGCGACTCGATATAGTATTGCCCCGCCTGCTCCTGCCAGGCAAATGTGAAGAGGCGGTGCTGGACGCAAAAGTCGGGCGTCAGGAAGGTGTCGATGAAGGTTACGTCGTTGTGGACGCGGCGGACCTCGAAGATCTTCTGGCGGCCGAGGCCGAGCTGGCGGTCCCAGGTGCGCTTGCGGTCGAGGTCGTCGCACTCGTCGAAGTCCTTGCCGAACCGGCCGGTGTTCCAGCGGTGCTCGACGTCGCGGAGCAGTTCGATGCCGATCTTGTACGGGTTGAGCCGGCCGCCCGACATGGCCATCGTGCCGGAGTGGTGGTCGGCGTAGTCGATCACCTCGGACGGCAGGAGCACCTTCTGAGTCATGATGGTGCTGTGCCAGTAGCTGGCCCATCCTTCGTTCAATATTTTGGTCTGCCCCTGCGGCGCGAAGTAGTACGCCTCATCCCGCACGATTGACAGGACGTCGCGCTGCCAGCCCTTGAGCGGGGCGTACTCCAGCAGGAAGAGCAGGACGTCCTTCTCCGGGTGTTCGGGGAACGACCGGGCGGTTTCCTCGCGTTCCTTGCGGCGCTGCTCCTCCTCCTTCTTGAGCGCCTCGGGCGGGTTGATGTAGTCGTCCATGTAGGTCTTGCTCTTGAAGCGCGTGACCGGGACGACCTCGGGCTGCTCGTGCTCGGGGACGAAGTCGTAGCGCGACACCTCCGGCCGGCGGCGGATCGCCGGCGAGTGGACGTCGATCAGGTCGTCGATCGACATGCACTTGTCCAGGAACGTCTCGACCTCGTCCTCGCCGTACTTCTCGACGTACCGCCGGATGCGAGCGCCGTGGTTGGCCATCTCGTCCATCATCTTGCGGTTCGTGTGCGCGAAGTAGGCGTTGTTCTTGAAAAAATCGCAGTGCCCGAAGACGTGCGACATGACCAGCTTCTGGTCCATGTCGTGGTTGGACCGCATCAGGTAGGCGTAGCACGGGTCGTTGTTGATGACCAGCTCGTAGATCTTCGACAGGCCGTACTCGTAGCTCTTGCGCATCTCCTCGTACGCCATGCCGAACGACCAGTGCGGGTAGCGCGTCGGGAAGCCGCCGTACGACGCGATCTCGTTCAGGTCGTCGGCGTCGATCACCTCGAAGATCGTGTCGAAGAAGTCCAGGCCGTAGGCGCGCGCGTAGCCCTCGATCTCCTCGCGGAGGGCTTGCAGGTGTGGCGGCAGGCGCGTGTCATAAGGTGTCGGCATGTCCGTCAGCGCCCCGTGCCCAGGAACTCCTTGATCGACCCCAGGATCGCGTCCCGATCCGGGACCCGGCTACAGATCAGGTTGTCGCGCTTGTCGAGCAGCTCGGTGATGTACTCGAAGAACTCGCCGGACCCGTACGGGCTCTCGACCTGGCCGTAGCCGAACAGGTTGACGACCGGCAGCAGCTTGCTCTGGAGGATTTCCAGGCAGGTCGGGATGTCGTCGCCCCAGTTGTCGCCGTCGGAGAAGTGGAACGCGTAGACGTTCCACGAGTCGGCCGGGTAGCGCTGGCTGATGATCTGGTCGGCGAGGTTGTACGCCGAGCTGATCTTCGTCCCGCCGGACTCGCGCGTGTGGTAGAACGTGTGCTCGTCCACCTCGTGGGCGACCGCGTCGTGGATGATGTAGACCGTCTCGACGCCCTTGTAGTGGGCCTTGATCCACGTGTCGATCCAGAACGATTCGATCCGGACGATCTCCTTCTGCTCGTCGGTCATCGACCCGGACACGTCCATCATGTACAGGATGACCGCGACGCTGTGCGGCAGCTGGACCTCCTTCCACGACCGGTACTGCTTGTCCTGCCGGATCGGGACGACGATCGGGTCCACGGGGTCGTAGGTCCCTGACGAGATCTGCCGCTTGAGCGCCCGCTTGAAGGTGCGCTTGAAGTGGCGCAGCGATTCCGGCCCGGCCTGGCGGATGCCGGTGTACTTGTCCTTGGTCGTGACGATGTTCTTCTGGCCCTTCGGCTGGATGCGCGGCAGGGCTAGCTCTTCCCCCAAAATGTCGGCCATCTCCTCCATGGACAGTTCGACTTCGAGGAGGTGGCCGCCCTCCTGGTCGCCGGCCCCGCTGCCGGGCTCCTGCTGGCCCGGGCCGAGCGGCTGGCCGGGCTGCCCCGGCCCGGAGCCGACGCCGGCGGAGCCCTTCTGGCCGTAGCGGAACTGCGGCAGCTCGATCTGCGGCAGGGGGATGCTGACCAGGTCCTTGCCCTTGCGGCCGATCAGCTCGCCCTTGCTGATGTACTTCTGCAGGTTCTGCTTGACCTTCCCGCGGACGATCTTGCGGAACCGCTGGTGGTCGCGTTCGATTTTCTGCCCCACGGCCGGCCCCCTTTGATTCACCACCGAGGCACGGAGAAGAGGATCACGAAAGCGCGAAAGTACGAAATGACGAAACAAGACAATCTCAGCTTTTTCGTGCTTTCGTCATTTCGCGTTTTCGTGATCCTCTTCCTTGCTTTACTTCTTGGTGTGGCCGCGAGCGAAGATGCTCGCCACGAAGTTGAGCACGTCGGTCGCGCTCGACTCGTTGTAGCCGTAGTTGCGGATGAGGCGCTGCTTGACGATGTCGATCTTCTCCTGGGTGGCCTGGTCGACGACGTTGGAGACGAGGCTCGTCAGCTTGATCGTGTCCTTCTGGTCCTCGAACAGCTTCAGCTCCAGGGCCTTCTGCAGGCGCTCGTTCGTCTTGTAGTCGAACTTCTTGCCGTCGATCGCCAGCGCGCCGATGTAGTTCATGATCTCGCGGCGGAAGTCGTCCTTGCGGCTCTCCGGGATCTCGATCTTCTCCTCGACGGAGCGCATCAGCCGCTCGTCCGGCTCCTCGAAGTTGCCGGTGAAGCGGTTGCGCACCTTCTCACGCTGCGTGTACGCCTTGACGTTGTCGATGTAGTTGGAGCAGAGGCGCATCAGGGCGTCCTCGTCGGCGGCGATCGCGCGCTGGACCTCGTTCTTGACGATGTCCTCGTACTCCTCCTTGACGACCTGGAGCAGCTCGCGGTAGTGCTGCAGCTGCTCCTGGCTGTTGATGAGCGAGTGGTGCCGCAGGCCGATCTCCAGCTCGTGCATCACCATGAACGGGTTGACGGAGTCCTCCTCCGGGTGGGCGACGATCGCGTTGGAGATCTTGTCCTGGATGTAGCGCGGGCTGATGCCGTGCATGCCCTCGTTGACCGCCTCGCGCTTCAGCTCGACGACGTTGTCCTCGGTGAAGCCGGGCAGCGTCTTGCCGTTGTAGAGCTTGAGCTTCTGGAGCAGGGTCAGGTTGGCGTGCTTCGGCTGGTCGAGGCGCGTCAGCACCGCCCACATCGCCGCGATCTCGATCGTGTGGGGGGCGATGTGCTTGCCGCGGACGCGCTCGGCGTTGAAGTCCTTCTCGTAGATCTTGATCTCGTCGCGCAGCCGGGTGACGTACGGCACGTCGATCTTGACCGTGCGGTCGCGCAGGGCTTCCATGAATTCGTTGTTCTGCAGACGCTTGTATTCGGGCTCATTCGTGTGGCCGAGAATCACCTCGTCGATATCCGTTTGGGCGAACTTCTTCGGCTTGATCTTGTGCTCCTGCGACGCGCCGAGCAGGTCGTAGAGGAACGCGACGTCGAGCTTGAGGACCTCGATGAACTCGACCAGGCCGCGGTTGGCGATGTTCAGCTCGCCGTCGAAGCTGAACGCGCGCGGGTCGCTGTCGCTGCCGAACTCGGCGATCTTGCGGTAGTTGATGTCGCCGGTCAGCTCGGTCGAGTCCTGGTTCTTCTCGTCCTTCGGCTGGAACGTGCCGATGCCGACGCGGTCCTTCTCGGACAGGACCAGCCGGTAGACCTTCACCTCGTTGGCGAGCATGGCGACCCAGTCGCCGTCGTACTTCGCGAGGCGCTCGTTGTACATGAACCGGCTATACGGGCAGAGGTCGCCCTTGATCTGGATGGCGTAGTCGGACTTCGTCTTGCGGCGTTCGTTCATCTGGGCGAGGAACGCCGCCCGGGCGTCGACCGGGACGAGTTGGAGCGGGTCGCCGTGCATCGGGTCTTTCAGCCAGGTGCCGTCGGGGCCCTTCCAGGCGAAGGAGAACATCATGCCCGGGTCGGTGCGCGAGTACTCCTCCAGGCCGCGTTTGAGCAGCCGGGCGATCGTGCTCTTGGACGAGCCGACCGGGCCGTGCAGGAGCAGGACGCGCCGCTCGGTGCCGTAGCCGCGGGCGGCGGACTTGAACGCGTTGACGAGCTGCTGCAGCTGGCGTTCGAGGCCGAAGATGCAGTCGCCGTACTTCGCGGCGAAGTCGAAGAAGAACCGGTAGCGGGTGATCTTCTCCTTGAACTCGAACACCTCGTCGGTGCCGTGCGAGAGGATCATGTCGTACAGGCGCTGGTACGCCGTCCGGCAGACCTCGGGCGCGTCGAGGACGATGTCGAGGTACTCCGCGAACGACCCGTCCCAGTGGATCTTGCGGTAGTCGCCGAGGTTCTGCTGCTGCTTCAGGGTGTCGAGGATTTCCTTGCTGGCGGACATCGCGGTCACCTCCCTGCACGGCGGACGGGCCCGCCGAGGATCGTCGGGTCAGGGGGCCGGGGGCGCGTGCGAGCCCCCGACCGAGTTGCCGGTCGCTTCCGCGATGATCGACGTCGGCGAGACGGACCGGCTCAGGACGAGAAGAGAAAGAGCGGTCGGGACGGCGGGTTCGCGGCAGGGGCCGGGGTCGGCCCGTCATGCGGCGGTCGCATCCCCTCGGGGGTTCGTTACCGGAACGCGGCGGGACAGGGAACCGTCCTGCTGTCCCATTGTACCCGTCGCCGCCCGGCGGCGTCAAATCGCGGGTCGGGTGCCGCGCTCCCTGCCATCCAGCATCGCAACGAAACGGTCGGCCTGTCAAGATCGGTTTGCACGCCGCGCGGGGCGCGTCCCGGCCCGGGCTGGAAAGCGCCGGCCAGCCCCTTGCGTCGCGTCGGGCCGTCGGCTATCCTCATCCCGACAAATCGTCCGCTCCAACCTCGGGGGGTGTATGCGCTCCGATCCGCTGACGCGACAACGGCGCTGGTTCGGCCTCGGCCTGATCACCGTGGCGGCCCTGGCCACCTACTACTACTGCTTCTCGGCCGGCCTGCCGGTCCTCTGGGGCCCGTCCGCCTACGCGGCCGACGTCGCCGCCGGCCGGGAACTGTTCGAGCACGAGTGGACGCCGAATGACCCGCTCGCGCACGGCGACGGCCTCGGCCCGGTCTTCAACGCCAAGTCCTGCGCGGCGTGCCACTTCCAGGGCGGCCTCGGCGGCGGCGGCGAGGTCCAGCACAACGCCGTCGGCTTCGAGGTGCTCCCCCGTCCGAACGACCCGACGTTCGTCACCGGCTCGATCCACAACTTCAGCGTCACGCCAGGCCAGAAGGAATCGGCCACCCTCGTCCGCAAGCTCTACCCGGTCGTCCCCGGCCGGACGACGCGCGGCGGCGATCCGCACTGCCCGACGGTGAGCGTCGTCCCCGACTTCGACCCGGTCCGGACCGAGTCGATCCAGACGACGGCCCTGTTCGGCTCCGGCTGGATCGACCTCATCTCCGAGCGGGCGATCCGCCACAACCAGCAGTCGCGCATCACGAGCGACGCCCTGAACGAGGTCATCGGCACGTTCGCCAAGGTGCCGGTCGGCCGGCTGCGCGTCCTGCCCGACGGCCGGGTCGGCCGGTTCGGCTGGAAGGCGCAGCACGCGACCCTGAGCGAGTTCGTCGCCGCCGCCTGCGCCAACGAACTCGGCCTCGGCACGCCGACGATGGCCCAGGCCAAGCCGCTCAAGGGGGCCGCGTCCGAGTGCGCCGCGGACCTGGACCGGACTCAGTTCCACCAGCTCGTCTCGTTCGTCAAAATGCTGCCCAAGCCGGTCGAGGTGACGCCGGAGCGGCCGGCCGACCGCGACGCGGCCGCCAAGGGCAAGGAACTGTTCGCAACCGTCGGCTGCGCGACGTGCCATGTGCCGGACCTGGGCGGCGTCTCGGGCGTGTACAGCGACTTCCTGCTCTACACGATCGAGGACCCGACCAAGCCGGGCGGCTCCGGCGGTGGGTACAACGAGCCGGTCCTGCCGCAGATGCAGCTGCCATCCCGGCCGGAAGATGAGCCGAAGCCGAGCGAGTGGAAGACGCAACCGCTGTGGGGCATCGCCGACTCGGCCCCGTACCTGCACGACGGCTCGGCCAAGACGCTCAAGGACGCCATCCTCCGCCACCAGGGCGACGCCAAGGCCGTTACCGAGGCGTACACCAAGCTGCCGGCGAACGACCAGGCCGCGGTGATCGCGTTCCTCAAGACGCTGAAGGCCCCGCCGGACGCGACGCCGCTGCGCGACGCCGCCATCACGAAGCTGACGCCGTAACCACCCCGGCAGACACGACACGAACCCAGGCACGGACGTGCCTGGGTTCGTCGTTTTTGGGAATCCCCGCGATTCCCTTGCCTCGCCGCGATCCTGGGTTAGAATGATGCTAGATAGGTTGAAAGTTGATGATACTAGTAATATATCGACCCCAACCTCGCTCTTCTCTGGATCGTGGGGTGCTGGCATGGCTGTCCACCGTTTCCGTGAACTATTGAACGTGACCCCCTCGCAGCCGCCCCACGGCTCGGGGCCGGCCGGGTTCATGCCGTGTCCGGCGGCGGTGTATCAGGTCCTGTCCGCCGAGCAGCGCCAGTTCGTCGCCGAGGTTTATCGCCTCGCGCGGGAGCAGGTCGAGCAACAATCCTGCACGCAGGTGTCGCGACTGCCGAGTTTCTCTGCGAACTGACGGCTCGAACGCCTCGAACACACCGACACCCTGCCAGCCCGACTTCCCGGGCGGGCAGGGTGTTGTTCGTTCTCGGCCTTGTCGGGGCGTTCTCCCCTCCGGTCTTCCCCGCAACCTGACCAAGTAGTCCTCCCCCTCAACAAACCCCGTCTCTTTGGGCTTGTCATACATTACTATATGCATCATTTTAGTTAACATTAAGGCCGGAGAGACCGGCGAGCGTGTCTGACCGCGGAGGAACGAACCATGACCCAGGTCCGCCGAGGGGGCTTTACCCTGATCGAGTTGCTCGTCGTGATCGCGATCATCGCCATCCTGATCGGCCTGCTGTTGCCGGCGGTCCAGAGGGTGCGCGAGGCGGCCGGGCGGACGTGGTGCCAGAACAACCTCAAGCAACTCGGCCTGGCGGTCCACGGCTTCCACGACGCGCGCAAGGTCCTCGTCCCCGCCTGGATCGGCGACAATAGCCTCGACCCGGACGGTTGGGCGACGTGGGCCGTCCTGCTCCTGCCGTACCTGGAGCAGGACAACGTCTACCGCGAGTGGGACCTGCGCTACGCCGCATCGCGGCAGAAGCCGGCTGCGTACCAGGCCCAGCTCTCGGTGCTGAACTGTCCCGGCCGGCCGCCGTTCGAGCTGAGCGTCGGCGACTTCGCCACGCCGGGCGGTGGCCTGAGCGACTACGCCGCCGTGTTCGGTACGGCGGCGAACGGCTTCAAATCGAACGGGCCGATCATCCCGGCGAACGGGCCGTACTCGGCCGACGCGGCCGGCGTGCCGATCCTGCTCAGCTGGCAGGGGAAGGTCACCCTGGTCGGCGTGACGGACGGCACGTCGAACACGTTGCTGATCGGCGAGAAGCACGTCCGGCCGAACTCGCTCCGCGGCAAGAACGAGGACCGGAGCGTCTTCGGTGGCCAGAACAACTCCGTCCGGCGGATGGCTGGCCTCGCGGCGAACGGCGACCTGCGGCCGCTACGCCGGCCGGACGACCAGAGCGGGGCCCTGGCAAACACGAGCTTCGGCGGGCCGCACCCGGGCGTGTGCCAGTTCGTCCTCGTCGATGGCAGCGTCCGCGGCGTGCCGCTTACGATCTCGAACCCGACGCTGACCGCCCTGGTCGGCCGGGCGGACGGCCTGGTGATCGGCAACGACTTCTGACCCCGGAGGGAGCCATGCGCACGACCATCTTTGCGGTTCTGCTGGCGGCCGGCTGCGCCCCGAGCGGGCCCCGGACGTATCCCGTGTCCGGTCGGATCGACCTCGGCGGCGACGTCGCTGTCCTGGCCGGCAGCCACGTCGAGGCGGTGCTGGCGACCGACCCGTACGTCCGGGCGTCCGGCGAGATCCAGCCGGACGGCACATTCACCCTCCAGAGCCAGCACGGCGGGACGATCGCCGGCGGGGCGATTGAGGGGGGTTACACAATCCGGCTCCTGCTCAACGACGACGACAAGCCGCGCTACCGCAAGGCGAAGGCGGCCGTCGCGGGTCGCTTCCTCAAGTTCGAGTCGTCCGGCCTGACGCTGCGCGTCCCGGCCGACGGTCCGGTCGTCCTCAAGGTGCCCGGGCGGTGATTGCCGACGCGACGCTGGCCGGGCTGGACGACTACGTCGTCGGCTACCGCGACGTGTTCCGGCGGCGCGACCAGCTGGACCGATTCCGGGCGTACCTGCGCGGCCTGCTCGACGGCGACCCGGCCCGGTCGGTCGAGGCGATCGCGGCCCGGCACGGCGGCCCGGGTAACGGCTCGGCCCAGGCGTTGCAGCACTTCGTCACGTCGAGCCCGTGGGACGCGGAGCGGCTGCTGACGGCGTACCGGGCCGGGCTCGGGCCGCGCTGGCACGACCCGGCCGCGGTGTGGGTCGTCCTCGACCTGGCCTTCCCGAAGAAGGGCCGCCACTCGGTCGGCGTACAGCGGCAACTGGCCCGGCCGCTCGGCCGGAAGGTGAACTGCCAGGTCGCCGTCGCGGTAGCCCAGGTCGGCCCGGCCGGCGTCGTGCCGCTCGGCGTGCGGCTCTACCTGCCGGCGCGGTGGCGGACCGACGCGGCCGGGTCGAAGGTCGAGACGGCGGTCGCCCTGCTCGACCGGATCGCGACGGAGCGGCCGCGGCCGGCCGGGGCGGTCGGCGACGCCGGCTACCGGGCGTCGCCGGAGTTCGCCGCGGCGCTGGCGGATCGCGGCCTGCCGTGCCTGGAGGAGGACGACCTGGTGACGCGCGGCCTGGAGCGGTTCGCGTGGCTGGAGCGCCACCTCGGCCTGGGCCGGTTCGAGGGCCGGACGTGGCGCGGCTGGCACCACCACGCCGGCCTGGTGCTGGCGGCGTTCGGGTTCCTTGCGCAGGCGGTGAATTGAGGCGGAGGGCTCCGACGCTCCGACCCACCTCCGGCCTACTCCCCGACCAGGCGGTCGTGCCGCTTGCGGACCTGGAGCGCCGAGTCGGGGAACTCGAAACGGCCGAGGACGAACTCCTCGATGGCCGCCCGTACCTGTTTGGCGCACGCCGTCGGCGAAACTCGGCCAGCCCCCGTGCCCAGACCCGGGAATGCGACACGGCGGACCCGGTCGGCGACGGGCTGGCCGGCCAGTTCACCGCAGGAGAACCGCCCCCGCAAGACCAGCAGGAACACTGCCCGCGCCGCCAGGTAGGGGTGGACGCACCGGCCCAGTGGGGCTGGAACCCGCATCGTCGGCGCAGCGATCAAGTACGGGATGCGCGCGTGCCCGGTCGGGACGACGTCGGCCCGGCCGACGAGCAACTCGCCGTCGTGGCAGCCGCGGATGCACGCCTGCACCCGCTCCTGCACGGCCGAGCCGAAGTACTCGGTGTAGAGCCGATCGATGCCACCGTCCATGAACCCGAAGCTGTTCGCCGGGCTGACGACGGCGTCGCAGGCAACGTCGAAGATCGAGCCGTGGTGGACCTCGACGCCGCGCAGGTCACCGCACCACCGCTGCCACGCGGTGGCGAGCGGTCCGTCGAGGGCGGTCAAGACGATTCCGAGGTCTTCCACTTCCGACCTCCGCCATTGAGCGTTATCGGCGTCGCCCTCACGCCGCGATCACTTCGGCCGCACGCCGCTAACCGCGAGGCCGAACGTCTGGTCGAACCCCGCCGTCGCGGCGTGCTGATCGATTGCCACACGATGCGCCCCGACGACGACCTTCCACACGCCCGGCGTCGGCTTCCCCACGAAGACGTTCTCGACGTTGTTCACCCGGTCCGCCTCGCCGCCGGGGGACGACTCGTTCGCCGTCAGCAGGCCGACGTTGCCACGATAGACCGTGCCGTCCGGGGCGGTGACCGTCAGGTCGAGGTCGTTGACGAGGGCCTTCGCCGCCGTCGTCGCCGCGACCGGGTCGGTCCACGCCAGCGTCGCGCGCAGTTCCGGCTCGCCCTCGGCCACGGTCAGGGCGTACTCGACGCCGCGGCCGGCCGGCAGCGGCAGCTCCTCATCGATGACGAACAGCCGGTCGCGCACGTCCCACACCCGGCCGAGGTCGGCCATGCCCCAGCCCTGCCGAAAGCGCGGGAACGCCGGCTTCTCGCCGTCCGTCGGGTAGCGGAACGCCGAGCCGACGAGCAGGGCCTTCGCCGTCGCGGCGTGCGGCTTGCGGTCGGCGACGGTCTTGCCGGCCGGCCGGGTGCCGAACGCCCCGTCCGCCCACGCCTCCATCAGCAGGCCGAAGTGGCCGGCCGTCACCGGCGTGGCGCAGCTCGTCCCGGCGAAGTTCTCGTAGTTGCGCGGCCCCGAGGCGTGCGTCGTGAAGACGCCGTAACCGAAGTGGACCAGGTCCGGCTTGACCCGGCCGTCCGGAGCCGGGCCGCTCGTCGCGTTCAGCGGCCGGTGGTCGTCGCGCTTCACGCTGCCGTGCGGATGCACGCCGCCGACGCAGACGACGTTCTTCGCCCAGCTGCCGCTCTGGCCACTCTCCGGCCTGTCGTTGCCGATCGCGACGCAGGCGAGCAGGTCGTGCGTCAGCACCCAGTCGTCGAGCACGGTCGCGTAGCCGTCGTACCACGTCACGTCCTCGCCGCCCCAGCCGCCGCTGCTGTCGGAGAAGGCCGCCGCCCGGTGCTCGTGGACGAAGCGGTCCATCAGGTCGTAGCCGTCGTGAGAGGCGTTATCTTTGCGCGACGCGAAGACGAGGCCGCCAGCCGGCAGCAGGCCGCGCGCCCGGGCGTCGAGCCGCCCCTCGCCGCACAGGATGCCAGCGATCGCCGTGCCGTGGTTCCAGTTGCCGCGCGGCATCGTGCCGAGGATCGTCAAGGGCCGGGCGAGCAGGTCGGCGTGGTCGGCCCGGACGCCGTCGTCCCAGAACGCGACCTTGACGCCGTACCCGTCGTAGCCGGCCGCCTTGAGGCGGTCCGCGCCGCACAGCTCGCGCACCTGGGCCATCGTGATTCGGGCCTTCTCGCCGCCGTAGACGTCGCGCGTGATCTGCTGTGGCGTGAAGCCCTGGGCGACCCGCTCGACGGCGGCGACCTCGTCCGCCCCGGCGACGACGGCCACCTTGCCGAGCGGCACGTGGGCGACGAGATACTTGCCCTTCGCGCTGGTGAACAGGACCGCGCCGCCGGCGTCGTTCACAACCTTGGCGACTGACTTCTTCGCGGCGTCGGCCCGGTCGAAGAGGAAGACGCGCACCTGGCGCATCCCGGCCGGCTCGCCGACGGGGAGGGTCCGGCCGAAGGAGTCCGCCTTCGGCTCGGGGAATACGCCGGCCTCGATCCGGTACGCCGGGTGGTACGGCCCGACCCAGCGAACGGCGTCGAGCTTGCGGACCGCCTCGACCTTGTCCGGGTCGAGGCGGACGACGTAGGCGTCGTCGGGCAGGTACGCCAGCGGCACCGCCCCGGCCTTGGCGAGCGCGTCGCGGAACGGCCCATCGACGGCCCCGCGCGCCTGGACGATCCAGAGCCGGCCCGTCGGAGCGGCCCGCCGGTCGGCCGGCACGGCCGGCTCGCCGACGAGCGGGTCGAACGCCGCGAACCGAAGGTGGACTTTCTTCGCCTTCTCCGGCGGCGCAGCCGGCAGGTCGATCATCCGGCCTCGGTGCAGCCGGCGACCCTCGACGCGGATCGACAGGTGCTCGTTGACCGGGGCGAAGACGCGCGGCCCGAGTTCATTCCAGTCCTTGAGGAACGGCATCGTGCCGCGATCGCCGTCCGGCGAGCGGACGGCGTCGTCGTACCGGGCGTCGCGCACGGCGCCGACGACGACGTGCATCCCCTGGCCGTGCTTCGCGGCGTCGTAGATCGGCGTCAGGCCGATCCAGTAGTCGCCGGGGTCGAGGCGGCGGTCGAGGCCGGACGCCCGCACGGCGAAGATGCCGTCCTTCACCTCGCGCACGGTGACGGCGACGGCCTTGCCGGCGCGCGGGTCGTCGTCGGCGGTCGGCGTGTCAGCCTTGCCCTTCGGGAAGACGTTGAAGCGGGCCTTGTCGAGGGCGGCCCACTTCTCCGGGGCGCGGGCGGTCGTGAAGATCGTGACGGCCTCGATGTGCCAGCCGGCCTCGGGGACGGTGATCGCCGACAGGCCGTAGATGCCGCCCGGCCGGGCGGCGTCAGCGCTTTCGAGCTGGCGGTAGGTCGCCCAGCCGGGCCGGTCGGCGGGGTGGACGAAGCGGGTGCGGTCGCAGAGGACGTCCGGCGCGGGCTGGACCGCGAGACAGACGGCGGTCAGCACGAGACAGGACGGCGACATGACTGCTCACTCCTCGTCGCTGGCCTTCTCCTCCTCCGGCATCTCCCATTCGCCGAACGGGTCGTCGAGCACCGCCCACGCCGCCGGGCTCTGCTTCATCTCGGCGTCGGTCAGCAGGGCGGCGTCGAGGGCCTGCCGCAGGGCGGCGTGGTCGAGCTTGATGCCGACGAAGAGCAACTCCTGCCGCCGGTCGCCCCACTCGGCGTCCCAGCCCGGCTGGGCGGCGTCCCAGCGCGCCTTGTCGGCGCGGGCCTCGTCGTCGGGCAGGGCGGCCAGCCAGTAGCCGGCCGACGCCAGCCGGGCCGCCCCACCGGCCAGGCCGAGCAGGCCGGCGACCGCCATCCGCGTGCAGAGCCAGAACAGCCCCTTGACCCGCAGCAGGCCGCGGTGCGGCGTCTCCAGCACCTTCATCAGCCGGTCCGGGTGGAACGGCCGACGCGCCCGGTAGACGAAATGGCTGATGCCGTTCGCGTCCGGCGGCCCCTCGTCCGGCTGGCCGGCCGGCAGCAGGTTCGCCGCCGCCTGGGCCGCCGCGTAGTCGAACTTGCGCGTGTTGAGGATCTGCTCCAGCGGCACCTCGCCGTTCGTCGCGTGGAGCAGCTCGGCGGTCGGGTTCAGCTTGCGTAGGATCGCCGCCACCACGGCGGCGTGGTGCGGCGGGACGAGGTCGGTCTTGTTCAGCACAAGGACGTTCGCCACCTCGACCTGGTCGACGAGCACATCGACGACCGTCCGGTCGTCGCGCGGGTCGAGGGCCAGGCCGCGATGGACGAGGTAGTCGGCCCGGACGTACTCGTCGATGAACGTCCGGGCATCGACGACCGTGACGAGCGTGTCGAGGCGGGCGTACTTCGACAGGCTGTTGCCCTGGTCGTCGGTGAAGGCGAACGTCTCGGCGATGGCGAGCGGCTCGGCGATGGCGCTCGCTTCGAGGACGAGGTAGTCGTACTTCTGCTCCTGGGCGAGCCGGCCGACGGCGAGGATGAGCCCATCCTGGAGCGTGCAGCAGACGCAGCCGAGCGGCAGGGCCAGGACGGTGACGCCCTCGGCGGCCGGCGCGACGCCGTCGTTGACGAGGACGGCGACGTTCTTGCCGTGGCGGTTGGCCAGGACGTGGGCCACCAGCGCGGTCTTGCCCGCGCCGCGGAACCCGGAGAGGACGGTGACCGGCAGCGGCTTCATGGGCGTCTCCCGGTTCACTCCTCCCCGGCGCGCTCCGGCCGCAGGGCGCGGACGATCGCCCCGGCGATCCACATCTCGCTGCCGGCGATCTCGGCCAGCTCCTTCTCCAGCTGCTGGCGGTAGTCGCTCCGGCTGTTCGCCTCCAGCACCCGCCGCGTCTCGTCGCCGGACGCGACGCGCTTGTACAGCTCCTCGAAGACCGGCTTCGCCGCGTCGCGGAAGCGCTTGAACCAGTCGAGCGCCCCGCGCTGGGCCGTCGTCGAGCAGTTGGCGTACATCCAGTCCATGCCGTTCTCGCCGATGAGCGGGTAGAGGCTCTGCGTCGCCTCCTCGACCGTCTCGTTGAACGCCTCGCTCGGGCTGTGGCCCATCGCCCGGAGCACCTCGTACTGGGCCAGCCACAGGCCGTAGATCGCCCCCATCAGCACGCCGCGCTCGCCGGTCAGGTCGCTGAAGACCTCCTTCTGGAACGTCGTCGGGAAGAGGTAGCCCGAGCCGATCGCGATGCCGAGCGCCTCGGCCCGCTCCTTCGCCCGGCCGGTCGCGTCCTGGTGGATGGCGTAGCTGGCGTTGATGCCCTTACCCTCGAGGAAGAGCCGCCGCACCGTCGTGCCGGAGCCCTTCGGCGCGACGAGGATGACGTCGATGTCCTTCGGCGGCACGACGCCGGTCTGGTCGCTGTAGACGATGCTGAACCCGTGCGAGAAGTAGAGGGCCTTGCCCTTGGTCAGCAGCGGCAGCACGTTGGGCCACTGCTCCTTCTGGCCGGCGTCGGAGAGGAGGTACTGGATGATCGTGCCGCGCTTGATCGCCTCCTCCATCGGGAAGAGCGTCTCGCCGGGGACCCAGCCGTCCTGCTTGGCGAGTTCGTAGGACTTGTTGCCTTCGCGCTGGCCGACGATGACCTTGACGCCGTTGTCGCGCATGTTGAGCGACTGGCCGCGGCCCTGGACGCCGTAGCCGAGGACGGCGACGACCTCGTTGCCGAGGACGGCCTTGAGCTTCTCCGGCGGATAGTCGGACCGCTCGACCACCGTCTCCTTCACGTCGCCGACCTGGATCTCGCGCATCGCCTACGTCTCCGGTGGTCTTTCGCCTCGTCAACGGACCGGGTCAATCTACGGGCGCAAGGGGGGGCCGGCCACGGCGTCGGCCCGCCGGAAGAGTTGCCCGGCCAGGAAAATCGGGCAGAATGGAGCAGGAGGGCCGTCGTCATGAGTACCGAGCATGTCCCGGGCCAGACGCCGCCGTTCGTCGAGACGCTGCCCGCGCCGGGTCCGCCGCGGCCGCCGGTGGTCCCGGCGGCGGTCGGCGACCGCTACCGGCTCACGTCCCTCCTCGCCGCCGGCGGCATGGGCGAGGTCTGGCGAGCCGACGACCGCACCCTCGGCCGGGTCGTCGCGGTCAAGGTCGTACGGCCCGAGCTGCTCGACCACGCCGGCTCCCTGGCCCGGTTCGAGGACGAGGCCCGCATCACCGGCCGGCTGCAGCACCCGGGCGTACCTGCAGTGTACGACCTCGGGGCGCTGTCCGACGGCCGGCCGTTCCTGGCGATGAAGCTGATCGCCGGACGGACGTTCGCCGACCTCCTCGCCGAACGGCGGGATCTGCCGCGCGACTTGCAGGTGTTCGAGCAGGTGTGCCAGACGGTGGCGTACGCCCACGGCCAGGGGGTGATCCACCGCGACCTCAAGCCGCACAACGTCATGGTCGGCGCGTTCGGCGAGGTCCAGGTCATGGACTGGGGCCTCGCCAAAGTCCTGGCGAGCCGCGAACGTCCGCTTGGCGAGCCGGGGGCTGCTTCCAGAAAAGCCCCCGGAGGACACCCCTCCGTTACCGATGCGTGCCCTCCGGGGGCTTTTCTGGAAGCAGCCCC
>Ga0268299_1000623_pt1 | contig 98545 bp, 87 predicted proteins | sample NOBtaG_FD_193484 | JGI IMG/M metagenome (GOLD analysis project Ga0268299, IMG submission 193484) | Activated sludge microbial communities from bioreactor in Nijmegen, Gelderland, Netherland - NOB reactor | ecosystem: Engineered > Bioreactor > Aerobic > Activated sludge | place: Netherlands...
TCCCGCTTGACCACGGCGTAGCACTCACAACTCAGCTGCTCCAGTTTGGGCCGGTCCAGCACCGTGATCTGGCCGCGGCTGTAGTGGATTACGCCCGCCCGCTGCAACTTGCCGGCCGCCTCGGTAACGCCTTCGCGGCGCACACCCAGCATGTTCGCAATCAGCTCCTGGGTCATGGTCAGGCGGTTGTCCGGCAAGCGGTCCAGCGAAAGCAACAACCAGCGGCACAACTGCTGGTCGATCGTGTGGTGGCGGTTGCAGACCGCGGTCTGGGACATCTGCGTGATGAGTGCCTGCGTGTAGCGCAGGAGCAGGATTTGCAACTCGCCGTGGCGGTTGAATTCTTCCTTCAGCTGCTGACTAGGCAGCCGGTAGGCGCTGCCGGCGCTCTGCACGATCGCCCGACTGGGGGTGCTTTCGCCGCCCATGAACAGGGAAATGCCGATCAGGCCCTCGTTGCCGACCACGGAAATTTCCGCCGACGCGCCGCTTTCCATCACGTACAGCAACGACACGATGGAATCGGTTGGGAAATAGACGTGACGCAAGGTGTCGCCGGACTCGTAAAGCACCTTGCCCAGCGGCAGGCTTACCGGTTCCAGGCGCGGAAACAGGCGGCTCTGCACGTCCGGTGGCAAAGCTGCCAGAAGGTGGTTTTGCTGTGGCACGGGGCCCTCCTGCATCGGGTTTGTATGTTGGACACCCTTGTGGGCGGCGACCTCAACGCCCGCCCAATAGGGTACGGAGGCCTGATCCATGCTCAGTACGGTACCGTACATAACATGCCCGGAGGGGCTGTGGGCGTCGCGCCGCGCGCCACATGGCACGGAACGCAGCCAGGGCGCCTTGTGTGTGTTGCCGTACAGACCGAACGGATCCGCAGCGACCATTCTGCGTACCTTGTCGATTCAGGATCGAGGATTCGGACGTGCTTGAAACAATTGCGATTGTGCTGTTGGTCCTGTGGGCCCTGGGACTGGTTTCGTCCTACTCCATGGGTGGATTGATCCACATCCTGCTGGTGGTGGCGATCGTCATGATCCTGGTGCGGGTGATTCAGGGACGACGGATCTGAGCGTGCCAGCGCGCGGGCCCTGTGCCCCTGGGGCGTGAAGATCAAGGCTGCCTGAGGGAGATCACAGGATGGATGCACAAAAACTTGCCGCGATCGCGCTGATCGTGGCCGGCGCCCTGGGGCTCGCCTATGGCGGGTTCAGCTACACCAGGGAAACCCACGAGGCCGACCTGGGACCGCTGCACATGTCGGTAGCCGAGAAGAAGCGGGTCAATGTCCCGGTCTGGGCGGGTGCTGGCGCCATCGTAGCGGGCGGGCTTCTGCTGGTAGTCGGCCGCAAAAGCTGAGCCTGGCCAGCGCTGGGCGATTCGGCGCCGCCCTGGGTCCATAACGACCGAACGCCCCCGCCCGGCACCCGGCCAGCAGGTTCCGGGCGCCGGCCTTGTGGCGCAACCGTGGCGGGTCGGCTGCCGGCCAGAGTGTGACTGCGACCGGGGGTGGTGCCCGGCCGGACGTACCGTGTGGTGGTCGTCGGCAACACGTGGGCTAGCGCACGGAACGGGCCCGATGCCGCGCCCCAGAATGACGGCGACCTACTGAAAGCCGGCGCTCATGTGGCAGACAGAAACTCACTCGAAATCCGATGTCATGGACAACGACCTTTCCACCGTACTGCTTGTCTCGGACTGCGCCGCTGATGCGATGCTCATTCGCAAGGCATTGGCCACGTCGGTTGATGAAGAATGGACGCTGCAACAAGTCAACCGGATTTCAGACGGCATTGACCGTTTGCACAGACCCGGAATCGTCGCGGTGTTGCTTGACCTGTTCCTGCCCGACAGTCAAGGCATAAAGACCTTCGAGATGATGTTCAGGGCCGCGCGGCGGGTTCCGATACTGATTCTGACCAGCGCAGAAAATTCGGCGGTCGCCCGACAAGCCATGCAGTTTGGCGCGCAGGATCATCTCCTGAAGAGTCGCCTTGACACGTACTGGTTGCCGCGGATTCTGCGCAGCGTGATCGAGCGTCACACCAACGAGCAGGCCGCGTCGGTCGTTACCGATCGCGCCCAGACCACGCTGAACTCGATCGGCGATGCCGTGCTGAGCACCGATCTTGCGGGCAATGTGACGTATCTTAATCCGATAGCTGAAGACATGACCGGCTGGACTGATGCGCAGGCGACCGGTCACTCTGTTGTCGAGGTATTCAGAATCGTTGACGGCATTACGCGCGACGCGGCGCCCAACCCATTACAGCAGGCAATCCAGGAAGACAAAGCCGTGGGCCTGACCGCCAACTGCGTGCTTATCCGGCGCGATGGAACGGAATATGCCATCGAAGATTCGGCCGCTCCAATCCGTGATGCTGCCGGCAAGACAAGCGGAGCGGTAATCGTGTTTCGCGATGTGACTGCCGCCCGCGCCAAGGCGCAACACATGGCTTACCTGGCCCATCACGACGCCCTGACCAATTTGCCGAACCGCATATTGCTGGGCGACCGGATTGAAAATGCAATATCCCTGGCACGCCGTCACGGCAAGCAGGGCGCCGTGCTGTTTCTGGACCTGGATGGATTCAAACAGATCAATGACTCTTTGGGTCATCTGGTGGGCGACAAACTGCTCCAGTCGGTGGCACAACGCCTGCTGACCTGCGTGCGCGGATCGGACACCGTAAGCCGCCAGGGCGGAGATGAATTTGTAGTCCTGCTGTCGGAAATCCAGCACGCCCGGGATGCCGGCCTGAGCGCCCAGAAGATGCTGAATGCCCTGGCAGCACCGCATACCATCGCCGACTCCGACATTCGGATCAGCGTCAGTATCGGTATCAGTCTGTTTCCCGGGGAAGGTCAAGCGGCGACCCCCGCGGCCTTGATCCGCTGCGCGGATGCCGCGATGTACCACGCCAAAAACGAAGGGCGAGCCAACTATCAGTTTTTCAGGCAGGGCATGAAGGCCGGCGCACGTTCGCCGCAACTTCCCGAGCAGCAGGCGGCACGCCGCGCCAAGTCAAAAAAGGCGCGAGCCGTCTTGCCACTCACGCACCCGGCCCGACACTGCGCCGACTAGGCTCCATCCTGGACTTCCCGGCTGCCGCTACCCGAACGAGCGCTCGCCGCTCAGCTCGAACCGCACGCCTCGCCGCCTTGCCGGCATCGAGCGCCCACGCGTCGCGCAACAGTCGTGCTGGTGACGCAGGAACTGGCGCCGACGCCGCGTTTCTACACCGACGTGATCGGCATGGCAGTCTCGGATCGCGGCGCCGAGGAATGGGGCGGTCTGACCATCCAGGCGGTGTTTTTGCACTGCAACCGCCGCCATCACTCGATCGCGCGGGGTGCCGGCACGCCGCCCGTCAAGCGCACGGCACATTTCGAAATGCACGTGCCGGACATCGACGCGGTGCGCTTTGCCTGGGAGCGTGCCTGCGCCGCCGGGTGGAAATCACCCACCTGCCCGTCCGCCACACGGACGACGTGTTTTCGTTCTACGGCCCCACACCGCCAGGCTTCGAGTGGGAGATCGGCACCGCCGGCTACGATGTTGGCCCCAACTGGCGCCAGCGGCACCTGACGCGCTTCACCGCCTGGGGGCATCAGCCGCCTGCGAGCTGAAGGCCCGGCGCCCCGTTGGGCGGCGCTTGCTAGCCTTCCAGCACGGCCTTCGCGCCGGCCAGCCCACCCTGATAGACGCTGGAAATGAAGGCCACCGCGTCTACCGGCGCGTCCTTCAGCGGCAGGAAACTGGCCGTCCACGTGATGCGGGCACCGTTGCCGGCCGGGGTCACGGCAAGGCGCGACAGGTACTCGGTGCATGGCAGCGCGCCGGCGATGGCCGCGTACTCGTAGTAGCGGGCCGTGTCGTCACGCGCCTCCTGGCGCTCGGTGAGCTGGTTGCCATCGGGCATGGTCAGGTAGCGCAAAGCGCCGATGCCACTGCCTTCGACGACGCTGTTGACCACCGCGGGAAACCAGCCGACCAGGCCGGCGAAATCGCCCACCAGCGCCCAGGCCTCGTCCGGGGATGCGCTCACGTCGATGGTTGCGGTCACCGTTGTCTTGTTCATGCGCTCCTCCGGTTGGCTTTTGAAATTTTGTGGCCGACGCTTGCGATGGTGACGTGTGAAGCAAAGGCGCAGGCGGGCGCCTGGGGCGCGCTCGAACGATGGCGCGTCAGTCCGTCACGGTCCTGTAGGCGCTGCGGAAGTACAACAGCGGCGGCAGCGGCTCGCCAATGGCGGCCTGCTTGATCTCGCCGACCAGGATCACGTGGTCGCCGCCGTCGTAACTGTTGCGCAGCGTGCAGTCCATGTGCCCGATCGAGCCTTCGACGATCGGCGCGCCGGTGACACCCGGCCGGGTGACGATGCCGTCCATCTTCTCCGGACCACCTTTCTTGGCCAGGCGGTTCGAGATGTCCTGCTGGCTCTCGGCCAGGATGTTGATGCTGAAGGCGCCGGCCGCCTCGATCACTTTCAGCGTCTCGGAATCCCGGATCAGGGCAAACAGCGCCAGCGGCGGGTCCAGCGACAGTGAACTGAAGGAGTTGACGGTAATACCGTAGCGGCGGCCGTCGGCATCGCTGGCACACACCGCGGTAACTCCGGTACAGAACTGGCCGAACACCTGCCGCAGGGCTTTGGGGTCGAGGGTACTGGTCAAGATGGCTCCCTGATCGTGTGGTGGAAAAATGACGCGCTCAGTCCGGCCAGGCGATGCCCTCGGCCGCATACGCCTCGCGCAGCAGGTCGGTGGCCAGCCAGTCCCGGGTCGGGAAGTTGTTTTCGATGAAGCCGTGCGCGTGCAGGAAGCTTTTCATGATCTCCAGCGTCTCGATCAGGCGCATGCTCAGTTCCGGCTTCAGCTTCTGGTGCAGGTCCGGCGTGTAGTAAAGGTCGATGTCCGCCGGCGTGACACCCGTTTCAAGCGCCAGGGCTGCAGTCGCCGCGATCTTGTTCTCAGGTTGCGCCGCCCAGGTGGCGGCCTTCAGCAGCGTGCAGGCATAGCGGACCACCATGTCGGGCCGCTCGCGCACCAGCGAGTTGCTGACTGTGAGCAGACGCGGGGTGGCATTGTTGACCTTGGCCCACAGCGGCTTGGCCTCGATCAGGTTGTACAGCATGCGGATTCCGCCGCCGGATTCACGCTGCATGGCGGCGATCTCGCCGCCCTTCGCGAAGAAGGCGTCGACCTTGCCGTCCAGCAGGGCCCGCATCTGGCAGCTGTAGTACGAGGGAATCTGCCGCGCCTGGGCGTCCGCGAAACCGGGATTGAGCAGCTGGTAGTGGTCGCCGGTTTCCACCACGTCGGTGAATACGGCGTCGGCCTCATGAAGGCCGTGCAGTTCGAGCGCCGACACAAAAGCTTTCTTGGCCGCGAAGCGGAAGAAATTCATGATCAGCTTGGGCCATACCGGCAGCGCCAGGCGCTTGCCAGCCAGATCCCGCACCGAGTGGATGGGATCGTCGGTGCGCACGAACAGGCCCAGCGTCTCCTCGACAAAGCTGATCCCCAGCAGCGAGGTATCCGCCCCGCGCGAGCGGGCCCACACCGGCGGCGAGCCGCCGCCCTCGCGGAACGAATCCTCCAGCGTGTGCGCGAAATGGGTGTCCGAGTTGGCGCGGCCCAGTTCCTTGATGTTGTGGACCTCGCAGTCGGTACCGACAAACTCGCTGTCGAACAGCTTGCGCTGATAGGCGATACCGGAGGCGGTCGGCACCGGGCAGCGGGTGTACCAGATCGTGCGGGCCATGCGGGTGTGTTTCCTGTTGCGTTGATCGGGGCAGGCGGCGGCTCAGACGCCGATTTCGAGTTCGTGATGGAAGGCGAAATCCGGATCGCCGACAGCGCGCACTTTCTCGCGCACCTGCGGGCGATCCAGAAATACCAGCCGGCCCGCGTCCCACACCTTCTCGCCGTCGAACTCGATGGTCGGGTCGACCACCGGAATCGACATCTCGCCCGGCTGCACCGGGCCGATGGTATGGAAGTGCACGATGCGCGGGTTGGCGTGGACCATGTACATCCACTGATCCAGGCCCTGCTCGGGCCCGGCCGTGACGGCGCAGCGCGGGTTGATGCCGGCGTGCCAGGAATTGACGATGTAGGGCTCCTTGCCCATCTCGCTGCCGCACTTTTCCATGTAGGCGCGCAGCTGCGCCACGGCCTGCGGGTCGCCGTCGAAGCCGGTGATGCGACCATGATCGATCTGGATCATCACCGGGCTCGGCAGGGCGATGCCGTTGGGCTCGAACACATGGATGCCGGACGGCGTCAGCCAGCGCACGGCAAGGCGCCCGCTGGCCTGCATGCTGTCGAAGACCTGGCACACGCCCAGCGGAAAGGTGCGCAGCGTGAAGCCGTCGCCGGTGGCCTTGACGTCCGACTTGGCCGGCTTGTCCGCCTTCGGGGACTGGCCCGGCTGCGGGATCGGCCCGGACAGATCGCTGCCCAGCGGGCAGGTGATGCGCCAGCTCTTGGCCGAGCCCAGGCGCGGGCCGAGTTCCTTGAGCACTTCCAGCCACACCTTGTACGGCACCTGGCCGAACGGCGAGCCCAGCTGATCCCAGGTTTGCAGAAAGTTCAGCATCTTCATGCCGCGACCGTTGAACGGCACCATGCGCAGCACGCCGGCGATCATGTGATTGAAGATGGTCACGTCCGGCGACTCGAAGGCCTTCACCACCGACGGCGGCATGTCTTCGGGGCCCTTGACGGTGTCGGTCCACATCACGTGCACGCGTCCGCCGAGGCTGCGCGCCTCGTCCTCGATGATGTCCGAGGCGGCCGGTTCGGTGATGCCGTTCTCGTTCAGGATCAGCACCTCGTCGCCGGCTTTCATGTCACAGCCGTCGACGAGCATGTTGCGCGCCGCCCGGCGCACATCCTGCTCCGAATACTTGCGGTGGCTGGCGTCGAAATTGAAACGTTCCAGGGTGTTCATGAATCGTTCTCCTCTCTAGAGTATTGCCAAGCGGCTGACCGACCGAATGGTAGGCCCCGGGTGACGCGTCTGGCAATGCGGCAGCGCCCCTGATCGCAGCGCCCGAATCCGCCGCTACACGCCAGCAACGCCGCCCCGAACAGCCCGTCCCGAATCAGGCCGGCAGGTCAACGCCAAGGTGCGGCTTGATCGCGTCCATCAACGCCTGGTGCACGCGCAGATTACCGCCGGCAACGTTGCCGGTTGTCATGAAGCGATCTCCACCACGAACGTCGGTAACCGTACCGCCGGCTTCCTGGATCAGCAGGACGCCGGCGGCGATGTCCCACGGCTGCAGGCCGAGCTCCCAGAAACCGTCGAAACGGCCGGCCGCCACGTAGGCCAGATCCAGCGCCGCCGAACCGGCGCGGCGGATGGCGCAGCCGGCCAGTGACACGGCCTTGAAGGACTCGGTGTAGGCATCCAGGTGGCGTTGCGACTTGAACGGAAAGCCGGTGCCGATGACCGCACCGGCCAGCTTGAGGTGCTGACTGACGCGCAGGCGCCGGTCGTTCAGGCGGGCGCCCTTGCCGCGCTCGGCCACGAACAGCTCGTTGCGAACCGGGTCGTAGACGACGCCCACTTCGAGCCGGCCCCGGATTTCCAGCGCGATTGACACCGAGTACCACGGCAGGTCGTGCAGGTAGTTGGTGGTGCCGTCCAGGGGATCGATGATCCAGCGTGCGCCGTGGCTGCCGACTTCGCCCTGCGCGCCGCCCTCCTCGCCCAGGATGGCGTGGTCCGGGTAGGCGCGGCGGATGATCTCCACGATGCGTCGCTCGGCCTCGCGATCAGCCTCGCTGACGAAATCGTTGGGGCCCTTCGTCTCGACGCGCAGTTCGTGCAGGCGTTCGCCGGTGCGCAACAGGAAATCGCCCGCAGCGCGGGCGGCGCGCACGGCAATGGTAGTCAATGGCGACATGGGAAGACTCGTTGCAGGAACGTCGCGGCGGCAAGATCGCGCCACGTTTGGGCGGTGATTTTAGCGCGCGCCGGGGACCGCCCGCTGGCCCGTCCCGGCCCGCGCCCAGGGCTAAAATTCACGCATGAATGCACTCTCACACATCCGCATCGTGCTGGTAGGCACCACCCATCCGGGCAATATCGGCGCCGTGGCGCGCGCCATGCGCAACATGGCGCTGAGCCGCCTGTACCTGGTGCAACCGAAGTTGTTTCCGCACGAGGAGGCCACCGCCCGGGCCGCCGGTGCCGATCAGGTGCTCGCCGACGCGGTGGTGTGCGACAGCCTGCCGGCGGCGCTTGCCGACTGCACGCTGGTGATCGGCGCCAGCGCCCGTGTCCGCAGCATCGAACTGCCGCCCCTTGACCCCCACACCTGCGCCGGGCAGATGCTCGCCCACGCGGGCAACGGCGACGCCGCGCTGGTGTTCGGCCCGGAGCATTCGGGCCTGAGCAACGCGCAGCTGGACCTGTGCCAGCAGCGGGTGTGCATCCCCAGCGATCCGACCTTTGCATCGCTGAACCTGGCCGCCGCGGTGCAGGTGCTGGCCTACGAGTTGTACCGCCAGGCCGGCGCGGCTGCCGCGGCGCCGCAGCCGCGCAATCCCCCGGCCAGCCGCGACGACGTCGAGCGCTTGTTCGTGCACCTGGAACAGACGCTGAACGGGCTCGATTTCCTGTTGCCGAACAATCCGGAGCGCTCGATGCGGCGCCTGCGCGCGCTTGTCAACCGCGCGGCGCCGGACCAGAATGAAATCCAGATCTTGCGCGGCATTTTGTCCGCCACCGGGCGGGCCATCGCGGCCGCCGATGCCAAGAGCGACCCCTGATGCTGACCCGCCTGCGAGAAGACATCGACTGCGTGTTCGCCCGCGACCCGGCGGCGCGCAACCGCTTCGAGGTGGCCACGACTTACCCCGGCCTGCACGCACTTTGGCTGCACCGCCTGGCGCACTGGCTGTGGGGGCTCGGCTTGCGCTGGCCGGCGCGGGCGGTGAGCTACCTGTCGCGCTTCCTGACCGGCATCGAGATTCACCCCGGCGCGCGCATCGGCCGGCGCTTTTTCATCGACCACGGCATGGGCGTGGTGATCGGCGAGACGGCCGAAATCGGCGATGACTGCACGCTCTATCACGGCGTGACCCTGGGCGGCACCACCTGGGAGAAGGGCAAGCGCCACCCGACTTTGGAGAACGACGTCGTGATCGGCGCCGGGGCCAAGATCCTGGGCCCGATCACCATGGGCCAGGGTGCGCGCGTCGGCAGCAACTCGGTGGTGGTCAAGGATGTGCCGGCTGGCGCCACCGTGGTCGGCATTCCCGGCCGCGTCGTGGGGGCAGACGCCGAACGGCGGCGCGAGACCGCCGCGCGCATCGGCTTTGCCGCCTACGGCCTGCGCGGCGACCTGCCGGACCCGGTCAGCCGGTCGCTGGACACCGTGCTCGATCACATCGAGGCGATCGAGGAACGCATGGGCAAGATCACCGCCGCCCTGCAGGAATTGGGCGTCACGCCGGGCACGGATGACGCCGCCGCCGCGCACGCACGCCGCGACACCGACGCTTGACCGCGCCGCGTGACGCGGCGGCACCGGCCGGCGATTCCCTGACCGCCGAGCCCACTCCGCTCCCGGGCGCCGCTCTTGGCGCCATCCCGCGGCGGCCGTTCATCGAAGCCGAACGCCTCAAACGCATCCTGGCCCTGGCGCTGCCCATCATCGCCGCGATGGTGTCGCAAAGCGTGCTGAACGTGGTCGACACGGCCATGGTCGGCGGCCTTGGCGATGCCGCGCTGGCGGCGGTGGGCCTGGGCAGCTTCGTGCTGTTCACCTGTCAGGCCATGATCCTTGGCCTGTCGGTCGGCGTGCAGGCCATCGCCGCCCGCCGCAAGGGCGAAGGCCGGCTGGACGAGACCGCCGTGCCGCTGAACGCCAGCCTGCTGCTGATCCTGGTGGTCGGCCCGCTGCTGACGCTCGCGCTGTGTCTGCTGGCGCCGTGGTTCTTCCCGCTGCTGAATCCGGACCCGGCGGTGGTCGCCGGCGCCGTGCCGTATTTCCAGATCCGCATGCTGGCCGGGCCGTTGATGGCCATGAACTATGCCTTTCGCGGCTACTGGAACGGCATCAGCCAGTCGCGCCTGTACATGAGCACGCTGCTGGTCATGCACGCCAGCAACGTGCTGCTGAACTACATGTTCATTTATGGGCACTTCGGCGCCCCGGCGCTGGGCGTGAGCGGTTCCGGTCTGGGCACGGCGCTGTCGGTGTTTCTGGGCACGGCCATCTACTACGGCTTCGGCTGGCGCTATGCGCTCGAGGGCGGCTTCCTGCGCCGTTGGCCGCGGCGGGCGGATTACGCGGTGCTGGTGCGCATCTCGGTGCCGGCCGGCCTGCAACACGTGTCGATGTCGGCCGGCCTGGTGGCGCTGTATTGGATCATCGGGCGCATCGGCACGGCGGAACTGGCCGCCGCCAACGTGCTGGTCAACCTCATGACGGTCGCCATCCTGCCGGGTATGGGCCTGGCGATGGCGGCGGCGACTTTGGTCGGGCAGGCGCTGGGCCGCGGCGATGCCGCCGATGCCGAACGCTGGGCCCGCGACACGCTGCGCGTGGGGGTGCTGGGTCTTGGGTTGCTGGGCGCACCGATGGTGCTGATCCCGGACCTGATCCTGGGCCTTTTCCTGCACAACCCGGACACCATTGCGCTCGCCCGCTGGCCGATGCGCATCGCCGGTCTGGCGGTGGTGCTCGAGGGCATCAAGCGGGTCTACATGCAGGTGCTCATGAGCGCCGGCGATGGGCGCCGCGTGATGCGCGTCAGCGTGCTGACCCAATGGGGCCTGTTCACGCCGCTGGCGTATCTGATCGGTCCGGTGTGGGGCTTTGGCCTGCTCGGCATCTGGCTGTGGCAGGAGGTCTACCGCCTGACCCAGGCAGCGGCATTCCGGCGCTACTGGCGCCAGGGCCACTGGGCGCGCATTCGCATCTAGCGTGCCGCACCGGATCAGGGACTATCCGGCGCCTGCGTTCAGGCGGCCGGCGTGATCACGGCCTTGACGGTCTCCAGCCGCGCCACGGCTTCCAGCGCCTGCTGGCTGTCTTCGATGCGGTAGCGGTGCGTGACCACCTGCGCCAGCGGAAAGCGCCGGTGCTGCGCCTGCACCACCTGCAGAGCCTGATGCAGATGCCGCGGCTGCGACAGGGCGGTGCCGATGATGCGCAGGTTCAGGTTGTTGATCATCCGCGGCTCGATCGCCACCGTGCCGGGCGCCGACCACAGGCCAACGATCAGGTAGCGCCCGCCGCGGGCGATCAGTTGCAGTCCCTCGCCGAAGGCCGGGACCGCACCGGCCGCCTCGATCACCACGTCGGCGCCGCGCCCGCCGGTGAGTTCCCGCACGCGCGCCGTGCGCGCTGCGGCATCGGGCAGTTCGGCCATGTCCAGCGTGTGCGTGGCGCCGAACTGGCTGGCCACCGCCAGACGGTGGGCCGGAGCGCCGATCACGATCAGCGGCGCGGCGCCGGACAGATGCGCCAGCAGCGTGGCCGCCAGGCCGACCGGCCCGCAGCCTTGCACCACGACGCTCATGCCCGGCCGGATGCCGCCCAGGCGCTCCAGCCCCTGCAGCATGGTCGGCAGGGCGCAGCCGAGCGCGATCACGGCGTCCGACGGCGTGTCGTCCGGCACGCGGTAGAACGGCAGCCCGGCGCGCAGGGTGGCGTAGTCGCAGTAGCTGGCGGTGGTCGGACCGTCGGCGTTGCCGAACACGCCGGCGAAGGCGTTCTCGCACATCGACACATCGCCCAGCACGGTGCAGGCGTAGCAGTGCTGACACGGCGCCACCGGCTGCCAGTAGACCCGATCGCCGACCGCCACCGGCGTGCCGGCGTAGTCGGTGCTGACGCCGGCGCCGAGCATGTCGATCACCGCCACGCCCTCGTGGCCCAGCACGACCGGGCCGGGCAGCGGCACCTCGCCGCGCCAGAAGTGCACGTCAGTGCCGCACACGCCGCCGTGGGTCAGGCGCGCCAATACCTCGCCCGGGCCGGGATCGGCCACCGGACGCTCCCAGATTTCGAGCGGCTGGTTGGCCGCCACCAAGACTGCCCGTTTTCCGGCTCGCTGCGTCATCTGCGTCTCCTCCTGGTGCTGTTTTTTTGGACCGGCGCCGCCGCTTCGGGCGGCTGTTACTCGATGCCCGTTACCGTTTCATCCGGCAGCAGCTCGATGCTCAGCGCGTGGATGTCGGTCTGCATCAGCTCGCCGAGCGCCGCGTAGATCATGCGATGGCATTCGAGCAGGCGTTTGCCGGCCAGGCCGGGCGCCGCGATGCGCAGCGTGAAGTGCCCGCCCTGGCGCGCGCCGGCATGGCCCGCGTGTTGGTGGCTGTCGTCGATCAGCTCCAGGCGGGTCGGCGCCAGCGCCTGCGTGAGGACGGCACGGATGCGCGCCAGGCGCGGGGTGTCGGCGGCAGGATTCATGCGGTGGACTCGCGGGGTTTGGTGTCGGGCGACAGGTGGCGACTGAGGTAAACACCCTGCGCCAGGACGAACAACAACGTCAGGCCGAGCAGTCCGAACAGCTTGAAGTTGACCCAGATGTCCTGGTGCAACTTGTGCAGGTAGGCGGCCTGCCGCTCGGCCGGCGAGAGTGCCGTCAATGCGGTGCGCTGCGCGGCGTCCATATCCGCCAATGCCTTGCCCTGAACCGCACGGGCGTAGGCGCCGTCATCGGTGGCCACCTGGGCGTAAGTCACCTGCCGGTCGGCGTTGAGGCTCTGTGGCGTCACTTGGTAAACGAAGGCGACGTAGACATTCAGGGCGCCGCTGAGCAGGAAGAACAGCACCCAACCCACCGTGAGCCGCCGCCACACGCTGCGCGGCAGCGCCAGCTGGGCGCCCAACATGCGCTCGGTCAGCGGCCTTTGGCTGAACAGACTCAGCCCGAAGGCGATGGCGAAGGCCCAGTTGATCAGGCTTGGCTTCCACATGATGAAGCGCTCGTCGCGCAGGGCGATGGTCAGCCCGCCCAGGCCCGCCAGCAGGGCCAGGTTGAACCACTGGGTCTTGTCGATCGGTCGGCGCAGCACGCGCAGGATCACGATCTGCAGCGCCGCCACGGCGACTGCGGCGGCGGTGGCCCAGTAGATCCCCGCCCACTTGTAGGCGGCGAAGAACACGATGATGGGCAGGAAATCGAACAGCAGTTTCAAACCGTACAACCTCGGTAAATGCGTGATCGAGCCGTTGAGGCAGCGCGCGACCGCGCCGCGGCCTTAAACGCTACCATGCCCGGCCCACGCCCCGTGCGTCCCTTGTCAGTAGCCCATGCAGCGCTTTCATTTGCACCCCAACAACCCTCAGCCACGGCTGCTGGGCAAGGCGGCCGAGGCCGTTGCCGGCGGCGCGCTGCTGGCCTGCCCGACGGACTGCAGCTACGTGCTGCTGTGCGGTCTGACCGACCGGGCGGCCATGCAGCGCATTCGCGCCCTGCGCCGGCTGGACGAGGATCACCCGTTCACGCTGCTGTGCCGGGACCTGAAGCAGGTGTCCGTGTACGCGACCCTGGGCACCACCGAGCACCGCCTGCTGCGCGCCGCTGCGCCGGGACCGTACACCTTCCTGCTGGCGGCAACGCGCGAGGTGCCCAAGCGCCTGCAGGACAAGCGGCGCACGGTCGGCGTGCGAATCAGCAGCCATCCGGTGCCCCAGGGCCTGCTGGCGCTGCGCGACGAGCCGCTGCTGTGCAGCACGCTGCAACTGCCGGGCGATGAGTTTCCGCTGACCGACCCCGACGACATCCAGGACCGCCTCGGCAAGCAGGTGGACCTGCTGCTGGACGCCGGGCCGGGCGACTATCAGGTCAGCACCGTGGTGGCGTTCGAGGATGGCCAGGCGCGCGTGGTGCGGCCGGGCAAGGGCGATCTGGCGCGTTTCGGCGGCTGAGGCGGGCCCGGGCCATCCCTGACCGGTCTGAGCTTGAAAATCACAAGGGAGGCGCTGATTTATTCAGCGCTTCCCGCAGCGCAGGGATGCGCTGCCAAAATCGGCAGCGGCACGCTGCTGATTTTGTGAGCCATCGGAAAACCACGCTTTTCCGATGGCGGGCGCTGAGAAATCCAGGATGGATTTATTCAGCGCTTCACCATCTCAGACCTTGTAGTAATCCCGGTACCAGGCGATGAAATTGCGCACGCCGGTTTCGATCGGCGTGGCCGGCCGGTAACCGACATCCGCGCCCAGGTCGTCGATGTTGGCGCTGGTTTCCGGCACATCGCCCGGCTGCATGGGCAGCAGCTGCTTGACCGCCTTCCTGCCCAGGCAGTCCTCGATCACCTCGATGTAGCGCAGCAGCTCCACCGGGCGGTTGTTGCCGATGTTGTAGACGCGAAACGGCGCCCGGCTGGTGGCCGGATCGGGATGCTCGCCATCCCAGGCAGGATTGGGCGCCGCCACGCGGGCGGTGACGCGCAGCACGCCCTCGACGATGTCGTCGATGTACGTGAAATCGCGCCGGTGATGGCCCTGGTTGAACACCTCGATCGGCTCGCCGGCCAGGATGGCGCGCGTGAACAGGAACAGCGCCATGTCCGGCCGGCCCCAGGGGCCGTATACGGTGAAGAACCGCAGCCCGCTCACCGGCAGGCCGTACAGGTGCGCGTAGCAGTGCGCCATCAGCTCGTTCGAGCGCTTGGTGGCCGCGTACAGGCTCAGCGGATGATCGGCAATGTCGTGCTCGGAAAACGGCAGGCGGGTATTGGCGCCGTACACCGAACTGCTGGATGCGTACACCAGATGCTCGACACCGTTGTGCCGGCAGCCCTCCAGGATGTTCATGAAGCCGACCAGGTTCGAGTCGACATAGGCGTGCGGGTGCGTCAACGAGTAGCGCACGCCGGCCTGGGCGGCCAGGTGAATGACCCGCTGCGGACGGCTGTCCGCGAACAGCCGCTCCATGGCCGGGCGGTCCTGCAGGCTGATGCGCGCTTCGGTGAAGCCGGCGCGCGCCGTCAGCCGCGCCAGGCGCGCCAGCTTCAGGTTGACGTCGTAGTAGTCGTTGACCTCGTCCAGACCGATGACCTGGTGGCCCTGCTCGAGCAGCCGGTGGGCCACCGTCGAGCCGATGAAACCCGCCGTGCCGGTGACCAGGATGCGCTGCGGCGCCATGGAGAGCGGCGCTTCGCTCACAGGCGCTCGTCCACCCAACCGCGCGGCAGCACCGACTTGATGTCGTACACCACCGCCTGCGGCGCCTTGAGAGCCTCGAGCCGCGCCGCGTCCAGATCGGCAAACTGACGGTGCGCCACCGCCAGCACGACGGCGCTGTAGGCGCCCGGCGCGGGCTCGGCGCACAGGTGGATGCCGTATTCCTCCTCGCAGACTTCGGCATCGGCCCAAGGGTCGTGCACATCGACCACCATGCCGAAATCTTCGAGCTCGCGCACCACATCCACGACGCGGGTGTTGCGAACGTCAGGGCAGTTTTCCTTGAACGTGATGCCCAGCACCAGCGCCCGGGCGCCGGCCACCGGCAGGCGGCGGCGCACCAGCAGGCGCGCCACGCGCTCGGCCACGTAGCGACCCATGCCGTCGTTGATGCGCCGCCCGGCCAGGATCACTTCCGGGTGATAACCGATTTCCTGCGCCTTGTGCGTCAGGTAGTACGGGTCGACACCGATGCAGTGACCGCCCACCAGGCCGGGCCGAAACGGCAGGAAATTCCACTTCGTGCCGGCTGCCTCCAACACCTCGGTGGTGTCGATGCCGAGCCGGTTGAAGATCAGCGCCAGCTCGTTGACCAGGGCGATGTTCAGGTCGCGCTGCGTGTTCTCGATCACCTTGGCCGCTTCCGCGACGCGGATGCTGCTGGCGCGGTGGGTTTTGGTAATGGTGGCGTACAGCGCATCGATGTAGTCCGCCGCCGCGGGCGTCGAGCCGGAGGTGATCTTGGTCACTGTCTCCAGGCGGTGCTCGCGGTCGCCGGGGTTGATGCGCTCGGGGCTGTAGCCGACGAAAAAATCGCGGTTCAATTTCAGGCCCGACTCGCGCTCCAGCACCGGCGCGCAGATTTCCTCGGTGGCGCCCGGGTAAACGGTGGACTCGTAAACCACGACGTCGCCAGCCTTGAGCACGTTCCCGACCGTGCGGCTGGCCGCCAGCAGGGGCGAGAAATCCGGTCGTTTGGCGCCGTCGACCGGCGTCGGCACGGTAACGACATAGGTATTGCAGTCGGCCAGATCAGCCAGCTCGCAGGACAGGCGCAGCGCGCTTGCACCCAGTACATCGGCGCTCACCTCGCCGGTCGCATCCTGACCGCGTCTCAGGGCCGCAACCCGCTCACGGTCGATGTCGAAACCGAGCGTCGGCAGGCGCTTGGCCAGCGCCACGGCCAACGGCAAGCCAACGTACCCGAGGCCCAGAACCCCGACACGCGTTTGAGCCAGGGTCAGCATCTCAGTCATGTTCGGCCGCCAGCAGGGGAAACGCCGTGTCTGCGGGCAGGGCAGCCCGCCGATGGCAGGGTTTTGACGATTCGCAACTGGTCGGGGTGAGAGGATTCGAACCTCCGGCCCCCGCCTCCCGAAGACGGTGCTCTACCAAGCTGAGCTACACCCCGATTGCGACACATGCGCCGCAGGCCCGCCCGGCGGCGGCTGCGGATCTTCAGAAATCCCGGGAAACTGCAAACCGGGCCAGCCCCTGCAGGGCCGCCCGTGCCGGCGAGTCCGGCAACCCGGAAAGGGCCGCCTGGGCATGCTCGGCGTAGGTCTGCGCGAGGCCGGCAGTGTACGCGATGGCCCCGGTCGATTCAATCACGGTCAGCACCGCCGCGAAGTCCGGCTCGCCTTCCCCGTCCAGCGCGGATCGCAGCACGCGCGCCTGCTTGGCATCGGCTGTCTGCAGAGCATAGGCCAGCGGCAGCGTCGGGCTGCCTTCGGCCAGGTCATCGCCCAGATTCTTGCCGATACGCGCCGCATCGCCGCGGTAGTCGAGCAGATCGTCGACCAGCTGGTAGGCCAGACCGAAATGCAGGCCGTAATCGCCCAGCGCATCCTGGCCGGCACGATCCTGCCCCGCCAGCAGGGCCCCGCAGCGGGCCGCCGCCTCGAACAGCGTCGCCGTCTTGCTGCGCGCGATGGCCAGGCACTGCTCGGGCGTGGCGTCGACGTTGCGACGATTCAGGTACTGCAACACCTCGCCCTCGGAAATCTGGTTGGTGGCCTTCGCCAGAACGTCCATGACCTCCCTCGATCCGAGCTCCACCATCATCTGGAACGACCGCGAGTACAGGAAGTCGCCCACCAGCACCGACAGGCCGTTACCGAAACGGCTGTTGGCGGTCGCCCGGCCACGGCGCAGGTCCGACTCGTCGACCACGTCGTCGTGCAGCAGGGTGGCTGTGTGGATGAACTCGACGATGGCCGCCAGCAGGCAGTGCTGTTCGCCCGCATAGCCGCAGGCGCGGGCCGACAGCACCGCCATCACCGGTCGCAGACGCTTGCCGCCGCTGTGGATGATGTAACCCGACAACTGGTCGATGGTCGGGACGGTCGAGTGCAGGCGCTGCTCGACAAGGGCATTCACGGTCGCCATGTCGGCGGCGGCCGGCGCCAGCAGCTCGGCCAGAAGATTGGCAGTCATGCACTCGGTCAGGGCGGGGTGTGAAGCCGGCGGATGCTAGGTTTGCGGGCCGGCAGGTGTCAAGCCATTTGACCCGGCGCGCCCGCCAGAACTAGAATCCACGCCCTTTTTGTTCCCGCCGGGCAGTCGTGCCCGCGCGGCACGTGTCAGGCAGTGGGGAAGTTCATGTTTGCGGTAATTGAAACCGGCGGCAAGCAGTACCGGGTGGCTCAGGGCCTGGTCCTGAAGGTGGAAAAACTGGACGGCGCCGTCGGCGACACGCTCACCTTCGATCGCGTGCTGATGGTCGGCGCCGGTGCCGAGGTGAAAGTCGGCCGGCCCTACGTCGAGGGCGCTACCGTCACCGCCGAGCTGCGGGCGCTGGGCCGCCACCCGAAGATCCGCATCATCAAGTTCCGCCGGCGCAAGCACCATCAGAAGCAGATGGGCCACCGCCAGCATTACGCCGAAATCGCCATCACCAGCATCGGCGCGCCCTAAGCGCGCCGCGTTCAGGAGTAAGCACTCATGGCCCATAAAAAAGCCGCCGGCAGTTCCCGCAACGGTCGCGATTCCGTCTCCAAGCGTCTTGGTGTCAAGCGTTTCGGCGGCGAGCACGTGCTGGCCGGCAACATCCTGGTGCGCCAGCGCGGCACCGAGTTCCATCCCGGCGACAACGTCGGGCTGGGCCGCGACCACACGCTGTTCGCCCTGGTCGAGGGGCATGTGCGCTTTCGCGTCGGCGGCGAGAAGAGCCGCCGCTTCGTCAGCGTCGAGCCGCTGGCCTGACCGCGTCGTTTTTTCCCGGCCTTGCCGGCGCCAAAGCCCCGCTCCGGCGGGGCTTTGTGTTTGTAGCGCCCTGATCCACCAGCATGCGATTCGTCGATGAAGCCACCATCACCGTTGCCGGCGGCAAGGGCGGCAACGGCTGCATGGCGTTCCGGCGCGAGAAGTACATCCCCTTCGGCGGCCCCGACGGCGGCGATGGCGGCGACGGCGGCAGCGTCTATCTGGTGGCCGACGAGGGCCTGAACACGCTCAGCGACTTTCGCTACCAGCGCGAGTTCCGCGCCGAAAGCGGGCACGGCGGCGCCGGCAGCTGCCGCACCGGGCGCGCCGGCGCCGACCGCGAGGTCACCGTGCCGCTGGGCACCGTGGTGCGCGATGCCGACACCGGCGAGCTGATCGGCGACCTGACGCGCCACGGCCAGCGCCTGAAGGTCGCCGCCGGCGGCTTTCATGGCCTGGGCAACGCCCGCTACAAGAGCAGCATCAACCGCGCCCCGCGCCAGACCAGTCCCGGCAAGCCCGGCGAGCTGCGCCGCCTGGCGCTGGAACTGCGCCTGCTGGCCGACGTCGGCCTGCTCGGCGCGCCCAATGCCGGCAAATCGACGCTGCTGGGCGCGGTATCGCAGGCGCGGCCAAAGGTGGCCGACTACCCGTTCACAACGCTCAATCCGGAACTCGGCGTGGTCGAAGTCGACCGCTTTCGGCGCTTCGTGATGGCCGACATCCCGGGCCTGATCGAGGGCTCGGCCGCTGGCGCCGGGCTTGGCACGCAGTTCCTGCGCCACCTGGCGCGCACCCGCCTGCTGCTGCACGTGCTCGATCTGGCGCCAGCGGACCCGGCCAGCATCCCGGCCGAGGAAGCGCGCAAGATCGTGACCGAACTGGCGGCCTTCAGCCCGGAGTTGGCCGCCCTGCCCCGCTGGCTGGTCCTGAACAAGGCCGATTTGCTGCTGCCGCAGGAAGCCGCCGAGCGCGGCGCCCAGATTGCCGGCGAGTTGGGCTGGAGCGGGCCGCTGTTCCTCATCTCGGCCGCCACCGGCAGCGGCTGCCAGGCGCTGTGCGACGCCATCATGCGTCACCTCGAACAGCAGGCCATGCAGGCACAGGAATGAGCCGGGCCGCCCATGCCGGCGCCGGGCGCTGGGTGATCAAGATCGGCAGTGCGCTGCTGACCGCCGGCGGCGCCGGGCTGGATCTGGCCGCCATCAAGGCCTGGGTGGCACAGCTGGTGCGGCTGCGCGCGCAGGGCCGCCAGGTGGTGGTGGTGTCCTCGGGCGCTGTGGCCGAAGGCATGCGCCGCCTCGGCTGGGAGCGCCGTCCGGACGCCATCCACGACCTGCAGGCCGCCGCCGCGGTCGGCCAGATGGGCCTGGTGCAGGCCTGGGAGAGCTGCTTCCAGACCCACGGCGTGCACACCGCGCAGGTGCTGTTGACGCACGAGGATCTGGCCGACCGCCGGCGCTACCTGAACGCGCGCAGCACGCTGCGCACGCTGCTGGACCTGGGCGTGGTGCCGATCGTCAACGAGAACGACACGGTCGCCTTCGACGAACTGCGCTTTGGCGACAACGACACCCTGGGCGGCCTGGTTGCCAACCTGGTGGAGGCCAAGCTGCTGGTGCTGCTGACCGACCGCGACGCCATGTACGACGCCGATCCGGCCCAAAACCCGGCCGCGCAGCGCCTGCCGATGGCGCATACCGCCGACCCGGCGCTCGACGCCATGGCCGGCCCCGGCGGCGGTCGGCTCGGTCGCGGCGGCATGCAGACCAAGCTGCGCGCGGCGCGCCTGGCGGCCCGTTCCGGCGCCGCCACGTGGATCGTCGGCGGCGCCATCGACAACGTGCTCACCGAACTGGCCAGGGGCACCGACATCGGCACCTTGCTGATCCCGGAACAGGAGCCGCTGCAGGCGCGCAAGCTGTGGCTGGCAGGGAACCTTCGCGTGCGCGGGTGCCTGCACATCGACGCCGGCGCCGAGCAGGTGCTGCGCCAGGCCGGGCGCAGCCTGCTGGCGGTGGGCGTGACGGGGGTGGAAGGCGATTTTCGCCGCGGCGACCTGGTCGCCTGCGTGACCGCGGACGGCCGCGAGGTGGCCCGCGGCCTGTGCAATTACGGCGCCGAGGAAGCCCGCCAGATCATGGGGCTACCCAGCAGCCGCTTCGCCGAGGTGCTCGGCTACGTGGACGAGGCGGAGCTTATCCACCGCGACAACCTGGTGCTGACGTGATCGGTCCGGCCAACGGACCGACCAAGACAGAAAAAGCCCGAAACGGGCTTTTTCTGTCTGCGTCCCGCCGGCGCGCCGAAGCGGCGCGCGCGACTTCAGGCCGCCTGGCGCAGCGCGTGGATGCGCTTGTTCAGGCGGCTCTTGTGGCGGGCGGCGGTGTTCTTGTGGATCAGGCCCCGGGCGGCCATGCGGTCCAGCAGCGGCACGGCGGCCTGGTAGCGGCTGCCGGCGGTGTCGGCGTCGCCGGCGCGGATCGCCGCCAGCACGCGCTTGACGGCGGTGCGCAGCATGGAACGGCGGCTGGCGTTGTGGGCGCGGTGGTCGTCGTTCTGACGGGCGCGTTTGATGGCTTGCGGGCTGTTGGCCAAGGCGAAATCCCTGCGTCGAAAACCGAAAAAAGGCCGGGAACTATGCTCACCGGAGCGGCGTTTGTCAATCCGGAAACCGGCTTGCAGGGCGCCTGAGCATGCTGCGTTCGGCCGCCTCGGTGGGCGTCGCCACCACCACCTCGCGCGTGCTCGGCTACGTCCGAGACACCGTCATCGCCACCACCTTCGGTGCCGGGCCGGCGGCGGATGCGTTCTTCGTCGCCTTTCGCATTCCGAACTTCCTGCGTCGGCTGTTCGCAGAGGGCGCGTTCTCGCAGGCCTTCGTGCCGGTGCTGTCCGAGTACCGCACCACGCGCGACCCGGCCGACGTGCGCGATCTGGTCGCCCACACCCTGGGCACGCTGGGTCTGGTGCTGATGGTCGTGACGCTGCTGGCGGTGCTGGCCGCACCGCTGCTGGTGTGGCTGCTGGCGCCGGGCTTCGGCGACGATCCGCAGCGCAGCGCGTTGACCACAACGCTGCTGCGAATCACCTTCTGGTACCTGCCGCTGGTGTCGCTGGCGGCCGCGGTCGGCGGCGTGCTCAACACCTTCGGGCGCTACTTCACGCCGGCGCTGACGCCGCTGTTCCTGAACCTCGCGATGATCGGCGCCGCGGTCTGGCTGGCGCCGCGCCTGGACGTGCCGGTGCTGGCGCTGGCCATCGGCGTGGTCGCCGGTGGTCTGCTGCAACTGCTGTGGCAGCTGCCGACACTGGCCGCGCTCGGCCATCTGGCGCGCCCTCGGGTGAGTTTTTCCCATCCCGGCGTGCGACGCATCCTCAGGCTCATGGGGCCGGGCGTGTTCGGCTCGTCAGTGGCGCAGGTCAACCTGATGTTCGACACCGTGGTGGCGTCGTTCCTGGTCACCGGCAGCGTGTCCTGGCTGTATTACGCGGACCGGCTGATGGAGTTTCCGCTCGGCGTGCTGGCGATCGCCTTCGCGACCGTGATCCTGCCGCGCCTGTCGCGCCAGCACGCCGCCGGGGACGGCGAGGCCTTCTCGCGCACGCTCGACTGGGGCCTGCGCTGGGTGCTGCTGGTCGGCGCCCCGGCGGCGGCGGCGCTGTTCATCCTGGCCGGGCCGCTGCTGGGCACGCTGTTCAGTTATGGCGCCTTCGATGCCCACTCGGTGCACATGGCCCGTCAGGCCCTGTGGGCCTTCGCGCCCGGCCTGCTCGCATTCATGGCCATCAAGGTGCTGGCGCCCGGTTACTACGCGCGCCAGGACACGCGCAGCCCGGTGCGCATCGGCGTGCTGGCCATGCTGGTCAACATGGGCCTGACGCTGATTCTGGTCTGGCCGCTCAAGCATGCCGGGCTGGCGGCCGCCACCAGCCTGGCGGCCTACCTGAACGCGATACTATTGCTGCGCGGTTTGCTGCGCGGTGGTGCATACCGCCCCCGGCCGGGCTGGGGGCTGTTCGCAACACGCGTGGCGCTGGCCACGGCGGCCATGGCGGCGCTGCTCGGGCTGGGCGCCGGTCCGCTCGATGCCTGGCTGGCGCTGGGCCCGGGCGGGCGGGTAGCCCGGCTGGCCGTGTGGGTCGCCGCCGGCGGCGCATGCTACGGCGCCATGCTGCTGGCGCTGCGCCTGCCGCTGGCCCAACTGCGCCATCCCTGACCCACCGTGAGCGACAAGACCCAGCGTGGACGGAGACTTTCTTCGCATCGGATCGCCGCAGGACCCCCGCGTGTTCAGCCTCGCCGAGGCGCGCACGCTGTTCCCGCTGGTGCGCGGCATCACCCAGCGCGCGGCCGACGAGCTGGCGCCGGTGCAGCGGCAACTGAAGATGCTGCCGCGCCGCACCCCGGAGCTGCAGGCCGCCGAGCAACGCTACCAGGCCATCGTCGGCGCCTGGGTCAACAAGATGCGCCGCCTGGGCCTGGTGGTGAAGGGCCTGTGGCTGGTCGATTTCGACACCGGCGACGGCTACCTGTGCTGGAAGTATCCGGAACTGAAGCTCGGCCACTACCACGGCTACGACGAAGGTTTCGCCGGCCGCCGGCCGCTCGACGAGGTGCTCGAAACGCAGGACCCCGACTGGGCGCGCTACTGACCGACGCCGGCCCAGCCCCCGAGACAATGATGTGGATTCCAGCGTGGAACTGATCCGCGGCCTGCACAACCTGCGCCCGCGCCATCGCGGCTGCGTGGCCAGCATCGGCAATTTCGACGGCGTGCATCTGGGCCACCAGGCCATCGTCGCGCGCCTGCGCGAACATGCCGCAGCCACCGGCCTGCCGGCGCGGGTGGTGCTGTTCGAGCCGCAGCCGCTGGAGTTTTTCCGTCCCGAGCAGGTCGAGCCGCGCCTGATGCGCCTGCGCGAGAAGCTGGCCGCCCTGGAGGCGCTGGGCGTGGACGGCGTGCTGTGCCTGCGTTTTGATGCGCGGCTGGCCGGCATGCCGCGCGAGCAGTTCGCCCAGCGCCTGCTGATCCAGGGCCTGGGCGTGCGCCAGTTGGTGGTTGGGCCGGATTTTCGCTTCGGGCACAGGCGCCAGGGCGATGTCGAGTACCTCACCAGCGTGGGCGCCGCGGCCGGCTTTGGCGTCGAGGCCGTGCCGCCGCTGCTGCTGGACGGCGAGCGCGTCAGCAGCACCGCAGTACGCCAGCATCTGACGGCCGGCGATCTGGCCGGCGCGGCGCGGCTGCTGGGCCGGCCGTACGCCCTGCACGGCCGGGTCAGCCATGGCGATGCGCGCGGGCGCACGATCGGCTTCCCGACGCTCAATCTGCCGCTGCGCCGCAAGGCGGTCAGCCTGCGCGGCGTGTTCGCCGTGCGCGTGACGGGCCTCGCCGCGCAGCCGCTGCCGGCGGTGGCCAACCTTGGCTGGCGCCCGACCGTGGGCGGCACGTACCCGCTGCTGGAAGTGCACGTGCTCGATTTCAGCGGCCAGGTCTATGGCCGTCAGGTGCAGGTCGAGTTCGTGCAGCAGCTGCGCGACGAGCGCCGCTTCGACGGCCTGGAGGCACTGCGCGCGCAGATCGATCTGGATGTGCGCGCCGCCCGCGCCGTATTTGCCAAACCCTGAATCCCCAACAGAGCCCTGCATGGCCGACTACAAAGCCACCCTGAACCTGCCGCACACCGAGTTCCCGATGCGCGGCAACCTGCCGCAGCGCGAACCGGCCATCCTCGCCCGCTGGCAGGAACTGGATCTGTACGCCCGCCTGCGCCGGGAGCGCGCCGGCCGGCCGCGGCGCGTGCTGCACGACGGCCCGCCCTACGCCAACGGCGACATCCACATCGGCCACGCGGTCAACAAGATTCTGAAGGACATCATCGTCAAGGCCTGGACGCTGGACGGCGACGACGCGCCCTACGTGCCCGGCTGGGACTGCCACGGCCTGCCGATCGAGCACGTGGTCGAGAAGAAACTCGGCAAGCCGGGCGACAAGGTCGGCGCCAATGAGTTTCGCGCCGCCTGCCGCGCCTACGCCGCCCAGCAGGTGGCAGGACAAAGCGCGGACTTTGCGCGCCTGGGGGTGATCGGCGACTGGGCCGACCCGTACCTGACCATGGCGCCGCAGACCGAGGCCGACATCCTGCGCGCGCTCGGCCGCATCATCGCCGGCGGCTATGTGTCCAAGGGCGAGCGGCCGGTGCACTGGTGCCTGGACTGCCGCTCGGCGCTGGCCGAGGCCGAGGTGGATTACCAGGACAAGACCTCGCCGGCCGTGGACGTGCGCTTTGCCGTCATCGACCGCGCCGCCGCGCTGGCCGCGTTTGGCGTGGCGGACGGCGATGAGCCGATCAGCCTGCCGATCTGGACCACCACGCCGTGGACCCTGCCCGCCAACCAGGCCGTCGCGCTCAATGCCGAGCTCGACTATGTGCTTATCGATGCCGGATCGGAACGCCTGATCCTGGCGGCGGATCTGGCGGCGAGCGCCTGCGCCCGCTACGGCGTGGACGGCTGGCGCGAGCTTGGCCGCTGCGCCGGCGCGGCCCTCGAAGGCCTGCGCCTGCGCCATCCGTTCCTGGATCTGGAGGTGCCGGTGATCCTGGGCGATCACGTCACCACCGAGGCGGGCACCGGCGCCGTGCACACCGCGCCCGGCCACGGCGCGGACGACTTCGCGGTCGGCCGCCGCTATGGCCTCAAGGTCTACAACCCGGTCGGCGCCAACGGGTGTTTCCTGCCCGGCACGCCGCACGTCGCGGGCCTGCAGGTCTTCGCCGCCAACAAGGTCATCGTCGAACTGCTGCGCGACCGCGGCGCGCTGCTCGCCGACCGGCCCATCCAGCACAGCTACCCGCACTGCTGGCGCCACAAGACGCCCACCATCACGCGCACCACGCCGCAGTGGTTCATCTCGATGGCCCACAACGACCTGCGCGGCCGGGCGCTGGCCGCCATCGCCGAAACCGAATGGACGCCGGCCTGGGGCGAGGCGCGCATCCACGGCATGATCGAAAACCGCCCCGACTGGTGCATCTCGCGCCAGCGCGTGTGGGGCGTGCCGATCGCGCTGTTCGTGCACCGCGTCACCGGCGAGCTGCACCCGCGCACGCCGGAATTGATCGAAGCGGTTGCCCAGCGCATCGAACAGCGCGGCATCGAGGCCTGGTTCGAGCTCGACCCGGCCGAGCTGCTGGGCGACGAGGCGGCCGACTACGACAAGGTGCCGGACATCCTGGACGTGTGGTTCGACTCGGGCGTCACCCACGCCAGCGTGCTGGAGCGCCGTCCGGAGCTTGGCTTTCCGGCCGAGCTGTACCTCGAAGGCTCCGACCAGCATCGCGGCTGGTTCCATTCCTCGCTGCTGACCTCGGTCGCGCTGCACGGCCACGCGCCGTACCGCGGCGTGCTCACGCACGGCTTCACCGTCGATGCCGGCGGCAAGAAGATGTCGAAGTCCGCGGGCAACGTGATCGCGCCGCAGAAGGTCATCAACCAGCTGGGCGCCGATGTGCTGCGGCTGTGGGTGGCATCCACCGACTACAGCGCCGAGATGACCATCTCGGACGAGATCCTGGCCCGCAGCGCCGACGCCTACCGGCGCCTGCGCAACACCGCGCGCTTCCTGCTGGCCAACCTGGTGGACTTCGACCCGGCCCGGCACGCCGTCCCGCCGCAGGACCTGGTGGCGCTGGATCGCTGGCTGCTGCGCCGGGCGGCGGCGCTCGACGCCGAGGTGCGCGATGCCTACAGCGCCTTCCAGTTCCACGAGATCAGCCAGAAGGTGCACCACTTCTGCGCGGTGGACCTGGGCGCGTTTTATCTGGACATCATCAAGGACCGCCAGTACACCTGCCCGGCCGACAGCGCGGCGCGCCGCTCGGCGCAGACGGCCATGTACCACGTGCTCGAAGCCCTGGTGCGCTGGCTGGCGCCGATCCTGAGCTTCACCGCCGAGGACATCTGGCAGCACCTGCCCGGCGCCCGCGAAGACAGCGTGCTGCTGGCGCAGTGGTATGCGCTGCCGGCCCTGCCGGACGAGGCCACCGAGACGCTGCGTCCGGCCGACTGGGAGCGCCTGCGCGCCATCCGCGACGCGGTCAATCGCCAGCTCGAACGCCTGCGCGTGGCGGGCGACATCGGCTCGGCGCTGGATGCCGAGGTCGACCTTTACGTCAACGCCGGCGACAGGGCGCTGCTCGACAGGCTGGGGGACGAGCTGCGGTTTGCGCTGATTTGTTCGTACGGGCGGGTTCATGCCGACACCGCACGCCCCGCCGACGTGCACGCCGACGCCGATCTGTGGCTGACGGCGCGCGCCAGCGCCCACCCCAAGTGCATCCGCTGCTGGCACCACCGCGAAGACGTCAGCGGCAACGCCGAACATCCCGAGCTGTGCGGCCGCTGCATCGAGAACGTCACGGGCGCCGGCGAGCGGCGGCAATTCGCCTGATGGGCGCCCGGCTGGCACTTGCCGCGCTGCTGATCCTGCTCGACCAGGCCAGCAAACTGGCCGTGCTGCGCCTGCTGGAGCCGTACCAGACGATCCCCGTCGTGCCCGGCTTCAATCTGACGCTGGCCTTCAACCGCGGCGCCTCGTTCAGCTTCCTGGCCGATGCCGGCGGCTGGCAGCGCTGGCTGTTCAGCGGCATCTCGCTGGCCGCCAGCGTGATCATCGTCATCCTGCTGCGGCGCACGCCGCCGGCCGACCGCCTGAACGGCCTTGGCCTGTCACTGGTGCTCAGCGGCGCGGTCGGCAACCTCATCGACCGCCTGTGGCTGGGCCACGTGGTCGATTTCCTGGACGTCTACTACCGCAGTTGGCACTTTCCGGCCTTCAACATCGCCGACAGCGCCATCAGCATCGGCGCCGCGCTGCTGGTGCTCGGCATGTGGCGCCAGGAACGGGCGGCGCCGCAGGCGGAGCAGTAGACGGCCCGGCCGGTCGCGGCCGGGCGCACCCCGGTCAATCCAGGAACAGATCCAGCAGCGGCTCGCGGGCCGGGTCCACGGCATAGCGGTCGAAGTCGGTCACGCCAGCCTGGGCCAGCACGGCTTCGTCGATGTAGAAATTGCCGCTTACGTCGCGGCTGGGCCGGGTCAGGATCCAGTGCGCGGCGTCGGCCACGATCTCCGGCCGCCGGCAGGCGGCCGGATCGACGTCCGGCAGCAGCTCGATGGCGGCGGTGGCGATCACGGTGCGCGGCCACAGGGCGTTGACGGCCACGCGGTGCTCGCGAAATTCCTCCGCCAGGGCGAGCATGCACAGGCTCATGCCGTACTTGCTGACGGTGTAGGCCGGATGCGGCGCCAGCCAGCGCGGCTCCAGGTTCAGCGGCGGCGACAGCACCAGGATGTGCGGATTCTCGGCCTTGAGCAGGTGCGGCAGGCAGGCGCGCGACGCCAGCCAGGTGCCGCGCAGATTGACGTCCAACATCAGGTCGAAGCGCTTGACCGGCGTGTCCAGGGTGCCGGTCAGGCTGATGGCCGACGCGTTGTTGATCAGGATGTCGATGCCGCCGAAGTGGGCCACCGCCTGCGCCACGGCCGCGTCGACCGCATCCGGGTCGCGCACGTCCATGACCAGCGGCAGGGCGCGCCCGCCGGCGTCCTCGATTTCCTGCGCCGCGGTGTGGATGGTACCCGGCAGCTTCGGGTGCGGCTGACTGGTCTTGGCGGCGATGACGATGTTGGCGCCGTCCTCGGCGGCGCGCAGCGCAATGGCCTTGCCGATGCCGCGGCTGGCGCCGGTGATGAAGAGCGTTTTTCCGTACAGGCTGTCCATCGGGTTCAACTCGATTCGGTGGCCGGCGCGCGTCGCAGGCGCTGCAGCCACTGGGGTCCAAGGGCCGCCAGCAGGCTGCCGCCGACCACCAGCACCGCGCCGGCGAGTTGGTGGGTACGCATCGGTTCGTGCAGCAGCAGGGTCGACAGGGCAACAGTGTAGACGGGCGTCATGTTCATGAAGGCCATGGCCTCAGAGGCGCCGACCGCCTTGACGCCCGCGTTCCACGCCAGCAAAGCGCCGACGCCGACGAACACCGTGATGAAGGCCAGCGCCTGCCACACCCACGGCGTGAACCGCGGCTCGGTGGTGGCGAATTCCCACAGGCCCCAGGGCGCGACCATCAGCAGCGACAGGGCCGACGTGAGGACGGTCACCGACAGCACCGAGCGGCGACGCATCACGGCGCGCCCGGCGATCGAGTAGGCACCCCACAGCACCATCGAGCCGAGCAGCAGCAGATCACCGCCGTTGAAGTGCAGCCGGGCGAGACGCTCGAGGCTGCCGGCGGACAGGATCACGCCGATGCCGACCAGGGACAGCAGCGCCCCAAACCACTGCACCGGGCGCACCACCGTGCGCAGCACCAGATAGGCCAGCGCCAGCGCCACCAGAGGTCCGGCGGCGTTCATCAACGCGGCGTTGATGGCATCCGTGTACCGCAGGCCCAGGTAGAACACCCCCTGAAAGCCGGCCACGCCGCTGAAGGCCATGAAACACAGGCGCCAGAAATCCTCGCGCAGCGGCGGTTCGTCGTCGCGCCGCAGGCATCGCAGCAGCACTGCCAGCACCAGCAGCGACAGCGCGCCGCGCAGGCTCACGATCAGCCCCGGTCCGAGGTAATCGCGCAGGGCCCGGCCGATCACCATGTTGCCGGCCCAGAACACGCAGGCCAGGTTCAGCCACAGGTAGGGCGCGGCACGGCGCAGTGCGGTCATCGCCGTCAGGCCGGCCACAGCGCGGTGGTGCGCTGCGGCTGGGCGATGCGCAGGCGCAGGATGCGCTCGAAGTGGGACGGATCCTTGACGTGGGTGATTTCTCCGGCGCGCGGGTAGTGCAGGTCGTACAGGCGCGACAGCCAGAAGCGCAGCGCCGCCGCGCGCAGCATCGCCGGCAGCGCCGCCGCCTCGCCGGCCAGCGGCGGCCGGCCGCTGACGTAGGCGGCCAGGAAGGCGCGCGTGCGGGCGTCGTCGAAGTCGCCGTCCGGCCGGATGCACCAGTCGTTCAGGCAGATGGCCAGGTCGTACAGCAGGATGTCGTTGCAGGCGGCGTAGAAATCGATCACGCCGGACAGGCGCTCGCCCTCGAACAGCACGTTGTCGCGAAACAGGTCGGCGTGGATCACGCCGCGCGGCAGGTGCCCGGTGTCCAAGGCCGCCTGGAAGGCGATTTCGGCGTCGATCAGGGCCATGGAGTCGGCCTCGAGCACGCCGCGCAGGGCGTCGGCGGTCACCCGCCACCAGGCCGGGCCGCGTTCGTTGCTGCGGCGTCGGTGCACGTGGCGGCCGATGCGGTGGATGCGCCCCAGCGCCTCGCCGACCGCCGCGCACTGCGCCACCGAGGGCTCGGTCACGGCGGCGCCGGACAGGCGCTCGACCAGTGCCGCCGGCCGCTGCGCCAGGCGGCGCAGGTACGTGCCGTCGTCGGCCATGATCGGCCGCGGGCAGGCCAGGCCGTGGTCGGCCAGGGCCACCATCAGCTCCAGGAAATATTCGAGCTCCACCTCGGCGTGGCGCTCGAACAGCGTCAGTACGAAGCGCCCGCCGCGCGTGGTAACGAAGTAGTTGGTGTTCTCGATGCCGTCGGCGATGCCCTGCAGGTCCAGCAGGTCACCGACGGCGTAGTCCTTAAGAAAGGCGGCCACCTGTGCCGCCTCGACCGGGGTGTATACCGACACGCGGCCTCCGCCCTACCAGCGCAGCAGCACCCAGCGCGGCACCGGCGGCGGGTTCTTGACATCGTTGATCTGCTGACTGAATTCACCCTGGCCGGTGGGATCGACCAGGTAATAGGCAGGGCCGACAGCCGGCTTGACCTTGACCATATAGACGCGGCCGTTGATCGAGTACTCCTCGCGCGTGCCCTGGCCGTCGCGCTTGATGGTGACCTCGGGCGACGGCGCATCGCCCTCTTGCGGCGCCACCTGCAGCTCGGGCGGCACCTCGCTACCGGCCGGCGGCGCGTCGTCGCGGGGCTCGACCTGCAACTCCGGCGGGGTCTCACTGCCGGGCGGCGGGCCATCCTCGGCAGCCTGCGCCGCTGCGGCCAGCGCAAGACCGATAAGCAGCATGCGGCGCATGGGTTGAACTCCTGCAAAAGGGCTTGAAATGCGGGCCAAAGCATAGCATCGCGGTACTGCCGGGCCGGCCTGGCGGCGGACGGTCGGGGTGCGCAGGCGGCTGCGCTACACTGCCGGCCGGCCCGTTCCTGCGCCGTTTGCACTTCCCGGTCAGCATGTCCGAATCACCGCTCGTCGTCCTGGTGGACGGCTCGTCCTACCTGTTTCGCGCCTTCCACGCGCTGCCGCCGCTGACCAACTCGCAGGGCCAGCCGACCGGCGTCACCTACGGCGTGGTCAACATGCTGCGCCGGCTCGAGCGCGACTACCCGGACGCCCACATCGCGGTGGTGTTCGACGCCAAGGGGCCGACCTTCCGGCACGATGCCTTTGCCGATTACAAGGCCAACCGCCCGCCGATGCCGCCAGAGCTGGCGGTGCAGATCGGCCCCACGCAGGAGCTGGTGCGGGCGCTCGGCCTGCCCCTTCTGGTGATCGACGGCGTCGAGGCCGACGACGTAATCGGCACGCTCGCCCGGCGGGCCGCGGCGCGCGGCGAGCAGGTGCTGATCTCGACCGCCGACAAGGATCTGGCGCAGCTGGTTGACGGCCGGGTACGGCTGGTCAACACCATGAGCAACACCGTGCTCGACGTGGCCGGCGTGCGGGAAAAATTCGGCGTGCCGCCGGAACGCATCGCCGACTTTCTGGCCCTGACCGGCGACACGGTCGACAACATCCCCGGCGTGCCCAAGGTCGGCCCCAAGACCGCCGCCAAGTGGCTGCAGCAGTACGGCTCGCTGGAGGGCGTGATCGCCCATGCCGGCGACATCGGCGGCGTGGTGGGCGAGAACCTGCGCGCCACGTTGGACCGCTTGCCGCTGTACCGGGATCTGGCCACGGTGCGCTGCGAGGTGCCGCTGGACGTCGATCCCGACCAGCTGAACCGCGCGCCGCCGGACGTGGACACGCTGCGCCGGCTGTTCACGCAGCTGGAGTTCAGGTCCTGGCTGAAGGAGCTGGACGGCGGCTCGGTGGGTGGGCAGGCGCTTCCCGCCACAGCTACGACGGTGCCGCAGGCCCCCGCCGCTGCCGCCGCGCAGGTGATCGACCGCGAGGCCTACGAAACCGTGCTCGACGCGGCGGCGCTGGGGCGCTGGTGCGAGCGCCTGGCGGCCGCCGACGCATTCAGCTTCGATCTGGAGACCGACCGCCTGGACGCCATCACGGCGCAAATCGTCGGCCTGTCCTTTGCGCTCGCGCCCGGCGACGCGGCCTACGTGCCAGTCGGGCACGACTACCCGGGCGCGCCGGACCAGCTTTCCCGCGACGCCGTGCTGGCGCGTCTGAAACCCCTGCTCGAGGCCGACACGCCGCGCAAGATCGGCCAGGGCTTCAAGTTCGACTATTCGGTGCTGGCCCGCTACGGCATCACGCCGGCCGGTCCGGCCTTCGACACCATGCTCGAATCCTACGTGCTGGACAGCACCGCGAGCCGGCACGACATGGACACCCTGGCCGCCCGGCATCTTGGCCACGCCACCATCGCCTTCAAGGACGTGGCCGGCAGCGGCAAGAACCAGCTCAGCTTCAACCAGGTGGACGTCGAAACCGCCACCCGCTACGCGGCCGAGGACGCCGACGTCACGCTGCGCCTGCACCGGCACTTCTGGCCGCAGATCGAGGCGCTGCCCGAGCTGCGGCGCGTGTTCGAGCAGATCGAGATGCCGCTGCTGCCGGTGCTGTCGCGCATCGAGCGCCACGGCGTGCTGATCGATGCCGCCCTGCTGCGCGCGCAAAGCGCCGAGCTGGCCGCCGCCATGCAGCGCCTGGAACAGGAAGCCCACCAACTGGCCGGCCACCCGTTCAACCTGGGCTCGCCGCTGCAGATCCAGCAGGTGCTGTACGAGGAACAGAAACTGCCGGTGCTCGGCCGCACGCCCACCAAGCAGCCGTCCACCGCCGAGGACGTGCTGCAGGAACTGGCCGTGCACTACCCGCTGCCGCGGGTGATTTTGGAGCACCGCGGTTTGTCCAAGCTGCGCTCCACCTACACCGACAAGTTGCCGCAGCAGGTCAACCCGGCTACCGGGCGCGTGCACACCTCCTATCACCAGGCGGTGGCCTCGACTGGCCGGCTGTCGTCGTCGGATCCGAACCTGCAGAACATCCCGGTGCGCACCGCCGAGGGCCGGCGCATCCGCCAGGCCTTCATCGCGCCGCCCGGCTGCGTGCTGCTGTCGGCCGACTACTCGCAGATCGAGCTGCGCATCATGGCCCACCTGTCGGGCGACGAAGGCCTGGTCAAGGCCTTTGCGCAGGGCCTGGACGTGCACCGCGCCACGGCGGGCGAAATCTTCGGCCTGGCGCCGGAGGCGGTCGGCAGCGAGCAGCGGCGCGCCGCCAAGGCCATCAACTTCGGCCTCATCTACGGCATGTCGGCCTTCGGGCTGGCGCAGCAGCTGGGCATCGACCGCGGCGCCGCCCAGCGCTACGTGGACCAGTACTTCGAGCGCTACCCCGGCGTGCGCGCCTACATGGACGCCACGCGCGAGCAGGCGCGCGAGCGCGGCTACGTGGAAACCGTCTACGGCCGGCGCCTGTACCTGCCGGACATCCGCGCCGGCAACAACCAGCGCCGCCAGTACGCCGAACGCACCGCCATCAACGCGCCCATGCAGGGCACGGCGGCGGACCTGATCAAGCTGGCCATGATCCGCATCGACCGCTGGCTGCACGACAATGGCCAGCCGGCGCGCATGATCATGCAGGTGCACGACGAACTGGTGTTCGAGCTGCCGGCCGAGCGGGCCGAGGCGGTGCGGACCCAAGTGGTCGCGCTGATGAGCGCCGACAATCCGCTGACCGTACCGCTGGAAGTGGAAACCGGCGTCGGTCTTCACTGGGACGAAGCCCACTGAGGCGTCCCCTGCAACCCGACATTTCCGAATCCTGAAGGAGGACACGCCATGATCCCGTTCGAGAAACTCACCGCCCCGACCCGCCTCTACATCAACGGCGAGTACCAGGACGCCGCCGGCGGCGCCTGCTTCGACAACATCAACCCGGCCACCGGCCAGTCGCTGGGGCAGGTCGCCAAGGGCGCGGCGGCGGACATCGACCGCGCCGTCAAGGCCGCCCGCGCGGCCTTCGAGGCCGCTTCCTGGGCCGGCATGGCGGCGGCGGATCGCGAGCGCCTGCTGCACCGCTTCGCCGACCTGATCGAGCAGAACACCGACGCGCTGGCGGCGCTGGAGACCTACGACAGCGGCAAGCCCTTCGGCGACGCGCGCAAGGTGGACCTGCCGCTGTCGGTGCAGACACTGCGCTACTACGCCGGCTGGCCGACCAAGCTGCGCGGCGAGACAGTGCCGGTGCGCGGGCCGTTCCACACCTACACCCTGCGCGAGCCGATCGGCGTCATCGGCCAGATCGTGCCGTGGAACTTCCCGCTGTTCATGGCGGTGATGAAGCTGGCGCCGGCGCTGGCCGCCGGCAACACGGTGGTGCTCAAGCCGGCCGAGCAGACGCCGCTGACCGCGCTGTACCTGGGCAACCTGATCAGCCAGGCCGGCTTTCCGCCCGGCGTGGTCAACATCGTCTCGGGCCTGGGCACCGAGGCCGGCGAGGCGCTGATCACCCACCCGGGGGTCGACAAGATCGCCTTCACCGGCAGCACGCGCACCGGCCAGCACATCATGCGCCAGGCCGCCGGCACGCTGAAGCGCATCAGTCTGGAACTGGGCGGCAAGTCGCCGCACATCATCTTCGGCGATGCGGACCTCAAATCGGCCCTGCGCGCCATCGGCGCGGCCATCTTCTACAACCAGGGCGAGGTGTGCATCGCCGGCTCGCGGCTGTTCGTCGAGAAGCCGCTGTACGAGCAGGCGCTCGAAGCGGCCAGCCAGGCTGCCGCGCGCATGAAGGTGGGCGATCCCTTCGCGGAGGACACGCGCATCGGCGCGCTGGTGTCCGAGCAGCACTGGCAGCGCGTGGACGAGTACGTGAAGCTGGGCGTGTCCGAGGGCGCCACGGTGGTGGCCGGCGGCGGGCCGGCGGACGTGGGCGGGCGCGGCTTTTTCTACCAGCCGACCGTGCTGGCCGGCGTGCGCAACGACATGCGCGTGGCGCAGGAGGAAATCTTCGGCCCGGTGCTGTCGGTGATCCCCTTCGAGGACGAGGCCGAGGTGCTCGGCCTGGCCAACGACACCCAGTTCGGCCTGGCGGCGGGCCTGTGGACGCAGAACGTGGGCAAGGCGCACCGCGTGGCGCGGGCGATCAAGGCCGGCACCGTGTACATCAATGCCTACGGCGTGCTCGACGCGGCGGTGCCCTTCGGCGGCTACAAGATGTCCGGCCTGGGCCGCGAGAACGGCGAGGAAGGCATTGCCATGTACACCGAGGTCAAGAGCGTGTGGACCGGCCTGAGCTGAGGGCTGTGGGAGGCCCGCCCCCGGGCCGAATGATTTTCGCCACCCATCGGCAGGAGACCCACCATGGACCTCAACCTCAAGGGCAAGGTCGCCATCGTCACCGGCGGCCGGCAGGGCATCGGCCACGGCATCACGCAGGCCTTCCTGGAAGCCGGCGCCAGCGTGCTGACCTGCGCCCGCGACGGCGCCGGTCTGAATGCGCAGATCGAGAAATGGCGGGCCAGCCACGGTGATCGCATCGCCGGCATGCAGGCCGACGTCGGCCAGGCCGAGGACATCGAGCGCCTGCTGGCGCAGGCCAAGACGCGCTTCGGCGGCGTCGACGTGCTGGTCAACAACGCCGCCACGTCCGAATCCGGCACGCTCGCCAGCCTCAGCGACGAGCAATGGCACAAGGAATTCGACGTCAAGCTGCTGGCCATGATCCGCACCGCCCGCGCCGCGGTGCCGCTGATGCTGGCCCGCGGCGGCGGCAGCATCGTCAACATCAACGCCGTCTTCGCCCGTCAGCCGGACCTGACGTTCTATGCCTCCAGCGTAGTGCGGGCCGGATGCCTGTCGTTCACCAAGCTGCTGGCCCGCGAGTACGCCGCGCAGGGCATCCGCGCCAACGCCATCGGTCTCGGACTGGTCGAGACGCCGGCCTGGCGGGCCTGGCATGACCCGGCGCAGGGAAGCTACGAGGCGTTCCTGAAATCCAGCGCCGAGTTCTACCGCGTGCCCATGGGCCGCGTCGGGCGCATGCAGGAGGTCGGCAACGTGGCGCTGTTCCTGGCCTCCGACGCGGCCAGCTACGTTACCGGCACGCAGCTGGACGTGGATGGTGGCATGGCGGCATACCTGTAGCCCTGTCTTGGGGCTTGCTTGCGAGAACCTAGACCCTTTCAGCGCTGCCTGCGTAATACACCCGAGTCAACGGCGGTCCCGGCCGGTTCGGGCTTCTGCAGCGCTCGGGGTATCCAGTCGGCGACGCTCCGCGGCCCCCAATCTCAAATCAGGCGCGCCGAGCTGGGACCGCCAACCCTCAGGCCGGTGACCATCGATCCGGATATCCCCGCTACCGCGGCGCCGCGTGGCTGGGCCGAAAACGGCACGGGGCGCCGAAGCGCCCCGTGGACGAACAACCGAGTCGGTACGGTCAGGCGCCAGCCTGTGCAAACCGGCGGCGCGCGAAGGCGCCCAAGGCCAGCAGGCCGCCAGCCATCAGGCCAAGGCTGCCCGGGCTCGCGACGGGGGGCGGGGGCGGCGGGGTCGGTACGAGACGAGCCAAGAACAACTGCTCGTATCCATTGTTGATGCTCCTGCCCACGCATTGCGCTGTTGTGAACAGGATGGGATCGCAGCCGAGGCGAAGATCGACATGCACTACGGCATTCAAGTTGCCAGCAAGAATGAGCTCCGCGATCAGGGCGTTCAACTCGGGGAACACGATGGCATACGTCGCGTGGTCGGCGCCAAGGTTGTGATCAATAGGTGCCGACGCGCCCGAAGTGCCGCAGGCCACCGGCACCGGGGGGGTGCCGATGACGCAAAGAGCCCCCCCAGACAGCACGTAATCCGTGTTGATGACGCCGTCGCTATCCGTGTCGGTATTTCCGTCCGGCCCGCTGCGATCGGAAGTATAGGAAGTGACGTCGCCGTTGAGAGCGCCGCCGCCGCCCTCACTTACCAAGTTGTAGTTACCGTTGTTGTTGGTTAAATCAAACGTCGCAATATGAGTGCCGTCGGATTCGGTGACGGTGATCTGCATCCAGGCCGCCAAGTTCTGGTTCGTCGAATCCCCGCTGTTTATCTGGTTGTTATTGAAGAAGAAGACGGGCGCGTCGCCGTCAAGAAAGGTATTCAGCGCACCGATGGTGGTATCCCATGTATTCGGTTGGTCACCCGTGAAGTCGCTCGTCACCGGCGGGGTAGGGCCGGAAGGGTCGAAATTGGGATCGGGTGCGGGATAGGTGTTGCCGCCGAACGTCAGGCCACCGGTCTTAAAGAAGTTAGCGTCTTTGTGTGGGCCATCTTTTCCGTTGGGCGTGGCATATGCATCATCCATGCCGGCGAAGTTAGTGTTCACCGGCCCGCCGTCAGCCCCGGTCGCCAGCACCACCAGTTCCTTGATCGCGCCGGGCGTGGAGTCGACGTTGAAGCGGCACTTGTTGAAAGCCTCGCCGACCTGCACGCAGGCGATCGGCAGAGAGTAGGACTGGGCATCGCCGTACTGCACGTAGCCGATGCCGGACAGATCGATCGCCGCGCGCGCGGTCGGCGCGAAGCCCGCCATTAGCGGAGCGATGGCCAGCGCCAGCGGGGCGGCAAGTCTTAGCGGGAACTTGTTGTGCATCGGGTCCAAATCCTGGTTCGGTTGTTACTCGAACAGTAAGCAACTTTAAGACCAAATAAGTTTTATATTGTATATCAATAACTTAATAATTATATCAATCGGAGATGTAAAAAAAACTGACAGTTACTCTCGATGCACCGTCTATTCTGTCCGAAACGGGCCGGCTGACCCTCATCAACCCATTGATTGTTATGTATTTTCGTCGAAAGGCGCGCCTAGAAAATATCCTGACGCTCGCAACGATCCTTTGACGGCAAGCGTAAGCGCCGCGTCAGAACCAGCGCCGGCGCTTGAAGAACAGCAGCATGGCGCCGGCGATGCCGAGCATCACCAGCCACAGGACGGGATAGCCGTAGTAGGCGCGCAATTCCGGCATGGCCCAGGGGCTGGTTTCGTTGACGCTGAAGTTCATGCCGTACACGCCGACGATGAAGGTCAGCGGGATGAAGATGGTGGCGATCACGGTCAGCACTTTCATGACTTCGTTCTGGCGGTTGCTGACGCTGGACAGGTAGATGTCCAGCATGCCGGCCAGCATGTCGCGGTAGCTTTCCACCAGCTCGATGATCTGCACCGCGTGGTCGTAGACGTCGCCGAAGTAGATGCGCGTGGCATCGGCGATCTGCGGCGCGTCGCCGCGCGAGAGGTTGGCCAGCACGTCGCGCGCCGGCCACACGGCGCGGCGGATCAGCAGCATCTCGCGCTTGAGTTGGTGCAGCTCGCGCAGGGCGTCCGGGCCGGGACGGTCCAGCAGTTCGGTTTCCAGGTCCTCGATGCGCTCGCCGAGCGATTCCAGCACCGGAAAGGCGTGATCGACCACCACGTCCAGCAGCGCATGCGCCAGGCGGTCGGTGCCGCTGCGCCGCAAGCGGCCGGAGGCATCCACCAGGCGCGCGTGGACGCCGGCGAACAGGTTCTCGCTGCCGTAGTACACGCTGACCACGAAATCCTGCCCCAGGAACAGCGAGAAATCGTGCACCACCGGGTGGATGCCGTCCTGCGTCAGGCAACCCATCTCCAGGAACAGGTGATCGTCGAAGTCGTCGAGTTTCGGTCGCTGGCCGTGGTGCATCACGTCTTCGAGCGCCAGCGGGTGCAGGCCGAGCGCTTCACCGACCCGGCGCAGGTCGCCCACTTCCGGCTGGCCGGCGAAATGCAGCCACAAGGTCGCGCCTGCGCGCCGCAGGCCGGCCGGATCGTCCGGCACGCCACGGCTCTCATGCAGCATCCCGTTGGCGTCGTAGACCACGCAGTAGACGATGGTCGCCGGCGCCACCGGCAGTGGCAGCAACTCCCCGGGCGCGCTGCCGGGCTGGGCGTATTTCTTGCGAAACAAATCGATCACGTCGGCACTCCTGTCGCAACGGGGTTCATCCGGGCGCTTTTCACATTTGGTTATAAGTCAAGCAGTAAAAATTACTTCAACCGCATAAGACAGCCCCCTAACATGGCTTGCCATCCGCACGCTTCCGGCCGCCATGAACGCACCCGTCAGCACCTTGAACACCCCGCTGAGCCCGGCCCAGGCCGAGCGCCTCGACGCCCTGGTGCGCGACTTGGGCCCGGCCCAGCTGCACTGGCTGAGCGGCTATCTGGCGGCGCGCGCCGAGCTGGGAGGCGGTCCACCGGCAGCCTGGGCCGCGCCAACACAGGCCCAGGCCGGCCTGACCGTGCTGCACGGCTCGCAAAGCGGCAACGGGGCCAAGCTGGCGCGCCGCCTGGCGGAACTGGCGCAGGCGCGCAGCTTGCCCGTGACGCTCGCCAGCATGGCCGACTATAAGCCGGCACGCTTGCGCGACGAGCGCCTGTTGGCGCTGATCGTCAGCACCCACGGCGAGGGCGAGCCGCCGGACAGCGCGCGCGAGCTGCACGAGTTCCTGCACGGGCGCAAGGCGCCGCGCCTGGAGCAGCTGCGCTACGGCGTGCTGGCGCTGGGCGATTCGAGCTACGAGTTCTTCTGCCAGACCGGCAAGGATTTCGATGCGGTGCTGGAGACGCTCGGCGCGCAGCGTCTGGCGCCGCGGGTGGACTGCGATGTCGATTACGACGATGCCGCCGCCGCCTGGATCGACACCCTGCTGGGCGAGGTGAGTGCCGCGGCAGCGCCGGTGGCCATGGCCGTCGCCAAACCCGCCGCGGGCGGCGCCGGTCAGCACGACAAGCGCCACCCCTACCAGGCCGAGGTGCTGGAGAACATCAACCTGAACGGCCGCGGTTCGGACAAGGAAACGCGCCACATCGAACTGGCCGTGCCGGGCCTGAGCTACCAGCCGGGCGATGCGCTCGGCGTGCTGGCGCGCAACGACCCGGCGCTGGTCGAGGCGCTGCTGGCGGCGCTCAAGCTACCGGCGACGGCGCCGGTCAAGGCCGGCGACGGCAGCCTGCCGCTGGCCGACGCGCTCGGTCGGCACTACGAGATCACCACCCTGACGCGGCCGTTCCTGGCCGCCTACGGGGCGCTGGCGGACAGCGGCAAGCTCGCCGCCCTGCTGGCGGCGGGCAGCGAGGACGCCTTGCGGGCCTATCTGCACGGCCGGCAGATCATCGACGTGGTGCGCGAATTCCCGGTGCCCGGCCTGACGGCGGAACAGTTCACCGGCCTGCTGCGCCGCCTGCCGCCGCGCCTGTATTCATTGGCCTCCAGCCCGGCCGCCTGCCCGGACGAGGCGCACATCACGGTCGCCGCCGTGCGGTACGAAAGCCTGGGCCTGCCACGGCTGGGTGTGGCCTCCACCTGGCTGGCCGATCGCGTCACGCCGGGCGACACGGTGCCGGTGTTCATCGAGCACAACGACAACTTCCGCTTGCCGACCGGCCCCGACACGCCGCTGATCATGATCGGTCCGGGCACCGGCGTGGCGCCGTTTCGGGCCTTCCTGCAGGAGCGCGAAGCAACCGGGGCCGGCGGGCGCAACTGGCTGTTCTTCGGTGACCGGCATTTCCATACCGATTTTCTGTACCAGACCGAGTGGCAGGCCTGGCACAAGAGCGGATTACTCACGCGCCTGGACGTCGCCTTCTCGCGCGATCAGGCGCGGAAGGTCTACGTGCAGCAGGGCCTGCGCGAGCGCGCCGCCGAGGTCTACGCCTGGCTGCAGGACGGCGCCCACGTTTATGTGTGCGGCGATGCCACGGCCATGGCCGCCGACGTGCACGCAGCCCTGCGCGACATCGTGGCCGGCCAGGCCGGGCTGGACGCCGATGCCGCCGAGGAATACCTGCGCGAGCTCGCCCGTAAGCGGCGCTACCAGCGCGACATCTATTAATTGCAGGTTCCGCAGCCCATGAACGCACCCGACCCCAAAGGCCCGCCCAACGAGGTGGAGATCATCAAGAGCCACAGCCGGCTCCTGCGCGGCAGCATCGCCGACGGCCTGGTCGATCCGCTGACCGGCGCCATCGCGCCGCAGGACAACGCGCTGCTGAAGTTCCACGGCAGCTACCAGCAGGACGACCGGGATCTGCGCGAGGAGCGCCGCCGCCAGAAGCTCGAACCGGCCTACCAGTTCATGATCCGTGTGCGCCTGCCGGGCGGCCGGTGCACGCCGGCGCAGTGGCTGGCGCTGGACGACATCGCCGGCGCGCACGCCAACGGCACGCTGCGCCTGACCACGCGCCAGACCTTCCAGTTTCACGGCATCCGCAAGCCGCATTTCAAGCCGGCCATGCAGGCGATCCGCGCCGCCGGCCTGGACACCATCGCCGCCTGCGGCGACGTGAACCGCAACGTGCTGGCCAGCGCCAATCCGCTGCGCTCGCCGCTGCACGCGGCGGCCGGCGAACTGACGCGGGCAATCAGCGAACACCTGCTGCCCACAACCCACGCCTACGCGGAAATCTGGCTCGACGCCCCGGCCGTGGACCCGGCCACCGAGGTCGAGCCGATCTACGGCCCGCTGTACCTGCCGCGCAAGTTCAAGATCGGCATCGCCGTGCCGCCGGACAACGACGTCGACGTCTACGCCCAGGACTTGAGCTTCATCGCGGTCGAGGAAAACGGCGCCCTGGCCGGCTGGAACGTGCTGGTCGGCGGCGGCATGGGCATGAGCCACGGCGAGAAGGCCACCTACCCGCGCCTGGCCGATGTGATCGGTTTCTGCGAGCCCGATCAGGCCATCGCCGTGGCCCAGCAGGTGGTGTGCGTGCAGCGCGACTTCGGCGACCGCAGCAACCGCCGCCACGCGCGCCTTAAGTACACCATCGACGACCGCGGCGTGGGCTGGTTCAAGGCCGAACTGGAAAGCCGGCTGGGTTTTGCGCTGGCGCCGGCACGGCCGTTCGCCTTCGAGCACAACACCGACGCCTTTGGCTGGCACGCGGGTCCGGACGGGCACTGGCACTACACGCTGTTCGTCGAGAACGGCCGCATCGCCGACCGCGGCCAGCGGCGCCTGCGCTCGGGTCTGCGCGAAATCGCCCGTGTGCATCGGGGCATCTTCGCGCTCACCAACAACCAGAACGTGACCGTGGCCGGCGTGGCGGCGCCGCAGCGGCCGGCCATCGAGGCGCTGATCCGTGAATACGGCCTCGAGCGCGAGGTGTCGGTCCTGCGCCGCAACGCCATGGCCTGCGTGGCGCTGCCGACCTGCGCGCTGGCGATGGCCGAGAGCGAGCGCTACCTGCCGGACCTGATCACGCGCCTGGACGCGGTGATCGACGCCTGCGGCCTGGCGGACACGCCGATCACGCTGCGCATGACCGGCTGCCCCAACGGCTGCGCGCGGCCGTACATCGCCGAAATCGGCCTGGTCGGCAAGGCGCCCGGCAAATACAACCTGTACCTGGGCGCCGGCTTTCACGGCCAGCGCCTGGGCAAGCTGTACCGGGAGAACATCGGCGAGGCAGCCATCATCGAGGCACTCACGCCGCTGCTCGAGCGCTACGGCGCGCAGCGGCAGGCCGGCGAGCATTTTGGCGATTTCCTGGTACGCACGGGCGCGGTGCCGGCAGTGGCCGCCGGGCGGCAGTTTCACGACTGAGGTTCGCGCGCCCATCCGGCGCAATCAGTGCCTGCTCGGCGCAGAGGTGAGTTCTGGACAGTCTGAACGCCCTGGCGGGCTTCGGTGTCGGCCTGCTGGTCGGGCTGACCGGCGTTGGCGGCGGATCGCTGATGACGCCGATCCTGGTGCTGCTGTTCGGCACTGCCCCGGCGGTCGCTGTCGGCACCGATCTGTGGTTTGCGGCGCTCACCAAGGCCGTCGGCGGCGCCCTGCACCACGGCCGCGGCACGGTCGACTGGCAGGTGCTGCGTCGCCTGTGGACCGGCAGCCTGCCGGCTGCGCTGCTGACCCTGCTCTGGCTGCACTGGAGCGGCATCGGCCGGCGCCCCGATGGCGGTTTGCTGGTGGCGCTCGGCGGCGTGCTGGTGCTGACGGCGCTGGCCATGCTGCTCAAGAATCGCATCCACGCCTACGGCCAGGGCTTGCGCACGCAGATGCCGGCGGCGTTCAAGCGCGCCCAGCCGGGGCTGACCGTGCTGGCGGGCGCCATGCTCGGCTTTCTGGTGACGCTGACCTCGGTCGGCGCCGGCGCACTCGGCACCGTGATGCTGGTGTATCTGTACCCGCGCCGGTTGACGCCGGCGCGGCTGGTCGGCACCGACATCCTGCACGCGGTGCCGCTGACGGTACTTGCCGGCAGCGGTCATCTGCTGCTCGGCAACGTCGATCTGCCGCTGCTGGGCAGCCTGCTGCTGGGTTCGATTCCGGGCGTGCTGCTGGGGGCGCACTTCAGCACCCGCGCCCCGGACCGGCTGCTGCGGCCAGGCATTGCGGTGGTGCTGGCGCTGGTGGGCGTCAAGCTGCTGCTGGGCTGAATCCACGGCGCCAGCGCGCACCGCGCCGGGACGAACCGCCGAGGGATCAGATGCTGGCGTCGGGCAGCGGAACGTATGCGAAGGGCGATTCGTCCTCACCGGCCGGCCGCGCCGGACCGTGCAGGCCGCACTCGCGCGGGCCGTCGTGCTCCCACCACCAGCGTCCCGCGCGCGGGTCCTCACCGACGGTGACCGCCCGCGTGCACGGCGCGCAGCCGATGCTCGGGTAGCCGCGATCGTGCAGGGCGTTGTAGGGGATGTCGTGGGCGCGGATGAAGGCCCATACCTCGCCGTCGGTCCATTCCACCAGCGGGTTGAACTTCAGGATGCCGCGCTGTTCGTCCCACTCGCGCTGCGGCAGGGCGGCACGGCTGTGTCCCTGCTCGCGGCGCCGCCCGGTAACCCAGGCGCGCTGGCCAGCCAGCATCCGGACCAGCGGCCCGACCTTGCGGATGGCGCAGCAGGCGCGGCGCATCTCGACGCTGGTGTAAAAGGCGTTGACGCCGTGCGCGCGGGTGAATTCGCCAAGCGTTTCTGCGTCCGGGAAATACCAGTCGATCTGCAGGCCGTAGCGCGCGCGCAGCGCCTCGGCGACGGCATAGGTCTGTTCCGGCAGGCGCCCGGTGTCCAGACTGGCAGTGCGAATGTCCGGCGCATGCCCGGCGATCAGGTGCGCCAGCACCACGCCTTCCGGGCCGAAGCTGTTGGTGTGGATGGCCGGCCCGTGGTCCTGCGCCGCCCGCAGGACGGCGATGGCGTGCTCGATCTTGCCGGTGGAAGCCATGAGGGTCGCCGTGAGGGTTGCAGAAACCCATAGTACGGACGCCTCATATAGCTGAGAATTATTTATTTCTCATATTTTTATGCCATTTGAGCAGCATCGACGCTCAGCACGGCCAGGATGCGGCTTTTGTGGCGCTGCGCATCGGCGTAGCCCAGATCCATCAATTCGCGGCAGAACGCTCCGTCGAACAGCAGGTAGCTAGGCAGCGGACTGATCGGGCCGAAGGCACCGATGCCCCGCAATAGCCGCCGCAGCGGTGCCGGAAAGCGCCCGGCATGGCGGGCGGCGATCTGACGCAAGTCGACGCTGGGGCTGACCAGGCAGGTATCGATCGGGCGCAGCGGCCGGCCGTAGCGCACCGGGGGTTGCGCGCCGCTGAGGCGTACCAGGTCGTTCAGGCGCTCGACGCGCTCCAGGTTTTGCCCGATGCCGTCCATGAACAGCGAATCGAGCACATAGCCGGCGATCTTGCCCAGCTGCGGATACGGCGGCGGCTGCGGCAGTGGCACCGGATCGGAATTGCGGGTGGAGATCACCAGCAGGCGCTGCGCGCCCAGGTTGATGGCGGCCGACAGCGGCGTGTGGTCGCGCATGGCGCCATCGCCGTACCAGTCGTCGTCGATGCGCACCGCCTCGAACAGCAGCGGGATGGCCACCGAGGCCATGACGTGGTCGAGCGTCAGCTCGGCCGGCCGGCTGAGCATGCGCTCGCGCTGCCACGGCGGCAGCTTCGCGGCCGCCTGATAGAAGCTCACGCCGCGCCCGCTGCCGTAGCCGGACGCGGTGATCGCCACCGCGTCCAGCAGGCCGCGGCGCAGGTGCAGATCGATGCGCGCGAAGTTGACGTGGCGCTCCAGCAGGGCGCGCAGCGGCTGGCAGTCGAACAGCGCCCGCGGGTTGCGGTGACCGAGCCCGCCGCGCAGCAGCGCCACCAGCCAGTGCACGGCGCGGCCATACAGCGCGCGTCGGTCGCAGCGAAAGACGTGGTCCACCGTCAATCCGCGCCAGACACCGGCCAGTCCTTCCAGACCGCGCGCGAAATTGCCGGCCCGCGCCGCCAGCACGCTGGCGTTGATGGCGCCGGCCGAGGTGCCGGTGATGATGGCGAACGGCGAACGCCGCGGCCGGCCGAGCCAGTCGCTGACCGCCAGCAGCACGCCGACCTGATAGGCCGTGCGCGCGCCGCCGCCGGTCAGGACCAGGCCGACGCCCGCTGCGACACGCGGTCGGGTCACGCGGCCTCAGCCGGCCGCGAGCCGGTCAAGCCAGGTGTCGAGCAGGCGCCGCGCCGGCGCGAAATGTGCCTGCCCGGCCAGCATCCGATCACCGCTGTCGACGCCGGCGCCGGGCCGCAGGCGGGCGCCGAACTCGTCGACCAGCGCGGCCACGCCGGCCGGTTCCATTTCCGGATGAAACTGCACCGCAAGCGCCCGTGGCCCGTAGCCAAAGGCCTGCTGGGCGCAGATGCGGCTGTGTGCCAGACGTACCGCGCCGGCCGGCAGGTCGAAGGTGTCGCCGTGCCAGTGAAACACCGTCAACGGCCCGCTCAGCGCGTCCCCGAACGGGCTGCCGGTGCTTTCGGGCGCCGGTTCGACATCGAACCAGCCGATTTCCTTCTGCCCAGCCGGATACACCCGCGCCCCCAGCGCGGCGGCCATCAGTTGCGCGCCAAGGCAGATGCCCAGCACGCGCTTGCCGGCATGGATGGCGGCGCGGATCAGGTCGATCTCGGCGGCGATGAACGGATACCGATCAGCCTCGTAGACGCCCATCGGCCCGCCCATGACGATCAGCCAGTCGAAGCTGTCCGGCGCAGGCAACGGATCGTCGGCGTGCAGCCGGGTGCAGGAGAGCGCATGGCCGTGCCGCTCGGCCCAGGGTTCGATGTAGCCCAGGCCCTCGAAGGGCACGTGTTGCAACCAGTGGATGCGCAGCGTGGGCATGGGTTTTCCGGTCCGGGTGTGTCGTATGGCTGGGGCTGCGTCCAGAAAACCGGTCAGTGCTGTCAGTGACGCCGGAGCGAAAGCGCGACATTGGCTCCGACCGGCTCAGCCACCGATGACCCCCCGCTCCCGCAGCAGCTGCACCACCTGTTCGGCGGCGGCGTCCGCCGACAGGCCCTGCGTGTCGAGGTGGATTTCCGGATCCAGCGGCGGCTCGTAGGGCGAATCGATGCCGGTGAAGTTCTTCAGTTCCCCGCGGCGGGCCTTCTTGTACAGGCCTTTCACGTCGCGCGCCTCGGCCACGTCCAGCGGCGTGTCGACGTGGATCTCGATGAACTCGCCCTCGTCCAGCAGGCCGCGCGCCAGCGCGCGTTCGGAGCGGAACGGCGAGATGAAGGCGGTCAGCACGATCAGTCCGGCATCGACCATCAGCCGGGCCACCTCTGCCACGCGGCGGATGTTCTCGACCCGGTCGGCGTCGGTGAAACCCAGGTCCTTGTTCAGGCCGTGGCGCACGTTGTCGCCGTCGAGCAGGTAGGAGTGGTGGCCGAGCGCGTACAGCTTTTTCTCGACCCGATTGGCGATGGTCGACTTGCCGGCCCCCGACAGGCCCGTGAACCACAGCACCGCCGGCTTGTGGCCCATCAGGCTGGCGCGCGCGGCCTTGTCGATGTCGAGCGCTTGCAGGTGGATGTTGTGGGCGCGGCGCAGGGCGAAGTGCAGCATGCCGGCGCCGACCGTGTGGCTGGTCAGGCGGTCGATCAGGATGAAGCCGCCGGTGTCGCGGTTGTCGCGGTAGGCATCGAAGGCCACCGGCCGGTCAAGCGCGATGTTGCACACGCCGATTTCGTTCAGCTCCAGCGTCTTGGCGGCCAGGTGCTCGAGCGTGTTGACGTTGACCTTGTATTTCGGCTCGGTGATGGTGGCGGTGACGGTGCGCGTGCCCAGTTTCAGCAGGTACTGGCGACCCGGCAGCATCGGCTCGTCGGCCATCCACACCAGCGTGCACTCGAACTGGTCGGCCACCTCGGCCGGTGCGTCAGCGGCGGAGATGACATCGCCGCGCGAGATGTCGATTTCGTCTTCCAGCGTGAGGGTGACCGACTGCCCGGCCACTGCCTGCGGCCAGTCGCCGCCGTAGGCCACGATGCGCGCGACGCGGCTCTCGCGCCCCGACGGCTGCACCCGCACCCGGTCCCCGGGGCGGACCGTGCCGCCGGCGATCAGGCCGCAGAAACCGCGAAAATCAAGATCCGGCCGGTTCACCCACTGCACCGGCAGGCGCAGTGGGCCCGACTGCAGGCGCGTTTCGTCGATCTCGCAGCTCTCCAGGAACGCCATCAGGGTCGGGCCGTGGTACCAGGGGGTGCGCGCCGAGGGCTCGACGATGTTGTCGCCCCTGAGGCCGGACAGCGGGATCGACGTGATGTCGGTCAGGCCGATCTGCGCCGCAAAGGCCCGGTAGTCGGCATCGATGCGCCCGAACACGTCCGGCGAGAAATCGACCAGGTCCATCTTGTTGATGGCCAGCACCACCGTGCGGATGCCGATCAGGCTGACCAGGTAGCTGTGGCGGCGGGTCTGCGTGAGCACGCCCTTGCGGGCATCGACCAGGATCACCGCCACGTCGGCGGTGGAGGCGCCGGTGATCATGTTGCGCGTGTACTGCTCGTGCCCGGGGGTGTCGGCGACGATGAACTTGCGCCGGTCGGTGCTGAAGAAGCGGTAGGCGACGTCGATGGTGATGCCCTGCTCGCGCTCGGCGGCCAGGCCATCCACCAGCAGTGCGAAGTCGATGTCGCCGCCCTGCGTGCCCCATTTCTTGGAATCGGCCTCGACGGCCGCCAGCTGGTCCTCGAACAGCATCTTGGACTCATACAGCAGGCGCCCGATCAGCGTGCTCTTGCCGTCGTCGACGCTGCCGCAGGTGATGAAGCGCAGCAGGCTCTTGTGCTCGTGCTGGGTGAGGTAGGCCTCGATGTCGCTGGCGATCAGGTCCGATACATGTGCCATCAGAAGTAGCCCTCCTGCTTTTTCTTTTCCATGGAAGCCGCCTGGTCGTGGTCGATCATGCGGCCCTGGCGCTCGGAGGTCCGCGTCAGCAGCATCTCCTGGATGATGGCGGTCAGCGTGTCGGCCTCGGACTCGATGGCCCCGGACAGCGGGTAGCAGCCGAGCGTGCGAAAGCGCACTTTCTTGCGCATCGGTGTCTCGCCGGGGCGCAGCGGCATGCGCTCGTCATCGACCATGATCAGCATGCCGTCGCGCTCCACCACCGGGCGCTCGGCGGCGAAGTACAGCGGCACGATCGGGATGTTCTCCAGGTGGATGTACTGCCAGACATCCAGCTCGGTCCAGTTGCTGATCGGGAACACGCGGATCGATTCGCCCTGGCGCTTGCGGCCGTTGTACAGGCGCCACAGCTCGGGGCGCTGATTCTTCGGGTCCCACTGATGCTGGGCGGTGCGAAACGAGAAGATGCGCTCCTTGGCGCGGGATTTCTCCTCGTCGCGACGGGCACCGCCGAAGGCCGCATCGAAGCCGTACTTGTCGAGCGCCTGCTTCAGGCCCTGCGTCTTCCACAGGTCGGTGTGAATCTGCGAGCCGTGATCGAAGGGGTTGATGCCCAGCGCCTTGGCTTCGGGGTTCTGATGGACGATCAACTCCATGCCCAGCTCCGCCGCCATGCGCTCGCGCATGGCGTACATGTCGCGAAACTTCCAGGTGGTGTCGACGTGCAGCAGCGGGAACGGCGGCGGCGCCGGGTAAAACGCCTTGCGCGCCAGGTGCAGCATCACGGCGCTGTCCTTGCCGATGGAGTAGAGCATCACCGGCTTGTCGGCCTCGGCCACCACCTCGCGCAGGATGTGGATGCTCTCGGCTTCCAGGCGTTGCAGATGGGTCAGGGCGGTCATGTCGGATCCAATGGGTAAAGGGCGTCTTGGCAGCTACCGGGGGACGCCGGGGCAGCGGCGTCCATAGCCTGATTCCGCGGCGGTGGCAAGCTCTGATTTGGTGGTTTACACACAGCTTCGAAAAAGTCCTAACGCTGGTTGGTGCAAACCGCTGTTGGCTCTCAGTGTCACTTAGAAAAAATCAATAACCGTATGTTTTATAAACAATATGAATAATTGATTAAAAGCTGGGCAATCTGTGCGCAGACACGCATACATGCGCCCCTGCCGGGCTTGTTCACGCACTACTCCACAAAGTTATCCACAGATTCTGGGGATAAGCGGCTCACGCCTCCTGGCCGCACAAAAACGCCGCCAGCGCCCGGCACATCGCGTCGTGATCGGCGGCCCCGGCGCTCTCGCGCAGGCTGTGCATGGCCCACATCGGATTGCCGATGTCCACGCTGCGCAGCCCCAGCCGCGAGGCCGCCAGCGGGCCGATGGTGCTGCCGCAGGCCAGGTCGCTGCGCTGCACGTAACTTTGCCAGGGCACGCCAGCCCGCTCGCAGGCCAGCTGGAACACGCCGGCCGAGACACTCTCGGAGGTGTAGCGCTGGCTGGCGTTGGTCTTGATGACCGGGCCATGGTTCAGATGCACACGGTGCTGGTCGTCATAGGCGCCGGGGTGACCAGGGTGAAAGGCATGTGCCATGTCGGCACTGACCAGCATGCTGCGTGCCAGCGCCCGCCGGTAGTCTTCGCGCCCGAGTCCGCAGCACAGCCCGATGCGCTCCAGAACGTCGTCCAGGAAGCTGCCGTCGGCGCCCTTGGCGCTGGTCGAGCCGACTTCCTCGTGATCGAACAGGAAGCATACGGCGCTCGCGCGTGGGGCATCGACGTCGCTGTCCAGCAGCGCCATCAGGGCCGCATGGCAGGAGCCGAGGTTGTCGAGCTGCGAGTCGGCGATGAATTCCTGCTGCGGGCCGAAGAACGCGCCCGGCTGGGTGTCGCACACGTTCAGTTCGAAGCCGAGCAGCTGCTCCGGATCGACGGCCAGCGCGTCGGCCAGCAGTCGGGTGAGGTGCTGCGCCGCCGGCAGGCCGTCCTGCACGGCACCCAGGACCGGCGGCAGCGCGCTCTGGCGATCGAGCTTCAGGCCGTCCTCGTTGACCTTGCGGTTCAGGTGGATGGCCAGATTCGGAATCCGCAGCAGCGGCTCCGCAAAGCGCACCAGCCGGCTTTGTACGCCCAGCGGCGCACCCGGCGCGCGCAGCGCCACCCGGCCGGCGAGACTCAGATCGCGGTCGGCAAAGGTGGCCAGGATCGGCCCGCCGTAGACCTCCACGCCCAGGCGCAGCAGCCCATCCCGGGCCTCGCCGGCCAGCGGCTTCACGCGCAGGCCGGGCGAGTCGGTATGGGCGCCGATCAGGCGCAGGCCGGCTTGCGTCAGCGGGGCGTTGCCGATGCGAAACGCCGCCAGGGTGGACCCGTCGCGCACCACGTAATGCCGCGCGCCGGGCGTCAGTTGCCAGGTGTCCGCCTCATCCAGGCGCCGGTAGCCGGTAGCTTCCAGCAGCGCCACGGCACTGTCCACCACATGCCACGGGCTGGGGCTGGCGTCGATGAAATCGAGCAGCGCCTGGGCACGGGCACGGGCAGCGGTCGAGACAGGCAGCAGTGGGCTGGGCATGGCTGGGATGTTCTGCGGCTTGGGCGGCGCATTGTAAGCAGCGGCGCCCGCCCGGGTCGGGGTATCGTTGCGCCCCGGTTGGCCAGGCCAGTCGGTCAACCAAAAAAAGAACGTACCGAGAGGGGGGAGAAGATGGACGTGACTGCTGCCGGGGTGGCGGCCGGGCGAAGCCGCGGCGTGACTGCGCGCGTGGTCGGCCTGTGCCTGCTGGTGATCGTGCTGGACGGCTTCGACATGCTGGTGATCGCGCTCACGGCGCCGGCCATCGCCGCCGACTGGGGCCTGGCTGCGCCGCGCCTGGGGCCGCTGTTTGCGGCCGGTATCGTGGGCATGATCGGCGGGTCGGTGCTGATCGCACCGCTGGGCGACCGCATCGGCCGGGTGCGGGTGCTGATGCTGTGCTGCGGTCTGTTTGGCCTGTTTGCCGGGCTGACCGCGCTGGCCAGCGGCTACTGGGCCCTGCTTGGCCTGCGCCTGCTGACCGGGCTCGGATTGGGCGGCGCCGTGCCCAACGCCACCGCGCTGATCGCCGAGCACGCTTCGCCGCGGCAACGGCCCTTGTTGGTCAGCATCGGACTGGTCGGCTTTGCGCTGGGCGGCATGCTGTGCGCGGCGCTGACGGTGCCGCTGTTGCCGCGCTTCGGCTGGCGGGCGCTGTATCTGGTCGGCGGGGTGCTGCCGCTGCTGCTGATTCCGGTCCTGTGGCGCTTCTTGCCGGAAGCGCCGGCCGCCGCCCACGGGCTGACACTTGGCCGATCCGGCGGCGTGCGCCGTTTGCTGGCGGCGGACCTGGGCCCGGACACGCGCCGCCTGTGGCTGGGCTTTTTCATCAACATGATGGTGATGTTCTTCCTGGCCAATTGGGTGCCGTACCTGGCCGGCCAGGCCGGTTTCACGCCCCATCAGGGCTCGCTGGCGGCGCTGGCGCTGAACCTGGGCGGCGTGGTCGGGCCGCTGCTGCTGGCGGCGCTGTGCCAGCACCTGGACGCGCGGCGGGTCATCGGCAGCGCGTTCGTGCTGGCGGCGCTGAGTCTGGTGGCGGTGGGCTATGCCACCGGCAGTTTCGGCGTTTATCTGGCTGCCGCCGCGTTGGCCGGGTTTTTCGTGTTCGGCGCGCAGATCACCCTGCATGCCCTGGCCGCAGCGGCCTACCCAACCGCGCTGCGCGCCACCGGCATCGGCTGGGCGCTCGGCTGCGGGCGGGTGGGCTCGGTGTTCGGGCCGCTGCTGGGGGGCGAGCTGCTGCGCTCCGGCGTGCCGCTGTCGACTTACTTTTCGGGCTTCGGACTCGTCGCGCTATTGGCCGCGGCGGCCACCTTCACCCTCAGTCCGCGCGTGGCGAGCGCCGAGTGATCGGCCTTGCCTGAGTTCCCCCGTCACTCACGTTCTTTGCACAGAGGCACCGAATGAACGAGCCGGTTCGAACCTGGGACGTCGCCGCCCGCCTCGATGCAGCCCGGCTGGGTGCCCTGCACTGGCTGGTGCTGGCGCTGACCTTCGCGGTGGCGGCCACCGACGGGCTCGACGCGCAGATCATCGGCTTCACGGCGCCGCAGATCGCCGCCGAATTCGGCATCGGCAACGACCGCCTGGGGCCGGTGTTCAGTGCCGCGCTGCTTGGAATGACCGCCGGGGCGTTGCTGTTCGGCACGCTGGGCGACCGTCTTGGCCGCCGCCGTACGATGATTTTCTGCGTCGTTCTGTTCGGTGGCGGCACCCTGCTGACAGCTTTTGCAAGCAGCGTGACGCAGCTGATGCTGCTGCGTCTGGTCACCGGGCTGGGCCTGGGCGGAGCCCTGCCCAACGCCGTGACGCTGGTTGCCGAGTGCGCGCCGGGCAGGCATCGGCCCCTGCTGGTGACGCTGATGTACATCGGCTTTTCGGTCGGCGGTCTGCTGGGCGGGGTCATTGCCGGCAGCCTGGTGGTCGAACATGGGTGGCGGGCGATGTTCTATGTCGGCGGCGGCCTGCCGCTGGTGCTGAGCGTCCTGCTGCTGGCGCTGTTGCCCGAGTCGCCGCAGTACCTGGCCCGCAAGCCCGGCACCGGCGCGGTGCTTGCCGACCTGCTGGCGCGCATCGATCCGGCCGGCGGCTACGGCCCGCAGGACCGCTACACGCTGCCGCAAGCCACTGCCCGCGCCGATCTGGGCGAGCTGTTCCGGCATCGGCGTGTGCGCAACACCGTGCTGCTGTGGCTGGCGTTCTTCATCAACCTGCTGGTGCTGTTCTTCCTGATGAACTGGCTGCCCAAGCTGCTGGTCGACGGCGGCGTGCCTCTGGCGCAGGCCATCCGCGTCACGGTGATGTTCAACGTCGGCGGCGTGCTCGGCGCGCTGGCGCTGGCCTGGCTGTCGGCGCGCCACAGCCCGCGCCGGATGCTGGCGGCGTTCTTTGCGCTGGGCGCGCTCGCCATCATGGCGATCGGCCTGGGCGATGGCCGTTTTGCGCCGGTGGCCGCCGCCTGCTTTGCGACCGGCCTGTTTGCCGGGGCCGCCCAGGTCGGTCTGTATCCGCTTGCGACCCAGGTCTACCCCAGCGCGGTGCGTGCCACGGGCGTCGGCTGGGCGCAGGCGTGGGGAAGGATCGGCTCGATCTTCGGCCCGCTGGCGGGCGGCTGGCTGGCGGTTCTCGAACCGCCTTTCCTGCTCTACTTCCTTGTCTTTGGGGCGCCGCTGCTGGTGGCCGCCGCCGCCATTGCCGCCATGCGGGATGCGTGATGTAACAACCACTCGCCCGGGTCAGTTATGGCGAGTCGGCTGTGGCCGCTATCAAGCGCACGCAGGCCGCGCCGATAACCGGACTATCTGCCGCGATGTCCAGGGACCGCGCTGGCGCCGGCATCTGGGGGTTCGCCTGTCATGCGCAACATTTATCTGGGCCGTCAGCCCATCTTCAACAAGGACCTGAAGCCGGTCGCCTACGAGCTGCTGTATCGGGGCGGCGACACGGACCATTCCGACAAGGACAACGCGCGCGCGTCCGCCGACGTGCTGATCAACACCTTTCTGGAGATGGGCGTACAGCGGGTGGTCGGCAAGGCGCGGGCGTTCATCCACGTCACTCCGGAAATTCTGGACGACAACCTGCTGCGCCTGTTCGATCCTTCGCAATTGGTGCTGCAGTTGATGCCGGACGCGGCGTTCGACGATGATCTGCTGGAGACTCTGCGTCAGCTGCGCAACCACGGCTACGGCATTTGCGTCGATGACCTGCTGGTGCACGAGGGCACGCAACCGTTGCTGGAACGGGCGCACTTTGTGAAGGTGGACCTGCTGGCCGTGCCCGAGTCCGAACTGGCGGAGCATGTGGCCGCACTGCGCAGGTTTCCGGTCGCGTTGATTGCCGAGAAGGTCGAAACGCACGAACAGTTCGCACAGTGCCAGGGGCTGGGTTTCGATTTCTTTCAGGGCTATTTCTTCGCCCGACCCAAATTGGTGTCCAGCCGCACCATGTCCGAGGATCGACTCAGCGTGATGCACCTGCTGGCCACGTTGCACAGCCCGAGCTCGAGGCTGGAGGACGTACAAAGAGTCATACAGCGCAGCGTGACGCTCAGCTACCGTCTGTTGCGCTATGCCAACTCGGCCGCATTCAACCTGCCGCGCAAGATCACGTCGATCGCCCAGGCAACTGTCATTCTCGGCCAGCGGCGCATACGCGACATGGCAACGCTGCTGGCGCTGAGCGGCTCCACCGACAAACCGCCAGAATTGACCCGCACTATCTTGGCACGGGCTCGCCTGTGCGCCGTGCTGGCCCCGCCGGGCCGCGGGCAAGCCGATTCGGCGTTCACCGCCGGTCTTTTTTCCGGACTCGATGCGCTGATGGACCGCCCGCTTGCCCAGCTTCTGGATGAATTGCCGCTGGCAGACGAAGTTCGGCTCGCCGTGCTTGAGCACGCTGGGCCGCTCGGGGGGATTCTGGCGGCGGCGCTGGCCTTGGAACACGGTGAATTCGAAAGCGACGCCTTGGCATCGCTTGACGCCAAACCGGCCCCGGATGTCTACCTGGAAGCAGTCAACTGGGCCAACGAGGCCGTATCCGAATTGCAGGCGGCGTGAAGCATGCTGCGCGGCAGCTGCGGGTCTCACACACATCGCATCTCGCTCGCGATCGCCGATATTGGCATGGCCAGCGTTCCTTAAAAGACGCAGTCGAATCGCCGGTTGTCTTTCCGCCATCATTGCGCTTATAGTTTGCGCTCGTTACTTTTCTAAGGAGAGCGCTTGCCATGGCGGTTAATCTGTCTAATTACTCCCTTGACGATCTGCAACAGCTGATCGCCGACGCAGAATCCACGCTCGAGAAGCGCCAACGCGAGAAGCGCGCCGACGTCATCGCCCAAATGCGCAAGCTGGCCGCTTCGGTCGGTATCGATTTCGAGATCGTGGCCGGCGAAACCAGAAAGCGCAGCACCCGGGCCGCGGCGGCCGCCAAATACCGCAACCCGGCCAATCCGGCCCAGACCTGGAACGGCCGCGGCCCGAAACCGAAGTGGTTCAAGGAAGCGCTGGCTGCCGGCAAGACCGCGGCGCAGATGGCGATCTGACGCTCCGTCCTGGGAGCGCCGGCGCCGGGTTTCCCGGTGGGGCATGTATGTTGAATAAGCCGCTGTGACTCGCTGTCGCGGCGGCTTTTTCGTATCCCGGGCAGACGGCTGTCCAGGAGGCCTGCCTCCGTGAAGCGGGATGCTGGTATCGAGGCCGGCCTGCGGCTCGACAAATGGCTATGGGTGAGCCGCCTGTACCGTACCCGCACCCTGGCCACCGAGTCGGTCAACGGTGGCAAGGTGCGCGTGAACGGCCAGTCGGCCAAGCCGGCGCGGCTGCTGCGAGCGGGAGACGAAGTCAGCCTGCTACGGGGCGGCGAGCCGATGACGGTGATTGTCCGTGGCATGACCGGGCAGCGGGTGGCGGCGAAGGACGTGCCAGCCTTGTATGAAGAAACCGCCGAAAGTCTCGCGACGCGCGAGGCGCTTCGCGCGCAGCGCGCGCTGACCGGTCCGGCCGGATATGCCGGCAAGGGGCGGCCGGACAAACACGCGCGCCGGGCTCTGCAGCGCCTGCGAGAGGCGCCTGATGAATGAAGGCACCTCGAAAAACCGTTCGAGGTGCCCGTGCATCCCATGGATGGGTGCCGAGCAACGCGTAAGCGATTGACAAGGCGTGAGGTCGTCGCGGGTCTCCGCGACGAACGACCCCGAAAAAGCCCCTGGATGGGGTTTTTCGACGTTCCCTGAACAGATTGGCACCGGCAGCATCATTCGCCACCGGACAGCCGCATCGGCTCAATCCTTGCCGCGCCCGCCCGGGGTGTAAATGGGCGAGGGAAGGTAGGCCACCTTGGCGTCGTCCGAGAGGTTACTGATCTTGTTGGCCCCTTCCTTGTCCACCTCGTCGATGCGCACCACCGCATGCAGCGGAATGAAGGTGGTTTTGACGTGTTCGAATTCCGCCTTCAGCCGCTCTTCGGACGGATCGATCAGCAGGCCGCTTTTCTCGCCGAATACAAAACCGCCGACGTCGATGAAGCCGAACATTCCGCCCTGGCTCAGTTCCGTGGCATGCAGTTCGTACAGCTTGCCCTGGTTGTGGAAGATGACCTTGTAGATGCGTTTCTTGCGGACGGCCATGGGGCTGTTGCTCTGCGGATGGATTGAGGGCGGATTATAGGGATGCTCGCCGGGCGAGTGAGGCGCCGGCAAGGCGACCGCTCGCAGTTTTTAAAGAAATTCACATCCTGTGCGTTTCTTCAGTCGCACGTCCGGTACATGCCCGCACGTGCGCCCGCGGATCAAACACTTGCGCGCTCGATCCGCGACCGGCCATCCCTGGCCGGGCTGAGAGCTTGAATGTCACAAGCTGTCAATCAGCCCCCGCTCCAGCAGGTCGAGCAGACCATACAGGTCAGCGACCTCGGCATCGGCCGGCGCACCGCCGGGCCAGACATGCCCGGAGCGATTCACCCACACCGTGCGCATGCCGGCGGCGCGGGCGCCGTGAACGTCGCGGTGCGGGTCGTCTCCGACATGCAGCACCTGCTCCGGCGGCACGCCGGCGGCCAGGCTGGCGGCCTCGAAGATGCCCCGGTGCGGCTTGGCGACGCCGACCTCACGCGCCGTCGTACAGAACCGCAGCAGACCGTCCAGGCCGATGCGCGCGATGTCGGCATTGCCGTTGGTGAGGCCGCCCAGGGTCAGCCGGCCGGACAGCTCGGTCAGCACCGGCAGCACATCGGCGAACAGCTCGACTTCGTTGCGGGCCTGCAACATGACGGCGAACGCGCCTTCGGCCACGTCGCGGCCATAGCCGCACCGCTGCGCGGCCAGGGCCAGGGATTCGAGCCGCAGGGCGCTCAGGTCATGTGCCAGATCGGGCCGCAGGCCCAGCATGTCGTCGCGCAGCGTGCGCAGCGCCGTGACCGAGTAGCGCTCGGGCAGGCGCGGGTAATGCGCGGCGAGCCAGGCGTGCATGCGCTGCTCGGCCCGCTCGATGACCGGATCGATGGCCCACAGCGTGTCGTCCAGGTCGAAGGTGATGGCAAGAATGGGTGGCGCGCGCATGGCACTTGATCGGGGCGGGAACAGCCCACAAGATGGCGCCGATACCACCCGCTTTCAAGCCGGCCCGTGCCGGCCCTCCCGGAGGAGACATGGCAAAGGACAAACTGATGGCGCTGGACCTGGCCGAGCCGGCCCCGTTGCCCGAATATCTGGCGCAGCAGTACGCGACCGCCAAGGAGCGGCTGGGCTTCGTGCCCAACGTGCTGCGCGGCTACGCGCATGCGCCCGACCGGCTGGCCAACTTTGTCGCCATGCGCGATGGCCTGATGGCCAGCGATTCGGGCCTGTCCAAGGCCGAGCGCGAGATGATCGCGGTGGTGGTGTCGTCCCTGAACCGCTGTCACTACTGCCTGACCAGCCACGGCGCCACGCTGCGCCGGCTGACCGGCGATCCGCCGCTCGCCGACACGCTGGCCATGAACTTTCGCGCCGCGCCGCTGAGCGAGCGCCAGCGCGCCATGCTGGAGTTCGCCGAGCGCCTCACGCAGGCGCCTGAGACGATCGACGATGCCGAGCGCGACCTGCTGCGCGAACACGGCTTCAGCGAGCGCGACATCTGGGATCTTGCCGAGGTGACGGCATTCTTCAACATGACCAACCGCCTGGCGGCCGCCACCGGCATGGAGCCGAACCGCGAGTACTACGACCTGCACCGCCGATGAGCACCATGCGCGCCATCGAAATCACTGCCTTCGGCGGTCCCGAGGTCCTGCGCCTGGTCGAGCGGCCGCGGCCCGAACCGGGCCCGGGTCAGGTGCGCGTGAGGAACGCCGCCTGCGGCGTCAACTTCATCGACATCTACCACCGCACCGGCTTCTACCCGCAGCCGCTGCCGCTGGTGCCGGGCCTCGAAGGCGCCGGCACGGTCGATGCCGTGGGCGCCGGCGTGACGGGCTACCAGCCCGGCGACCGGGTGGCCTACCCCAACAGCCTGGGCGCCTACGCCGAGTACACCTGCCTGGCGCAGGACCGCGTGGTGCCAGTGCCGGACGGGCTCGATCTGGAACTCGCCGCCGCAGCCATGCTGCAGGGCCTGACCGCGCACGCCCTGACGCACACCGTGTACGCCATCCAGCCCGGCGATGCGGTGCTGATCCATGCCGCCGCCGGCGGCGCCGGGCAGATGCTGGTGCAGATGGCCAAGCTGCGCGGCGCGCGGGTCATTGCCACGGTGTCCACCGAGGCCAAGGCGCAGACCGCCCGCGAGCGCGGCGCCGACGAGGTGATCCTGTACTCGAAGGACGATTTCGTGACCGAAACCCGTCGCCTGACCGGCGGCGCCGGCGTACACGCGGTCTACGACTCGGTGGGCGCCAGCACCTTCCTGAAAGGTTTCGAGGTGCTGCGCCGGCGCGGCGCGATGGTGCTGTTCGGCCAGTCCAGCGGCCCGGTGGAGCCAATCAGCCCGCTGCTGCTGTTGCAGAAAGGTTCGCTGTTCCTGACCCGGCCGAGCCTGTTCGACTACATCGCCGAGGCGGACGAACTGGCCGCCCGCTCGCGCGACCTGTTCGCCTGGCTGGCCGACGGCCGGGTCAGCCTGCACATCGACCGGCGCCTGCCGCTGGCGGATGCCGCCGCGGCGCACGAGCTGCTGGCCAGCCGCGCCACCAGCGGCAAGCTGCTGCTGGTGCCCTGATTCGGCGTCAAGGCGCGTACTGCGCATTCGTGGCCGGTCGGCCGCGGTTGCCATCGATGGCGCCGCGAGCCACAGGACTTCCCCGATGGCGCAGGGCCGATCAGCCCCGGGTCGGCTTAGTCGGCGCTGCCTTGGCGGCGGCGCCACCGCGTGCCGTCGCCACCATCTTCAAGGACCACTCCGGCGACTGCGAGCTGGTCGCGGATGGCGTCCGCCCGCGCGAAATCGCGCGCCTTGCGGGCGTCGATACGCTCCTGCACCAAGGCGTCGATCTGCGCCGGCGACGGGCCTTCGGCGCCAACGGCGCCCTTCAGAAATGCCTGCGCGTCGTCCTGCAGCAGCCCCAGCACGCCGCCCAGATGACGCAGCGTCGCGGCCAGGCGGGCCACCACGGCCGGCTCCTGCGCGCGGTTCAGGTCGCGCACGAGGTCGAACAGCACGGCGATGGCGCCGGGCGTGTTGAAGTCGTCCTGCATGGCGGCATCGAAGCGCGCCACATAGTCCGGATCGGGTTCCGCGTCCGTGGCGGCGCCCGCTTTGGCCAACGCCAGGTAGCAGCGGGTCAGGCCCTCGCGGGCGGCGTCGAGCGCGGCGTCCGAATAGTTCAGCGCGCTGCGGTAGTGGCTGCCGAGCAGGAAAAAGCGCAGCACTTCCGGCTGGTAGCGCGCCAGCACCTCGCGGATGGTGAAGAAGTTGCCGAGCGATTTCGACATCTTCTCGTCGTCGATGCGCACGAAGCCGTTGTGCATCCACAGGTTGACGTAGGGCTCGCCGGTGGCCGCCTCGGACTGGGCGATCTCGTTCTCGTGGTGCGGAAAGATCAGGTCGTGCCCGCCGCCGTGGATGTCGAAATGGGCGCCCAGGCAGTGCGTGGACATGGCCGAGCATTCGATGTGCCAGCCCGGACGACCGGCGCCCCACGGTGAAGGCCAGGCCGGTTCGCCGGGCTTGGCGGCTTTCCACAGGGCAAAGTCGAGCGGGTCGTGCTTGGCCTCATTGACTTCCACCCGCTCGCCGGCGCGCAGATCCTCCACGACGCGGTGCGACAACTGCCCGTAGCGCTCGAAGCTGTGCACGGCGTAGTAGACGTCGCCGTTGCCCGCGCGATAGGCGTGACCGCCCTCGATCAGCGTCTCGATCATGCGCACGATGTCGCCGATGTGCTCGCTGGCGCGCGGCTCCTGATCCGGCGGCTGCACGCCCAGCAGCGCCAGATCCTCGTGCATGGCGGCGATGTAGCGCTCGGTCAGCGCCGTGGTGGATTCGTTGTTCTCGGCCGCGCGGCGGATGATCTTGTCGTCGATGTCCGTGATGTTGCGCACATACTGGACCGTCAGGCCCCGATGGCGCAGGTAGCGCACCACCATGTCGAACACCACGAATACCCGCGCATGCCCCACGTGGCAGTAGTCGTACACCGTGGCGCCGCACACGTACATGCGCACCGTGCCGGGCGTGAGGGGGCGCAGCGGCTGCTTGTCGCCGGTGAGGGTGTTGTGGATCAGCATGCGCGGGCCAGGGTCGGAAAAACGGGCGCGGAATGATACCGCGTGGCCTGCGCGGACCCGCCGGGGCGCCGGCCGCCCCATGCTAGAGTAGCCGCCCCTTTTACCACCCCCACTGCGCGCCATGCCGTTACGCCTGCTCCTGTCCCTGGTGCTTGGCCTGCTGCCGCTGGCCGCTCCCGCCAAGGAAGCCACTGCCATGCCGGTCAACATCGTGCTCGAAACCAACCTCGGCGCCATCAGCCTGGAGCTGTATCCGGACAAGGCGCCCAAGACGGTGGCCAATTTCACCGACTACATCCGCGCCGGACACTACGACGGCACGGTGTTCCACCGCGTGATCCCGAATTTCATGGCCCAGGGCGGCGGCTTCACGGCCGACTTGCAACAGAAGCCCACCAACGCGCCGATCACCAACGAGGCCGACAACGGCCTGCAGAATCTGCGCGGCACGATCGCCATGGCGCGCACCGGCGAGCCGCACTCGGCCAGCGCGCAGTTCTTCATCAACGTGGCCGACAACGCCTTCCTGAACTTCAGCGCGCCGACCCGCCAGGGCTGGGGCTATGCCGTGTTCGGCAAGGTCACTGGCGGCATGGACGTGGTGGATGCCATGGTCGCCCTGCCGACCGGTGCCGCCGGGCCGTTCGGCTCGGACGTGCCCAAACAGGCCGTCGTGATCGAGTCGGCGCGGGTGCTGGACGCCGCGCCCTAAAGGCGGTTGACGCGGCAACCGTGCTGCGCATCTTCATCGCAGACCTGCACCTGCGCGCCGACGCGCCGGTGCAGGCACGCTTCGTCGATTTCCTGCAGGGCTTTGGCGCGCACAGCGAGCTGTACGTGCTCGGCGACCTATTCGACCTGTGGCTGGGCGACGACCTTGACCTGCCGCGCTACCAGCCGGTCATCTGTGCGCTGCACGCGTATGCCGAGCGCGGCGGCGTGGCGCACATCATGGTCGGCAATCACGACTTTCTGATCGGCGAGGCGTTCTTTGCGCAAAGCCGCGCCCGGCCCCTGTCCGACCCGAGCCTCATCGAGCACGCTGGCCGGCGTCTGCTGCTGACGCACGGCGACGCACTGTGCCTGGCGGACCGGGACTATCAGGCGTTTCGGGAGCGCATTCGCCAGCCGGCCTTCGTGGCGCAGTTCCTGGCCCAAGCGACCGAACAGCGCATCGCCATCGCGCGCGAATTCCAGGACGCCAGCCACACCGCGACCGCCAGCAAACCGGCGGCGATGATGGACGTGGATGCCGATGCGGCCAACGCGGCGCTGGTCGAGGCCGATGCCTGCCTGCTGCTGCACGGCCACACCCACCGGCCGGGCGTGCATCGCCTGTCAGCCGGCCGGCGCGTCGTGCTGGGGCCGTGGTTCGAGCAGGAAAGCGCCCTGATCTGGCCGGCCGATGGGGCGCCGCAGCCGCTCAACATGGGCTGCGATATGACCGATCTGACCGGCTAGGCAAAGCTTGTTGGACATTTGCTGGACAGTCCGCGGCACAAGGATGTGCCGCCGTTTTAAACGCGCGCGTTGAAAACGAAGGAATTCGGGTTCCTTGGTCTGAGCAGTCCAGGATGGACTGACTCAGACTTCAAACTCAGGGCGTCTGCGCGCCTTCCTTGACCGGCGCGATCATGTCGCGCGCTGAAAGACCCGTCGGCAGCAGCGACCAGCTCGCCACATAAATGGTCGAGTAGGCGCCCGCCAGCACGCCGATCAGCATCGCCAGCGAGAAGCTGTGGATGGCGTCGCCGCCGAACAGCACCAGCGGCAGCAGCGCCAGCACCACGGTGGCGGTAGTGGCGATGGTGCGCGTCATGGTCTCGTTCACCGAGCGGTTGATGACCTCGCGCGTGGTCGCCTTGCGCATGCGCGGGAAGTTCTCGCGGATGCGGTCGTAGATGACCACCGTGTCGTTGATGGAATAACCGATCACGGTCAGCACCGCCGCAACCACGGTCAGGTCGAACTCCAGCCCGACCAGCGAGCAGAAGCCGACCGTGATGATGGCGTCGTGCGCCAGCGACACGATGGCGCCGATGGCGAAACGGTACTCGAAGCGGAACGCCACGTAGGCACCGATCGCCAGAATGGCGTACAGCAGCGCCAGCGCGGCGTTGGTGACCAGCTCGTCGCCGACCTGCGGGCCGACAAACTCGACCCGCTGGAGTTTGATGCCCTCGCCGCCGGCGGCCAGCGCCTCCAGCACGCGCGTGGAAAGCTCGCCGGTGGAGCCGGCCATGCCGGCCGGGATGCGCACCAGCACTTCGCTGCGGGTGCCGAAATACTGCACTACGGCGCCTTCCAGGCCATGGCTGGCGAGCGCGGCCTGCACCTGCGGCAGCTCCACCGGCGCCGGGTACTGCACCTCGACCAGCGTGCCGCCGGTGAAATCGATGCCGAAATTCAGGCCCCGCACGGCCAGGGACAGCACCGACACCAGCACCAGCACGCCCGACAGCGCCAGTATGACCGGCGCATAGCGCATGAAATCGACTTTGAACCCCTGCTGTGCCATCGGCCTAACCCCGCGCGGCGGCTGCCACACGGCGACCGCGCGGCTGGATGAGATTGACCATGGCGCGCGTCACGAACACCGCCGTGAAGACCGTGGTGACGATGCCGATCGACAGCGTGACGGCGAAGCCCTTGACCGGGCCACTGCCGAAAATGAACAGCAGCAAGCCGGCCAGCAGCGTCGTGATATTGGCGTCCAGAATGGTGCCAAAGGCCCGCTCGTAGCCGGCGGCGATGCTGGCCTGCGGCGAGTTGCCGTTGCGCCGTTCCTCGCGGATGCGCTCGTTGATCAGCACGTTGGCGTCCACCGCCATGCCCAGCGTCAGCACGATGCCGGCGATGCCCGGCAGGGTCAGCGTGGCCTGCAGCAGCGACATGATGGCCAGGATCAGCAGCAGGTTGCCAACCAGGGCGATGTTGGCGATCACGCCCAGCGTGCGGTAGCGGATGGCCATGAACAGCACCACCAGGATCAGCGCCGCCAGCACCGCGCGCTCGCCCTTTTCGATGTTCTCCTTGCCCAGGCTCGGGCCGATGGTGCGTTCCTCGACGATGGCCAGCGGCGCCGCCAGGGAACCGGCGCGCAGCAGCAGGGCCAGATCGCGCGCCTCGCGGGCGTTGTCCATGCCGGTGATCTGGAAGCGCCGGCCGAGGCGATCCTGGATCACCGGCGCGGTGATGACCTCCTCGGTGCGGCGGCTTCGGCGCTCGACGGTGCCGTCCGGCCGGCGCACACTGTCGGTCGTGTTCTCGATGAACACCACCGCCAGGCGGCGGCCGACGTTCTCGCCGGTGACGCGCTCGAAGATGCCCGCGCCGCGGCCATCCAGCGATACGTGCACCACCGCCCCGCCGCTTTGCTGGTCAAAGCCCGAAGCTGCGTCGGTGATGTACTCGCCGGTCAGGATGGCCCGATCCTTGATCAGGATCTGACCGCCGGCGCGCAGCGGATACAGACGCGAACCCGGCGGCACGCGCCCGGCCAGCGCCCCGCTCAGGTCGTGCTCCTCGTCCACCAGCTTGAATTCCAGCGTGGCGGTGGCGCCCAGCACTTCCTTGGCGCGGGCGGTGTCCTGCACGCCCGGCAGTTGCACGATGATGCGGCTGTCGCCCTGCTGCTGCACGATCGGCTCGGCCACGCCCAGCTCGTTGACGCGGTTGCGCAGCGTGGTGATGTTCTGCTGCAGCGCCAGGCGGCGCACCTCGATGCGGTAGGGATCGCCCAGCCGACCAATCAGCCGCTGGCCGTCCTCGGCGGCCGTGTCGACCACCAGCTCCGGGTGCGTGCGGGCTACCAGCGCCTGCGCCTTGGCGACATCCGCGGCCGAGCGCAGGCGTAGCTCGACGCCACTGGTATCGCCTTCGGCCACCCGGCGTACCCATTCGTAGCGCAGCTTTTCCTCACGCAGCAGCTGGCGCAGGTCGTCGACCAGCCGCTCCTCGGCCGCGCGCACGGCAGACGCGGTGTCCACTTCCATCAGGAAATGCACGCCGCCGCGCAGGTCCAGACCCAGGAACATCGGCTGCGCACCGATGCGCGACAGCCAGGCCGGCGCCGCCGGCACCAGGTTCACGGCCACCGTGTAGTCCTGCCCCAGCGTGTCGCGCACGGCGTCCTGGGCTTTCAGTTGCTGCTCGGTGTCGGCAAAGCGCAGCGTGAGACCCTCGGCGGACGGCGTCAGCGACTTCGCCGAAACACCGGCGGTCTTCAGCACAGCGGTGATTTTCTCGGTCGCGACCGCATCCACCGCCCGCCCGCGCTGGCCGGAAACCTGCAGCGCCGGATCGGTGCCGTACCAATTGGGTAACGCATAAAGGGCGCCCACGGCCAACACCAGGGCGATCAGCAGATTGGCCCACCAGGGGTAGCGGTTCATCCCTGGGGGCTCAGATGGACTTCAGCGTCCCTTTGGGCAACACCTGGCCCACCGCCTGCCTTTGCACCTTGACCTCGACGCCGTCGGCAATTTCGACCGCCAGGTACTGGTCGGCGACCCGCGCCACGCGCCCGGCCAGGCCGCCGGCCACCACCACTTCATCGCCGGCCTTGATCTCGGCGATCAGCTTGCGATGCTCCTTCTGCCGCTTCATCTGCGGCCGGATCATCATGAAATAGAACACCACGAACAGCGCCAGCACGAAGAACATGCTCTCGAAACCCGGCGGCGCGCCAGCCGCGGCGGCCGGCGCCGGCTCGGCGAAAGCATCGCTGATGAACATCGACATGCGGGTGTTACCTGACTTGAAACGGGGCGACCGGGGCCGCCAGAAAGGGCGCCGAATTATGCCACAGGGGGTACCGGCAGCCCCTGGCGGGCGTAGAAGTCGGCCACGAAAGCGGCCAGCGCGCCGGATTCGATAGCCTCACGCAGGCCGGCCATCAGGCGCTGGTAGTAGTGCAGGTTGTGCAGGGTGTTAAGACGCATCCCCAGCAGCTCGCCGGTCTGGTCCAGGTGCCGCAGGTAAGCGCGGCTGTGATGCTGACACGTGTAGCAGGTGCAGCCTTCCTGCAGCGGACGGGTGTCGTCCCGGTAGCGGGCGTTGCGCAGGCGCAGCACGCCGGTGTCGGTGAACAGATAGGCGTGGCGGGCGTGGCGGGTCGGCATCACGCAGTCGAACATGTCGATGCCGCGGCGCACCGCCTCCACGATGTCCTGCGGCGTGCCGACGCCCATCAGGTAGCGCGGCTGACCTGCCGGCAGGCGCGGGCCGATGAAATCGAGCACGCGCAGCATCTCCTCGCGCGGCTCGCCCACCGACAGGCCGCCGATGGCGAAGCCGTCAAAACCAATGTCGAGCAAACCCGCCAGCGACGCGGCGCGCAGGTCCTCGTGCACGCCGCCCTGCACGATGCCGAACAGTGCCGCCGGATGATCGCCGTGTGCGGCCCGGCTGCGCGCCGCCCAGCGTAGCGACAGCTCCATCGAACGCTGTGCCGTGGCGTGATCGGCCGGGTACGGCGTGCATTCGTCGAAGATCATCACCACGTCGCTGCCCAGGCCATGCTGCACGGCGATGGCTTCCTCCGGGCCCAGGAACACGCGGCTGCCGTCCACGGGCGAACGAAACCACACGCCCTGCTCGCTGATCTTGCGCAGCGTCTTGAGGCTGTACACCTGAAAGCCGCCGGAGTCGGTCAGGATCGGCCCCGGCCAGGCCATGAAGCCATGCAGGCTGCCGTGCCGGCGCACGATGTCCACGCCCGGGCGCAGCAGCAGATGAAAGGTGTTGCCCAGCAGAATCTGCGCACCGGTGCCGGCGACTTCCGCAGCCGTCAGGGACTTGACCGTGCCCTGCGTGCCGACCGGCATGAAGGCCGGTGTGTCCACCACGCCGCGCGCGAAATGGAGCCGCCCGCGGCGGGCAGCGCCGTCGCCGGCCAGCAGCTCGAAACTCAGGGGCATGGCGCCGATTCCGCAGGCCGTTCCACGAACATCGCGTCGCCGTAACTGAAAAAGCGGTACTCCTGCTGCACGGCGTGCCGATACGCGGCCATCACCGGCGCGTAACCACCGAAGGCGCACACCAGCATCAGCAGGGTCGATTCGGGCAGATGGAAATTGGTCAGCAGCGCATCGACCGCGGCAAACCGGTAGCCGGGCGTGATGAACAGCGCCGTTTCGCCATCGAAGGGCGCCAGCGCCCCGCCGGCCGCGGCGCTTTCGAGCGCCCGCACGACCGTCGTGCCCACCGCGATGACCCGCCCGCCGCGCGCGCGCGTCGCCGCCACCTGCGCGCAGACCTGCGCCGGCACCACCACCCGCTCGGCATGCATGCGATGCTCGGCCAGATCGTCCACCCGCACCGGCTTGAAGGTGCCGGCGCCCACGTGCAGCGTGAGGTAACCGAGCTCGATGCCCGCGGCCTGTATCCGCGCCAGGGATTCGGGGTCGAAGTGCAGCCCCGCGGTGGGCGCCGCGACCGCGCCCGGATGGCGGCCGTAGATGGTCTGATAACGACTGTCGTCGAGCGCGTCCGCAGCGCGGGCGATGTACGGCGGCAGCGGCAGCTCGCCCACCTGGTCCAGCCACTCGCGTAGCGGCAGATCGAAATGCAGGCGCCAGAACTCGCCCTCGCGCTCGCCGACGCTGGCCATCACCCGCTGCCCGCCACCGGTAAATTCGAGGCGCGCACCGCGCGCCAGCGACTTGCCGCCGCGCAACTGCACGAGCGCTTCCCGCTCGCCCGCCAGGCGCTCGATCAAGGCCTCGACACGCCCGCCGCTCGCCCGCCGACCGCGCAACCGGGCGCGAATCACGCGCGTGTCGTTCAGCAGCAGCAGGTCGCCGGCGCGCAGCAGGGACGGCAGCTCGGTGAAGGTGAGGTCACGCGGCGGTGACCCCGGCGGCAGATGCAGCAGGCGACTGGCGCTGCGCTCCGGCAGCGGCTGCTGGGCGATCAGCGCCTCGGGCAGTGCGTATGTGAAGTCCTGGCGGCGCATGGGGCCGCGGATGGTAGCAGAGGGCTCACCTGCGGCTTGAGTCCCGCCCGCCGCATGCCCATACTAGGCGCCCCTCCCGGGCCGGGATGGCGAAACCGGTAGACGCGCCAGACTCAAAATCTGGTGGGGGTAACCTCGTGAGAGTTCGATTCTCTCTCCCGGCACCAATCAGCACCCGCGCCGCCGGCACCGCGTCCGCCGGCGGGCCCTTCGGTATACTGCCGCGCTGAAAAAACGACGGTTTGCCTCGCGAAAGTGGCGGAACTGGTAGACGCACTGGTTTTAGGTACCAGCGGGGCAACCCGTGAGAGTTCGAGTCTCTCCTTTCGCACCACTCCCCTCCATCCGACCCAAGATTTCTGAATCCGCATGACTACCCTGCTGGAAAACACCGGTGCCCTTAAGCGTCGGTTGATGCTGTCCCTGCCCGCCACCGAGGTCGAGGCGCAAGTTGCCGCGCGTCTGACCCAGTTGGCGCGCCAGGCGCGCGTGAACGGTTTTCGCCCCGGCAAGGCACCGCTGTCGGTCGTGCGCCGCCAGCATGAAGCGCGCCTGCGCGACGAGGTGGTGGGCGAACTGCTGCAGGGCAAGTTCATCGAGGGTCTTGGCGAGCACCAGTTGCGCCCGGCCGGCAACCCGGACATCCGCGCCGAACCGGCAGATGGCGGCGACGCACTGCGCTTCTCGGCCAGTTTCGAGGTGTTTCCGGAAATCGCCCTGGCGGACCTCTCCGGCCTCACGCTGACCGTGCCCAGTGCCACGGTGACCGATGCCGACGTCGAGAAAATGCTCGACCGCATGCGCCGCCAGCGCGCCGAGTGGCCCGATGTGGCCCGTCCGGCCGTCCGTGACGACCGAGTCATGATCGACTTCGTCGGTACCATCGACGGCGTGGCGTTCGAGGGCGGCACGGCCCAGGACGTGCCCATCGTGCTGGGCAGCGGCACCCTGATCGGCGATTTCGAGGACCAACTGCTGGGCGCCAGCGCCGGCGACGAGCGCACCGTCAAGGTCACCTTCCCGGCCGACTACCCGCGCGACACCCTGGCCGGCAAGGACGCCGAGTTCACCGTCACTGTCAAGGCGGTGCAGGAGATCGCCCTGCCGGAAATGAACGCCGAGTTCGTGCAGGCCTTCGGCATCGAGGACGGCGACCTGGACGCCCTGCGGGCGCGGCTGCGCGAGCGGCTCGAACAGGAACTGACCACCGCGCTGCGCCGCCGTCGCAAGGCGGCCGTCATGCAGCTGCTGGAGCAGCAGCACCAGTTCGACCTGCCGCACAGCCTGGTGCACGAGGAGGCGCACAGCCTTGCCCACCAGGCGCAGCAGCGCAATCCGGCCGTCGATCCGCACGCCGACATGGCGCCCTACGAGGCCGACGCCGCGCGACGGGTCAAGCTTGGCCTGCTGCTTGCCGAAATTACGCGGCGCGAGGGCCTCAAGACCGACCCGGCCCGCGTGCGCGCCGAGATCGAACGCATGGCCGCCGGCTTCGATGACAAGGACATGGTGATCAACTGGTACTACAGCCAGCCGGAGCGCCTGCAGGAAATCGAGAACATGGCGCTCGAAGAGCAGCTGGTGGACTGGGTGCTGTCCAAGGTGCAGACCATTGAAGAGGTCTTGTCCTTCGACGACGCCGTCGCCACCTGAAGTCGGACCAATCCTTGCCTCGCCGCGTCTACCCACGGAGCACCGCCTTCATGACCGATCCCTTCCACAGCCTGCCCGGCCCCGTCGCTCAGGGCCTCGTGCCGATGGTGGTGGAGCAGACCGCCCGCGGCGAGCGCGCCTACGACATCTTCTCGCGCCTGCTCAAGGAGCGGGTGGTGTTCCTGGTCGGCCCGGTCGAGGACCACATCGCCAATCTGGTGGTGGCGCAGCTGCTGTTCCTGGAGTCCGAGAACCCGGACAAGGACATTCACTTCTACATCAACTCGCCGGGCGGGTCGGTCACGGCCGGCCTGGCCATCTATGACACCATGCAGTTCATCAAGCCGGCGGTGTCGACGCTGTGCATCGGCCAGGCGGCCAGCATGGGCGCCGTGCTGCTGGCGGCCGGCGCGCCTGGCAAGCGATTTGCCCTGCCCAACTCGCGGGTGATGATCCACCAGCCCCTGGGCGGCTTTCGCGGCCAGGCGTCGGACATCGAGATCCACGCCCGCGAGATGCTCAAGATTCGGGACCTGCTGAACGATATCCTGGCCGGGCACACCGGCCGCACGATCGATCAGATTCGCCAGGACACCGATCGCGACAACTTCCTGTCGGCCAAGGAAGCGGTCGAGTACAACCTGGTCGACAAGGTGATCGATCGCCGGATCTGAGCACCCGTCGGGAGGACGAGAGGTTTCTTGCAGGTGGGGTTGGCGGTATAAATTTGCCGACGAGGAATTCCCGGACGCGGCGCGCCATCGGCTTTCGAAGGCCGGCCAAGGCGCCGAAGCAGTGACTGCAGGGTGAGGTTATGAGCGACGACAAACGCAGCAGCGACGGCGAGAAACTCCTGTACTGCTCGTTCTGCGGCAAGAGCCAGCACGAGGTACGCAAGCTCATCGCCGGCCCGTCGGTGTTCGTTTGCGACGAGTGCGTCGAGCTGTGCAACGACATCATCCGCGACGAGGTCGGCGAGAAGGCTGCCGACGAGCGGCGCAAGCGCCTGCCGACCCCGCGCGAGCTGTGCAAGCACCTGGACGACTACGTCATCGGCCAGGAACAGGCCAAGAAGATTCTCTCGGTCGCCGTCTACAACCACTACAAGCGCCTCGACGCCGGCCAGCAGAAGGACGAGGTCGAGCTGAGCAAAAGCAACATCCTGCTGGTCGGGCCGACCGGCTCGGGCAAGACCTTGCTGGCCGAAACGCTGGCGCGCATCCTGAACGTCCCCTTCACGATCGCCGACGCCACCACGCTGACGGAAGCCGGCTACGTGGGCGAGGATGTCGAGAACATCATCCAGAAATTGCTGCAAAAGTGTGACTACGACGCCGAGCGGGCGCAGACCGGCATCGTCTACATCGACGAAATCGACAAGATTTCGCGCAAATCCGACAACCCGTCCATCACCCGCGACGTGTCCGGCGAAGGCGTGCAGCAGGCGCTGCTGAAGCTGATCGAGGGCACCATCGCCTCGGTGCCTCCGCAGGGCGGGCGCAAGCACCCGCAGCAGGAGTTCCTGCAGGTGGACACGCGCAACATCCTGTTCATCTGCGGCGGCGCCTTCAACGGCCTGGAAAAGATCGTCCAGCAGCGCATGGAGAAAGGCGGCATCGGCTTCTCGGCCGACATCAAGAGCGACGCCGAGAACAAGGACACCAGCCGTCTGCTGGCCAAGGTTGAACCGCACGACCTGATCCGTTTCGGCCTGATTCCGGAATTCGTCGGCCGGCTGCCGGTGGTGGCCACGCTCACGGAACTGAACCGCGAGTCGCTGATCCGCATCCTGACCGACCCGAAGAACGCCCTGGTCAAGCAGTACCAGAAGCTGTTCAAAATGGAAGGCGTGGAACTGGAGTTCCGGCCCGAGGCGCTCGATGCCATCGCCGACAAGGCGATGGAGCGCAAGACCGGCGCCCGCGGTCTGCGCTCGATCCTGGAGCATGCCTTGCTCGACATCATGTTCGAGCTGCCGTCGATGCGAAACCTCAAGAAGGTCGTCTACGACGACAACATCTTCAGCGCTGAAGGCAAGCCGCTGCTGATCTACGAAGACGCGCCGTTGCAGCAAAGCGCTGCCGGCGACTGAAAGCGCCACCCCGACCGGTCCGGCACGCTGCCCGGTCGGGGCTTGAGTTCGACCGGCGCCGCCTCCATCTGTTGCGCATGGCGGCCGCCGCGCTGCCCCTCCCCACTGCTGAGGCCTACCCCGGGTGACCGACCGCAAGCACAAGCGCCCCGACGCTGATTCCGATTCCCTGACGCTGCCGGTTTTGCCGCTGCGTGACGTCGTGGTGTTCCCGCACATGGTGATCCCACTGTTCGTCGGGCGGGAAAAATCCATCACTGCGCTGGAACTGAGCGACGCCCAGGACAAGCGGATTTTCCTGGCCGCGCAAAAAGACGCCGGCATGGACGATCCGAAGGCGGATGACATCTACACCGCCGGCACCATCGCTCACGTGTTGCAGATGCTCAAGCTGCCGGACGGCACGGTGAAAGTGCTGGTCGAGGGCATCAGCCGCGCCAGCGTCACCGAGTGGTCGCAGCGGGACGGCTGCTTCATGGCCAAACTGGCCATCCCGCAGGCGGCCGCGGCCGACCCCAAGGAAGACACGGTCCTGCAGCGCAGCGTGCTGGAACAGTTCGAGCAGTTCGTGCGCGGCAGCAAGAAAATCCCGCCCGAGGCGCTGACAGCGCTGGCCGAAATCACTGATTCATCGCGCCTTGCCGACACCATCGCCGCCCATCTGCCGGTGCGCCTGCCCAAGAAGCAGGAATTGCTGGAGATCGTCGACGTGGTGCCGCGCCTGGAACATCTGCTTCACCTTCTGGAGACCGAAATCGACCTGCTGCAGGTCGAGAAACGCATGCGCGGCCGGGTCAAGCGCCAGATGGAAAAAAGCCAGCGCGAGTACTACCTGAACGAGCAGATGCGCGCCATCCAGAAGGAACTGGGCGAGCTCGAGGACGGCGGCAACGACCTGGACGAGCTGGAACGGCGCATCGAGGCCGTCGGCCCGCCCAAGGCCGTACTGGCCAAGGCGCGCAGCGAGCTGGCGAAGCTGCGCATGATGTCGCCGATGGCGGCTGAGGCCACCGTGGTGCGCAACTACCTCGACTGGATCGTGCAGCTACCGTGGCGCGCGCGCAGCCGCGTGAGGCGGGATCTGGACCAGGCCCAGCAGGTGCTGGAACGGGACCACTACGGCCTGGAGAAGGTCAAGGAGCGCATCCTCGAGTATCTGGCCGTGCAGCAGCGCGTGCGCAAGCTCAAGGGCCCGATCCTGTGTCTGGTCGGCCCGCCGGGAGTGGGCAAAACCTCGCTCGGCCGCTCGATCGCCAACGCCACGGGGCGCAAATTCGCCCGCATGTCGCTCGGCGGCGTGCGCGACGAGGCCGAAATCCGTGGCCACCGGCGCACCTACATCGGCTCCCTGCCCGGCAAGGTGCTGCAGAACCTGGCCAAGGTCGGCACGCGCAATCCGGTGTTCATGCTGGACGAAGTCGACAAGATGGCGATGGATTTTCGGGGTGATCCAGCCTCGGCGCTGCTGGAAGTGCTCGATCCGGAGCAGAACCACGCCTTCAACGACCATTACCTGGAAGTCGATTACGACCTGTCGGACGTGCTGTTCGTGGCTACCGCCAACACGCTCAATATCCCTGCGCCGCTGCTGGACCGAATGGAAGTGATCCGTCTGGCCGGATACACGGAAGACGAGAAGCTGAACATCGCCACGCGCTACCTGGTACCCAAGGCGCTGACCGACAACGGCCTCAAGAACACCGAAATCGCGTTCTCGGAGCCGGCGCTGCGGGCCGCCATCCAGCTGTACACCCGCGAGGCGGGCGTGCGTAACCTGGAGCGCGAGATCAACAAGGTCTGTCGCAAGGCCGTGCGCCAGGCGGTGCAGAAGACCCGCAAGGGCCAACTGCGGATCACCGACAAGAATCTGGGCGACTTTCTGGGCGTGCCGCGTTACCGGCACGGTCTGGCCGACACCCAGAACCGCATCGGCCAGGTCACCGGGCTGGCGTGGACCGAAGTCGGCGGCGAACTGCTGACGGTGGAAGCCGCCGTCGTTCCGGGCAAGGGCGGCCTGACGCTCACTGGGCAGCTGGGCGAAGTCATGCAGGAATCGGTCAAAGCGGCCCTGACTGTGGTGCGCAGCCGTGCGTCGCAGCTGGGCGTCACTGCGGAAAGCTTCCAGCAGAACGACTTCCATTTGCACGTGCCCGAGGGCGCTATACCCAAGGATGGCCCGAGTGCCGGCGTCGCGATGGTCACTGCGTTGACCTCGGCCCTGAGTGGCATTCCGGTGCGGGCGGACGTGGCCATGACCGGCGAAATCACCCTGCGCGGCGAAGTCCTGGCGATCGGTGGACTGAAGGAAAAACTGCTGGCCGCATTGCGGGGCGGGATCGTCAAAGTGTTGATTCCTAAAGACAATGAAAAAGACTTGGCCGACGTGCCGCAGGATGTGAAACAGCGCCTCGACATCCAGCCGGTGCAATGGATCGACGAGGTGTTCCAGCACGCGCTGACCGCCCTGCCAGGGGCGATGGCAGTGCCGGTGGCGGCGGCCGAGACGCCGCCCGCAACGGCAGAAAGCTACATCGCGCACTGATGCGAAAAAAACGCTTTGTTGACATGCGTTTTTTGCCGTTGGTATAACTCGCCGGCCCATGTCTGGCGCGGGTTCTCCGCGTATTACCGGGCGAACCAGACATTGGGCAACTCAACCACCGACCCAGGGGGATTCACGTGAATAAATCTGATCTGATCGACGCGATTGCCGACGGCGCCGAAATTTCCAAGGCGGCAGCCGGACGCGCGTTGGACTCGGCCGTTGGCGCCATCACCGCAGCGCTCAAGAAGGGCGACACGGTCACGATCGTAGGCTTTGGCACATTTTCGGTAGGCAAGCGTGGCGCGCGTACCGGTCGCAATCCGCGCACCGGCCAGCCGATCAAGATCAAGGCCAGCAAGACCGCCAAGTTCAAGGCTGGTAAAGGCCTCAAAGACGGCATAAAATAACGCGTTCTTGAAGGGGTGCTTAGCTCAGCTGGTAGAGCGTCGCCTTTACACGGCGGATGTCGGGAGTTCGATCCTCTCAGCACCCACCGAATGCATCTGGAGCGGTAGTTCAGCTGGTTAGAATACCGGCCTGTCACGCCGGGGGTCGCGGGTTCAAGTCCCGTCCGCTCCGCCAATTTGGCGCTACGCCATATACCAGCCGTGAAGGGTGGAGTCGGTCGCAACCGGCTTCACCCTTTGTGTTTTCTGCAACCTGAAAAAAAGACTCATGCTGGAACAAATCCGCGAGAAAGCCCCACGCTGGCTGGTCAGCACGATCCTGGTGCTGCTGGTCGTGCCGTTTGCGCTGTGGGGCGTCAACTCTTATGTCCAGCCTAGCGGCCAGGTCAGCGCTGCCCGCGTCGGCGAAACAAACATCAGCACGGACAATCTGCAGCGGGCTCTGCGACAGGAAGGCCTGCGCCTTCGCCAGTCCCTGGGAGACGCTTACACGCCAGAGCTTCTGGACAGCCCCGGCACGCGGCGCACAGTGCTGGAGCGGCTCATCAATCGAGAGCTGCTGGCGCAGGACGCCGCACAACGGCGTCTCCAGGTCGCGGATGACGCACTGGCCAATCTGATTCAGAACACACCCGAGTTCGCGGGTGCATCGGGCTTCGACAAGGCGATCTATGAAGCGCGGCTGCGTCAGCAGAATCTGACGCCCGCAACCTTCGAGGCGGACTTGCGTCAGTCCCTGGCGCTGCAGCAGATCGAAACGGGCATTGCCAGGACGGCGTTCATGTCTGCCGCGGAACTTGATCGCCTGGCGGCGCTTTGGTTCGAGCGGCGCGACCTGGGTGTGGCAACGCTGGCCTGGGAGAAATTCAGGCCACAAAGCGCACCGGATCCGGGGCAGCTGCAGGCCTATTACGATGCTCACAAGTCCGAGTTCAGCACCGACGAGCAAGCGACCGTTGCTTACGTTGAGCTGAGCCTCGACCAGATGGCCGGCGAGCTTGCCATCGACGAGGCGATGCTGCAAAAGCGCTACCAGGAGGTCAAGTCCGAACTGGGCACCGCGGAACAGCGGCGCGTGCGCCACATTCTGATTCGCGTACAACCGGACGCCGCGCCGGAAGCCGTCGAACAGGCCCGCCTCAAGGCGGTCGATGTCCGGAGCAAACTCACGGCGGGCGCCGACTTTTCAGTGCTCGCCAAAGCCGAATCCGGCGATCCAGGGTCGGCCGACCAAGGCGGCGACCTCGGATTCATGTCGCGCGGCACCATGACCGAAGCGTTCGATGAGGCGGCCTTCTCCCTGGCGCAAAACACCCCGAGCGAGCCCGTCCGCACGCCGTTCGGTTTTCATCTGATCGAGGTTACCCAGATCAAGCCCGGCAGCGCCCCGGCGCTGGACGAAGTACGGGACGCGCTGCGCCAGCGCGTGCAGCGTGAACTGGCCGAGGAGCGCTTCTTCGCCGCAGCCGAGACCCTGCGCACGCAGACCTTCGAGCACCCCGACACGCTGGAGCCGGCCGCCAAGGCGCTCGGCCTGTCGATCAAACAGATCGGACCGTTCAAGCGGGCCGAGGGCGAAGGCATCGCCGCCAATCCGGAATTCGTGCGCCATGCATTCAGCAATGAAGTGGTAGGCGGCGAAAACAGCGAAGTCTTCGAGTTGGGCAACGGCCACTTTGCGGTGCTGCGCATGCTGGAGCACACACCGGCCACGGTCCGCCCGCTGGACGAGGTCAAGGATGCCGTGGCTGACCGCCTGCTGCGGGAACAAGGCATTGCCGCCGCCGAGGCCGCCGGTCAGGAGATCTTGAAGAAGCTCCGCGACGGCACACCGGTCGAACAGGCGCTGTCCGCGCACGGCGCGAGCTTCAAAAAGCTGCCTGATGTCGGCCGGGAAGGCGCCGATGGCCTCCCCCCCGCCTTACTCAAACGGGCCTTCGCGGTGCCGTTCAGTGAGGGCAAGCCCGGCTACGCTGGCCTGGCGCTGGACAGCGGCGATTACGCCATCGTCACGGTGACCGGACGGCGCACCGGACCCGCGGCCAGCAACACTGAGGCCCGTGAAGCGCTGCGCGAGCAATTGATCGCCATCCGCGCCGATCAGGCGTTGACCGAACACCTGACAGCGCTGCGGGAGCAGCATGCGGTGAGGATCGTCGACAGTCAGCCTTAGGCCTTGAGGAAACAGCGCCCCTCTGGCTTGGGGGCCAGGGCGTCAGCCGCCCATGCCGACGATGTTGTAGCCGCCGTCGACGTAGGTGATCTCGCCGGTCACGCCGGCCGCCAGGTCCGAGCACAGGAACGCCGCCACGTTGCCGACGTCCTCGATGCTCACGTTGCGCCGCAGCGGCGCATGCGCGGCGTGATAGTCGAGCATGCTGCGCAGGCCGGAGATGCCGGACGCCGCCAGGGTGCGGATCGGCCCGGCCGAGATGCCGTTCACGCGAATGCCGTCCGGCCCCATGGACGCGGCCAGATAGCGGATGCAGGCCTCCAGGCTCGCCTTGGCCAGCCCCATCACGTTGTAGTTCGGCAGTACCCGCACGGCGCCCAGGTAGGTCAGCGCCAGCAGCGCGCCGCCGGGGCGCAGCATCGGCCGGGCCGCCTTGGCGAGCGCCGCCAGGCTGTAGGCGCTGATGTCGTGCGCCTGACGAAAGCCCTCGCGCGTCACCGCATCGACGAAGCTGCCCTGCAGTTCCTCGCGCGGCGCGAAGGCGACGCTGTGCACCACGATGTCGAAACCGTCCCAGCGCTGGCCGAGCGCTGCGAACGCCGCCTCGATCTGCGCGTCATCGCCCACGTCCAGCGGCAGGGTGATGTCGCTGCCGCACTGGGCGGCGAATTCCTCGACCCGCGTGCGCAGCTTGTCGTTCTGATAGGTGAAGGCCAGTTCGGCGCCCTGCCGGTGCATGGCCTCGGCAATGCCGGTCGCGATCGACCGATCGCTCGCCACGCCCACGACGAGTGCCCGTTTGCCGGTCAAAAATCCCATCCCGAACCCCCTGCCCTGCGCCTGATTGGGCGCGCATTATAGCCGCCGGCCGGTATTCCCCGACGGCGCGCGGCGGGCGCGCTCGGCTTGCGGGCCGCTATGGCAGAATCGCCGCCAATGCGCCTGCCCGCCCCGTTTCGCCTGCTGTTGCCGCTGCTGCTGATCGCGCTCGCCGGCTGTGGCGAGGCGCCGCTGAACAGCCCCTACCCGGCCGGCGAGCAGAACTCGAACACCCTCTACGCGGCCTTCGCCGAACGGCCCAAGCACCTCGACCCCGCGGTCGCCTACAGCTCGAACGAGTACGCCTTCATCCAGCAGGTGTACGAACCGCCGCTGCAGTACCACTACCTGCGCCGGCCCTTCGCTCTGGTGCCGCTGAGCGCCGCCGAACTGCCCCGCACCATTCTCCTGGACCGCGCCGGCAATGCGCTGCCCGCCGACGCCGACCCGGCCCGGGCGACAGCCAGCCTGTACGAGATCCGCATCCGGCCCGGCATCCGCTACGCGCCGCACCCGGCGTTCGCGCGCACCGCCGCGGGCAAGCTGCTGTACCACCGCCTGGACGCGGCGGCGCTCGGACCCATCGACACCCTGGCCGACTTCAGCGAGCGGGCCAGCCGCGAGCTGACCGCCGCCGACTACGTTTACCAGATCAAGCGCCTGGCCAGCCCACGCGTGCAGTCGCCGATCCGCGGCCTGCTGCAGGCTCATGTGGCGGGCTTCAAGGAACTCACAGCGGCGCTGGCGGCCAGCCCGGGCGGGGATGCCTGGCTTGACCTGCGCCAGGTCGAGCTGGCGGGCGTGCAGGCCGTGGACCGCTACACGCTGCGCATCCGCCTGAACGACGTCTACCCGCAGTTCATGTACTGGCTGGCGATGCCGTTTTTCGCGCCGCTGCCGTGGGAGGCCGATCGCTTCTACAGCCAGCCGGGCCTGGCCGCCAAGAACATCAGCCTGGACTGGTACCCGGTCGGCACCGGGCCGTACATGCTCAGCGTGAACGACCCGAACCGGCGCATGGTGCTGGAGCGCAACCCGCTGTTTCGCGGCGAGCCCTATCCGGCCGAAGGCGAGCCGGGCGATGCCGCCGCCGGCCTGCTCGCCGACGCCGGCAAGCCGATGCCGTTCATCGACCGGGCCGTGTACAGCCTGGAGCGCGAGAGCATTCCGGTGTGGACCAAGTTCCTGCAGGGCTACTACGACCGCTCAGTGGTGGGCCAGGACAGCTTCGATCAGGTGGTGAACCTGGGCGCCGGGGGCGAGCTCGAACTGACCGACGCCATGCGCGCGCGCGGCATGCGTCTGAGTTCCAGCGTGATGTCGTCGATCTTCTACACCGGCCTGAACATGCTCGACGACACCGTCGGCGGCTACGGCCCGAAGCCGCGCGCCCTGCGCCAGGCGATCTCCATCGCCATCGACCAGGAAGAATCCATCGCCATCTTCCAGAACGGCCTGGGTATGGCCATGCAGGGGCCGCTGCCGCCGGGCATCTTCGGCCATCGCGAGGGCGCGGCCGGCATCAACCCCTACGTCTACGCCTGGCAGGCGGGCCGGCCGCAGCGGCTTGGCATCGAGCGCGCCCGGGCGCTGCTCAAGACGGCCGGTTACCCCAACGGGCGCGATGCGGTCAGCGGCAAGCCGCTGGTGCTGTACCTCGATTCCATGGCCAGCGGCCCGGATGCCAAGAGCTACATGGACTGGCTGCGCAAGCAGTTCGGCAAGCTGGGCGTGCAACTGGTGGTGCGCAGCACCGACTACAACCGCTTTCAGGACAAGATGCGCCGCGGCCAGGCGCAGATTTACCAGTGGGGCTGGAACGCCGACTACCCGGACCCGGAGAACTTCCTGTTCCTGTTCTATGGACCCCACGGCAAGGTCAAGCACGGCGGCGAGAACGCCAGCAACTACGACAACCCCGAGTTCGACCGCCTGTTCGAGCGCATGCGCGTGCTGCCGAGCGGCGCCGAGCGCCAGCGCCTGATCGACCGCATGGTCGAATTGCTGCGCCGCGACGCGCCCTGGGTGGCCGGTCTGTACCCGCAGCAGGTGGTGCTGAACCACGCCTGGACCGCCAACCTGAAGCCCAACGACATGGCCACCAACACGCTCAAGTACCAGCGCCTGGACCCGTCGCTGCGGGCCCGGCTGCAAGCGGCCTGGAACAAGCCCCGTTGGGAACCGGTGGCGGCCGTGGGCGCGGTGTCGCTGCTGGCGCTGGTGCCGGCGCTGCGCCTGTGGCGCCGCCGCCTGCGGGCGGACGCGCGCGGCGACGGGGTTGACCAGCCATGACTGCCTATCTGCTGCGCCGGCTGCTGTACGCGGTGCCAATCCTGATCGGCGTGAACCTGCTCACCTTCCTGCTGTTCTTCGTGGTCAACAGCCCGGACGACATGGCCCGCCTGCACCTTGGCAACAAGCACGTCACCGCCGACGCCATCGCCACCTGGAAACGCGCCCACGGCTACGACCGGCCGCTGCTGTACGCGCCCGAGGCCAACGGCGTGCGGCGCTTCACGGACACCCTCTTTTACGAGAAGTCGGCCCGCCTGCTGGTGCTGGACTTCGGCCATGCCGACGACGGTCGCGACATCGGCCGCGACATCCGCCAGCGCATGGGGCCGAGCCTGGCCATCGCCGTGCCGGGCCTGATCCTTGGCCTGCTGACCAACATCACGCTGGCGCTGGGCGTGGTGTTCGTGCGCGGCAGCGGCCTGGAGCGGGCGGCCGTGTTCCTGGCCGTGGTCGGCATGTCGATCTCGACCCTGTTCTACATCATCGGCGCCCAGTACCTGCTGGCCAAGCTGCTGAACCTGGCGCCGGTGTCCGGCTGGCAGGACGGCTGGGCCGGGCTCAAGTTCCTCATCCTGCCGCTGCTGGTGGGCGTGGTGTCCGGCATCGGCGGCGGGCTGCGCTGGTACCGGCTGCTGTTCCTGGAGGAAGCCGGCAAGGATTACGTGCGCACCGCCCGCGCCAAGGGCCTGGCCGAGGGCGCCGTGCTCGGCCGGCACGTGCTGCGCAATGCCGCCATTCCGATCCTGACCGGCGTGGTGGCGGTGATCCCGCTGCTGTTCATGGGCGGCCTGCTGACCGAATCGTTCTTCGCCATCCCGGGCCTTGGCAGCTACACCATCGACGCCATCCAGAGCCAGGATTTCTCCATCGTGCGGGCCATGGTTTTCCTGGGGGCGCTGTTGTACCTGCTCGGGCTGCTGCTGACGGACATCTCCTACACGCTGGCCGACCCGCGGGTGCGCCTGCAATGACGGCCTGGCCCGTGCAGCCGGTCGTCCTGACCACCGACCTGATGCTGTGGCTGATCGTGGCGGCGGCCTCCGGGCTGCTGTGGCGGGCGCGCGCCACGCCGCGCCTGCGGGCGGCCTTCGGGCAGCTCGCGCGCCGGCCGGTGGCGATGGCCTCGCTGGTGTTTCTGGCGCCCTACGTGGCGGTGGCGCTGCTGGACTCGCTGCACTTCCGGCCGGCCCTGGCCGACACGCCCGGCGCCTACGGCCCGGCAGTGGAATCGGTCCTGGACCGGCTGCTGACGCCGCTGCGCGAGCGGACCGAGAAGACCTACTCGGCGCCGCTGGCGCTGCACAGCTTTGCACGCGAGACGGTCACGGCCGACGACGGCAGCGTGAAGCGGGTGTTTCCCCGCCTGGCGCATGGCGGCGCGCATCTGGCCGACACCAGCGCCCGCGGCACCGACATCGCCCGGCGGCTGCTGCCGGCGCTGGCCGTGGGCCTCGCGGTCGGCGCGGCGCTGAGCGGACTGGTGTGCTGGCGCCTGGCACGTCGATCCGGCTTGCCGCTGCGCGCCGCCGCCGGTCGCCTGCTGCGCGGCGATACCGACACCGCCTGGCGCAGCGCACTGCTCGCGGCCACGCTGTTGGCCGTCACGGTCGCCGCCGTGGCCGCGCTGGCGACTGCCTACCACGTGCTGGGCACGGACAAGGTCGGTCAGGACGTGCTGTACCTGAGCCTGAAAAGCATCCGCACCGGCGTCATCATCGGCAGCGCCAGTCTGCTGCTGGCGCTGCCGCTGGCGGTGCTGCTGGGCACAGCGGCCGGCTACTTCGGCGGGCGCGTGGACGATCTGGTGCAGTACCTGTACGCGACGCTGAACGCCGTCCCGGGCGTGCTGCTGATCGCCGCCGCCGTGCTGACGCTGGACCTGTACATGGACCAGCACGTGGCGGCCTTCGCCGGCGTGCAGCAGCGGGCGGACCTGCGCCTGACGGCGCTGTGCCTGATCCTGGGCGCCACCGGCTGGATCGGCCTGTGCCGGCTGCTGCGCGGCGAGGCGCTCAAGCTGCGCGAGCTCGAATACGTGCAGTCGGCGCGCGCGCTCGGGCAGACGCAGTGGCGCATCGTCACCCGCCACCTGTGGCCGAACCTCACGCATCTGGTGCTGCTGACGGCGGTCATCGACTTCAGCGGCCTGGTGCTGGCCGAGGCGGTGCTGTCCTACGTCGGCGTCGGCGTCGATCCGGGCACCGTGTCGTGGGGCAACATGATCAACACCGCCCGGCTGGAGCTGGCGCGCGAGCCGGCCGTGTGGTGGTCGCTGGCGGCGGCCTTCACGTTCATGCTCGGCCTGGTGCTGCCGGCCAACCTGCTGGCCGATGCCCTGCGCGACGCGCTCGATCCACGCCAGGGCGGTAAGCACTGATGTCCCACCTGCTCGAACTGCGCGAGCTGCGCACCCGCTTCCGGACCCCGGCCGGCCCGCTCACGGCCGTCGATGGCGTCTCGCTGAGCCTGGATGCCGGCCAAACCCTGGTGCTGCTGGGCGAATCCGGCTGCGGCAAGTCGGTCACGGCGCTGTCCATCCTGCGCCTGCTGCCGCCGGGCGCCCGCCAGGTCGGCGGCGAAGTCTGGCTGGACGGCCAGAACCTGAGCGCCCTGCCGGAGGCGGCCATGCGCGCCGTGCGCGGCCGGCGCATCGGCATGATCTTTCAGGAGCCGATGACCAGCCTGAACCCGGTCATGCGCATCGGCGCGCAGATCGCCGAGGTCATCGCCCGGCACCTGGGCGGCAGCCGGCGGGCGGTGCGGGCGCGGGGCGTGGAGCTGCTGGCCGCCACCGGCATGGCCGACCCGGCGCGCCGCTACGACGAGTTCCCGCACCAGTTGTCGGGCGGCATGAAACAGCGCGCCATGATCGCCATGGCGCTGGCCTGCGACCCGCAGCTGCTGATCGCCGACGAGCCGACCACGGCGCTGGACGTGACCACCCAGGCGCAGATCCTGGACCTGCTGCAGGGCCTGCAACGCGCGCGCGGCATGGGCCTGCTGCTGGTGACGCACGACCTTGGCGTGGCCGCGCGCATGGCCGACCAGGTGGCCGTGATGCAGGCCGGGCGGGTGGTGGAACAGGCGCCGCGGGAGCGGTTCTTCAGCGCCCCGCAGCACCCCTACTCGCAGGCGCTGTTCGCCGCGCTGCCGGATTTCTCGCGCCGCGGCCAGTCCCTGAGCGGGGCGCGCCAGGACGGCGCCGTGCCGGCAAGCGCGCACGCGGCCGGCGAAACGGTGCTCGAAGTGCGCGACCTGAAGGTGCATTTCCCGCTCCGCCGCGGCCTGCTGCAACGCCAGGCCGGCGCCGTGCGCGCCGTGGACGGCGTGTCGCTGCGCCTCGCCCGCGGCCGCACGCTGGCCGTGGTCGGCGAATCCGGCTGCGGCAAGACCACGCTCGCCCGCGCCATCCTGCGCCTGCAGGACATCAGCGCCGGCAGCGTGCATTTCGAGGGCACGGACCTGGCCAGCCTGCCGCCGCGGCGGCTGCGTCCGCTGCGCCGCCATTTTCAGATCGTGTTCCAGGACCCCTACGGCTCGCTGAACCCCCGCCTGCGCGTGGCGGACATCGTGCGCGAAGGGCTGGATGCGCTCCGCATCGGCCAGCGCGCCTGGCGCGAACAGCGCGTGGCGGAACTGCTGGCGCGTGTCGGTTTACCGATAGACGCCGCCGACCGCTACCCGCACGAGTTCTCCGGCGGCCAGCGCCAGCGCATCAGCATCGCCCGCGCGCTGGCCGTCGAGCCGCGCCTGCTGGTGTGCGACGAGCCGACCAGCGCTTTGGACCTGTCGATCCAGGCGCAGATCCTGGACCTGCTGCAGGAACTCAAGACCGAGCTTGGCCTCAGCTTCCTGCTGATCACCCACAACATCGGCGTGGTCGAGTACCTGGCCGACGAAGTGGCTGTGATGTACCTGGGCAGGATCGTCGAGCACGGCCCGGTGGCCAGCGTGCTGCAAGCGCCGCAGCATCCCTACACGCGCGCCCTGCTGGCGGCCGTGCCGCGCGTGTCGGCGGATGCCGCCGCGGCACCGCCCCCGGCGGCCGGCGATCCCCCGTCGCCGGCCGCGCCGCCGGCCGGCTGCCACTACCACCCGCGCTGCCCGCTGGCCACCGAGCTGTGCGGCCAGACCTATCCGCCTACGCTGACGCTGGCCGGCGGGCTACGCGTGGCCTGCCACCACGTTCCACGCGCCGGCTGAGCAGCGCTGGCTGAGGGATTCTTCAAGATGCGGACACGGCCGAGTGCCGGCGCAGCCGTCGCAGGCACCGTTTCATCACCCATCGAGCCATAGGCGCGGCGGCTGGACAGGCTGGGCGCCATCTCACTCCGGGAATGACCCGTGGCTCGCGTCGTACCGGCGCCACCGCCGGCTGTCGATTCGACCGGCATAATGCCGCGGCGCCATTTTTCGGCCGGCACACCGCGGGCCGCGCGGTCCGCGCCGGTGAGGTTTCGCTTCTTACCCGAACGGTTTTTACGATGCCCGCCCATCGGCACCCACGGCTGCGCCCATGCTCTACCGACCCGATATAGATGGCCTGCGGGCGGTGGCCGTGCTGCCGGTCATCCTGTTCCATGCCGGTTTCGCGGCGTTCAGCGGCGGCTTCGTCGGCGTCGACATTTTTTTCGTCATCAGCGGCTACCTGATCACCGGCATCATCCTGTCCGAGCTGGCCGCGGGCCATTTTTCAATCGTCCGGTTCTACGAGCGGCGGGCGCGACGCATCCTTCCGGCGCTGTTTTTCGTCATTGCGGTTTCCATCGTCATGGCCTGGTTCTGGTTGTTTCCGGGCGACATGCGCAGCTTCTCCGCCAGCGTATTGGCGGTCGCTTTATTTTTTTCGAACATTCTTTTCTGGCGCACCACCGATTACTTCGAAGCGCCGGCCGAACTGGCGCCCCTGCTGCACACCTGGAGTCTGGCGGTCGAGGAACAGTTCTATGTGTTCTTTCCGATGCTTCTCCTGCTGGTGTGGCACTTTGCGCGGCGCACCTTGCTTTGGTTGATCGTACTGCTGAGCCTGGTCAGTCTGGCCGTGGCGCAGTGGGGCGCGATGCACGAACCGGGGGCGGCCTTTTTCCTGCTGCCCACGCGCGGCTGGGAGCTGGCCGTGGGCTGCGCCATTGCGGTCTTCTGTCACAACGCACCCGAGCGCCGCGTGGCCGACTGGCAGGCGCAGGCGCTGAGCCTCCTCGGCCTGGGCCTGATCGCCTTCAGCGTATTTTTCTACGATGAAACCACGCCCTCGCCGGGGCTGGCGATGCTCGCCCCGACCCTGGGCACCGGGCTGATCATTCTTTTCGCAACACCGGCCACCTGGACGGCGCGGCTGCTGTCCACGAAGCCCCTGGTCGCGGTGGGTCTGGTCAGCTACAGCGCCTACCTGTGGCATCAGCCGCTGTTCGCGTTCGCCCGCCACCGCAGCTTGCACGAGCCCGACGCCCGGATGTATCTGGCGCTATCGGCCGCGTCGGTCGGGCTGGCGTGGCTGAGTTGGCGCTGGGTGGAGAGGCCGTTTCGTGACAAAGCCCGCCTCGGCCGCCGGCAGATTTTCGCGTTCGCCGCCGCCGGTACGCTGGCCCTGGTTCTTTTCGGCGTCGCCGGGCACGCATCAAAGGGGTATTTCTGGCGCTCCGAATTGCGCGGTGACCTCGCCCGGCTGCAGGACCGCATCCGCATCAACTTCGGCTTGGGCGAGGAATGCGCGCGGGGCAGCTTCGATCCGGCGACATGCCGCACGGCCGGTGAGCCGGAACTGATCCTCTGGGGCGATTCCTACGCCATGCACCTGGCGCAGGGCTTACTGGCATCCAATCCTGATATCGCCTTCGTGCAGGCCACCCGATCGGTGTGTGGACCTCTCCTGGATGCCGCACCGGTCAATGCGGAATATCCGGAAACTTGGGCACGGGACTGCATCGCCCACAACGCGCGCATCCTGGAGTTCATCAAGAGCACGCCGTCGCTGAAGTACGCCGTGCTGGGCTCGCCCTTCTCCAGATACACCAATCCCGGTGACCGGCTGCTGCTGGCGGACGGCCGCCTGGTGGAAAGCGGCGAGTCCGGCATTGCGGCGCTTCGTCAAACCGTCCGAACGCTGCGGGACATCGGCGTGACGCCAGTGGTGGTCGCGCCGCCGCCGAAGACGGGCACGGACTTTGGCAGGTGTCTGCTCAAGGCCGCCCGCTTCGGCGCCGAGCCGGAAGCGTGCGATTTCCCACTCAGTGCCATCAATTCGCTCACGACCGGGGTTTACCAGGCGCTCGCCACGCTCGAACCCCAGGTCAAGGTCATCTGGCTGCACGAGGCGATCTGCCCGGCGGATGAATGCCGCGCAACCATGGACGACACCTTCGTCTACCGGGACGGAGGCCACCTTTCTCATGAAGGCAGCGCCCTGCTCGGCAAAAAAATGAATTTCTATCGGGCGGTGACCGCAACGCCCTCTGATGATCCCCAGTTGGCCGGCGCGCTCGCCGGCCGCCACCGCCGCACCACACCGACCCAATGAGTCAACCTGGCCTTCGCCAACGCCTCGATTCCGGCAAACCGGCACGGTGCCGCATGCCCCGACCTGCGCCGGACCTTGACGCGCCGCGCGGGGCTTGGCAGCCTGTTCAAGCCGTCTGGCGGCGCGCCTGCCATAGGCTCGCCAGCACGCTTGTGGCCAGAATCAGTGCCACCAGCCCGAGCGCCGTGCCGATCGGCAGCTTGTACACATCGGCCAGCAGCATCTTGGCGCCAATCAGCACCAGCACCAGCGCCACGCCGTACTTGAGCAGATGAAAGCGCTGCGCCATGTCAGCGAGCAGGAAGTACAGCGCCCGCAGGCCCAGGATGGCGAACATGTTCGACGTGAACACGATGAACGGATCGGTCGTGATGGCGTAGATGGCCGGAATGCTGTCCACCGCGAACACCAGGTCGCTGACCTCGATCATCACCAGCACCAGGAACAGGGGCGTGAACCACAGCACGCCGTCCCGGCGCACGGTGAAGCGGTCGCCGTGGTAGTCGTCGGTCACCCGCAAGTGCCCGCGCAGCCAGCGCAGCACCGGGTTTTTCGCCAGATCCGGCGCGTGGTCGGCGAACAGCAGCATCTTGAAGCCGGTGGCCACCAGCAACGCGCCGAACAGGTACAGCACCCAGTGAAAGCGCGCAATCAGCAGCGCGCCGGCCAGGATCATCACCGCGCGCATCACGATCGCGCCCAGCACGCCGTACAGCAGCACCCGCCGCTGGTACTCGGCCGGCACGGCGAAGTAGCCGAAGATCATCACGAACACGAAGATGTTGTCGACCGCCAACGCCTTCTCGACCAGATACCCGGTCAGGAATTCGAGCGCCCGCTGGTTGGCGATCTCCCGCCCGAGCTGCCCGTCCAGCCACCACCACAGCCCGGCGTTGAAGGCCAGCGCCAGCGCCACCCACACCAGCGACCAGGCACCCGCCTCGCGGGCGCTGACCCGGTGCGCCCCCTGCCTGCCCAGCAACAGCATGTCGATCGCCACCATCGCACCGATGAAGGCGACGAAGCCTGTCCACATCCAGCCGTTGCCGATCGTCTCGATCATGGTGTCGGGGTCTCAGGGAGGCAGAAATCCGGGGGCCGGACATGCGCCGGCCGGGCCGGCCGCGGGAGGCCGTTTCAGTCGAAGTCGAACAGCTCGCCGAGCAGGCCGCGCTTGCGCGATTTCGGGTGGCGATGATCGCGACCGCGATCGTCTTCATCACCGGGGCGGCGATCGTGCCCAGGCGGCGCCTGCCGGGCCGCCAGCCGCGAACGGTCGTCATCGCCGCCGGCGCGATCGATGATCTTGTCCAGTTCGCCGCGGTCCAGCCACACGCCGCGGCAGCGCGGGCAGTAGTCGATCTCGACGCCGTGGCGCTCGGTCATCTGCAGATCGATCTGGCAATTGGGGCACTGCATGGCGATATCCTCCGGGTGATCGGGAAAGGTGGCTCACAGGGCGGCGCGCAGCGCCGCGATGCGCTCGTCGAGCGGCGGGTGGGACATGAACAATCGCGCCAGAGTCTTGCCACCCAGGATGCCGAAGGCGTTCAGCGAGGCCGGCAGCGCCTGCGGCTCGTGCGCGGCGCGCAGACGCTCCAGCGCCGCGATCATGGCGCCGCGCCCGGCCAGCCGCGCACCTCCGGCATCGGCGCGAAACTCGCGCCGGCGGCTGAAGGCCATCACCACCATCGTGGCCAGGATGCCCAGCAACAGCTCGCACACCAGACTGGTGATCCAGAAGCCGGGGCCGGGCGCCTCGCGCTCCTGCCCGCCGGCCAGGGCACGGTCGACGGCATAGCCGACGATGCGCGCCAGCGCGATCACGAAGGTGTTGACCACGCCCTGGATCAGCGTCAGCGTCACCATGTCGCCATTGGCGATGTGGCTGACCTCGTGCGCCAGCACCGCCTCGACCTCACGCCGGTCCATCTGTTCGAGCAGGCCGCTCGACACCGCCACCAGCGCCCGCGAGCGGCTGGGGCCGGTGGCGAAGGCGTTCGGCTGCGGCGAATCGAAGATCGCCACCTGCGGCATCGGCAGGCCGGCCACCTGCGCCTGCCGCGCCACGGTGTCGAGCAGCCAGCGCTCGGTGGCATCGGCCGGCTGGCCGATCACCCGCGCGCCGGTGCTGCGCACCGCCATCCAGCGCGACATGGCCAGCGAGATCAAGGCGCCGCCCATGCCGAACACGGCGGCGAAACCGAACAGCGCCGGCAGGTCGAGGCCGTTCTGGGTGAGGAACCGGTCGACCCCGAGCAGGCGGCTGGTCACCGCCAGCACGGCCAGCACGGCGAAGTTGGTAAGCAGGAACAGACCGACACGTTTCATGACGAGCCCCGGACTTCAGGTAACGATGCCGGGGCAGCCTACGCCAAGCTTGATAACAATAAAAATCGATTTTTTAATGGTCCACACCCAATGTAATTCCGAGTAAATGGATGCGCGGCCTCAACTACAACCACCTCTACTACTTCTGGACCGTGGCGCGCGAGGGCAGCGTCATCGGCGCGGCCAAGGTGCTGTTCCTGACGCCGCAGACCATCACCGGCCAGTTGCGCGCGCTGGAACGCACGCTCGACGGGCGGCTGTTCGCCCCGGCCGGGCGCGGCATCGCGCTCACCGAGCTCGGGCACCTGGCGTTCGGATACGCACAGGAAATTTTCCGGCTGGGCTCGGAAATGCAGGCCGCCGTCGCGGGACGCAGCCTGGACCGGCCGCTGCCGTTTCGCGTGGGCGTGGTGGACGTGCTGTCGAAGGTCATCGTGCAGCGCCTGCTGGCGCCCGCGCTCGCCCTGGACCGCCCGGTGCAGCTCGCCTGCCGGGAAGGCGCGCTAGAGGATCTGGTGGCGGAACTGGCGCTGCACCGCCTCGACCTGGTGCTGGCGGACACGGCGCTGGCGGCGAATCTCGAGCTGCGCGCCTTCAGCCACCTGCTGGGCGAGTGCGGGATCAGCTTCTTCGCCGCGCCGGTGCTGCGCGAGCGCCATCCGGGGCAGTTTCCGGACCTGCTGCGCGAGGCGCCGCTGCTGCTTCCGGCACCGCGCGGGGCGCTGCGCGGCGCCATCGACCACTGGCTCGACCGCCACGACATCCGGCCACTGATCGCCGGCGAGTTCGACGATGCCAGCCTGATGAAGTCCTTCGGCCAGGCCGGTGCAGGCGTGTTCACCGGCCCGAGTGCGGTGGCGGACGACATCGTGCGCCAGTACGGCGTGGTCCTGATCGGCGCCACGGGCGAGGTACGCGAGCGCTTCTACGCCATCTCGACCGAGCGGCGCCTGCGCCACCCGGCGGTCAGGGTGGTCACCGAGGGTGCGCGCAGCTCGCTGTTTCTTTCCGGCAACGCCGAAAAGCAGGACGCATGAGTTTTGTGCCGGTATAGGCCCCCTGCGCCCGGCACTTTTATTTATTCGATGCGAAAGCCGATCTTCAGGTGGACCTGAAAATGGCCCACCTTGCCGTCGACGATGTGGCCGCGGGTTTGCACCACCTCGAACCAGTCGAGATGGCGCAGCGTGACCGAGGCTTGCGCGATGGCGCCGCGGATGGCGTCCTCGATGCTGTCGGTGGAACTGCCGACTAATTCGACCACCTTGTATGTGTTCGCGCTCATGAAGGCTCTCCTGACACGATGAAGGGTCGCCCGGCAGCCCGCTACTTGTCGCGGCCGGAACGGTTGATTTGAGCGCGCAGGGCGCCGTCGGTTCCGCGCGCCAGGGCCGCGAGACCACCCGCGCGCAGCAGCGCGGGTTACGGGGCCGGCTGTTGCGCTGGCGCGGATGGCGGCGGGGCGGATTGCGCGGCGCCGGCCTGCCGCACCTGCGCGGCGCAGTCGCTGTCTTCGGCCAGACCAGGGTCCACGAAGGCCAGCATGGCGCCGAGGGGCGTCAGCAGCGCGCCCAGCGCAGCCGCTGCCAGGCCGCGCGCGGCGAGTTCCTGCGCCTCGATGCCGACGCCGGGCTTGCGAAGCGGTCCGCGCAGCGTCACCGGTGTCTGGGCGGAAAACACGCTGGCGCCCTTGGAAGCGGTACTGACCTGCATGTCCATCCGCTCGGTGGCGAGATCCACCGTGCCCGACGCGGTGATCAGCGAATCGGTGGTGTCGACCAGCAGGCTGCGGGTATGCAACTGGCCGTCGCGCAGGTCAAGCGCGCCGGCGGCGCAACGAATGGCGACCGCCTGATCCTTGCCAATCAGCACGCCAAGCGCTTCCGCCACGTCCACACCCACCAGCTCCACGACGAGGTGGCTCATGCGTCCGCCGTCCATGGCCAGGCCAACGCGGCCATTGGAATGCGCGGCGAAGGCACGCACCGAGTTGCCGCGCCCGGTCATCTGCACGCGGCCGTCGAGCGTACCGGACAGCGCGGCCTGGCCGTCAAGCCGGGGGGTGAGGTCGTCCATCCGGATGTTCTTCAGCCGCAGGTCGAGATCGGTGGCGGGCGGGGTTTGCGTGCCGTCCAGCGTCAGCGCCAGTTCGGCGCTGCCCTGCGGAAAGCTCAGGCTGGCGGGCCCCAGGCGCAGTACGCCGTCCTTGAGATGGACGTCCAGGCTCACGTCCTTGAACGGCACGGCGCGCGCGTTCACGCTGGCGGCGCGGTAACGCACGTCCCCATCCATGGCGCGCAGGCGCTCGGCCTGAAGCGGCGCGTCCGGCAGCAGGCGCTGGTCGCTGGCGAGCGCGCGGGCCTGGGCCTTCTGCGTCTCGGACGCGGTCTCGCCCTCGGCGGTGGAAGGCGGTGCACCGACCAGCGCGCCCAGGTCGTCGAAGTCCAGGCGGCGCGAGCGCAGGTCGGCGGTCATGTGGACACGCTCGCCGCCAGTCTCGAAACGCATGTCGCCGGCCAGGTCGCTGTCGCCGACGTTGCCGGTGAGGTCATCCACGCGGATAGCCTCGCCTTCGCGGCGCAGCCGCGCCTTGACGGCATACGGCGGCGAGTTGGGCAGCACTACTCCAAGCAGGCCGTACAGGTCCGCCATATCGGCGCCGCTGATGCGAAGGCGCGCGTCGAGCTTCTGGTCCTTGGCCGCTGTGCCGACTGCGCCGTCCAGGGTGATGTGCGTGGCGCCGGCGCGCACGTCCAGCGCCACCGGGTAGCGGTCATTGCCCTGCGCGAGGTTGAACAGCGAGCCGCCATTGGCGACGAGGCGGAACGGCTGCCCGTTGTAGCGGCCGTCGGCATCCACCCGCAGCTGCTCGGCCAGCGGCGCGTCCAGGCGGTTGGTGGAAGCGACCCCGGCGCGCAGCTCGATGCCGCGCACGGCATCATCCAGGCGCAGCCGGCCGTCGCGGACGATCAGCGCGCGGATGCGCGGCGGGGTCGTGGTGGCGGATTGGTCATCGCCGCCGAAATCCCAGCTGGTCGATCCGTCCGCCCGGCGCACCAGGGCGGTTTCCGGATGGTCCAGCAGCACGCGCGGTAGCACCACGCGCCCGCGCAACAGATCGGGCAGGTGCAGGTCGATTTCCACACGCCGTGCGCGCAACAGGGGATGGTCGGGGTTCACCCAGGCGGGATTGGCAAGCTGCACCTTGGTGGCGCTGATGCGTGGCGTGAGCCCGAGGTCCACGTCGAGATCGCCGTGAATGGAAAACGCCCGCCCGGTGCTGGCCGTCACTGCCCGGGACACCGGCCCGCGCAGCACATTCCAGCCCAACCACTCGAGCACCACCACGCCCGCGACCAGCATGGCCATCAACGCCAGCACGGAGGCCGCCATCACTTTCATCCATCGGACCATGCCCTGGCTCCTGTTGCCCGGCTGGAACGGGGCCTGTGTGGTTAGGGCGGCGGCGAGGAGCAAAGTTCGCGGATCAACTCAGCAGCCGGAGCCGAACAAAGCCGTCCGGGATTTGCGCGTCCGGGCGTCACCCGTCTTTGCGGCGCCTCGTTACGACCCATTTCCCTTGGGCCTAGCGCACCGGGCCGTTATTCTGGTTGCCCCACCGTGCGGGCCTGGAGGTGCGTCTGGCGCCCCGGCGGGACGGACTCTTGACCGTCAACACGCCGCCACGGTGGCTGAGCATGGCGCGCGAACAGCCGGACGTGTTTGTCAATGAGTGCCCCGTGGCGTTCGGTCGCCTACTGTTCTCCTGGAAATCTGTCTACTTCTGGCAACTCATGAACATGCCTCATCCATCGAAGCCGTTCTGCCACCTGGATTTGCAGCTTGGGAGGAAGAGCATCCGGATCATCCAGCGTTGATGTCTGCACATCCACGATGCCTGGCAGGTTTTCAGCGTTGCGATAGAACAAACCACTCCCGCATTCCGCACAAAAGCTGCGCATTGCAGCGCCGGAGGAATTGATGGTCTTCGGCTGACCGTTCGTTACAACGAGCGACGCCTCAGGAAACATCGCCCACGACACCGCCGGGGCTCCTGCACTTCGACGGCAGTCTTTGCAATGGCACAGCGCAACTGAAATCGGACTTCCTGAAATCTCGTACTTGACCGCACCGCATAGACACTGCCCGAGATAGTTCATTTGGAGCCTCCGTAACGTTCTTGGTCCGCCGAATGATGATGCTGAATGCCGCTCAACGCGCCGGGTCAAGCTCGCGTAGATTGGGCTCCATTCGCCTTGGCAGGCAGCGAAAACCGGAACGTCGAGCCGACACATTCCTTGCTTTCAGCCTTGACGTTCCCACCATGAGCCTCAGTGAACGTCTTCACGATGGCAAGACCCAGTCCCATCCCATCCGCATTGTCCGGATCGGTTTCCCCCTTGTCGAAGCTTTTTTCGAGAAGCTCTTCGGGAATGCCCGCACCGTTGTCGCTGACCCAACACTCTACTGCACCGTCGGCCTGAAGTTCTCTCGCGCCCACGATAACTTCTCCGCGCGGCGTGTACTTGATGGCGTTGGCGATCAAGTTCTGAAAGATGCGCGTCAACAAACCTGCGTCGGCGTAGACGACCAAGTCTTCGGGCACCTTGTTGATCAGTTGGGTACTGTTGGTGCCGGCCACCGGATGCAGATCATGGATGAGGGCCTCAATGAGGGGCCATAAATCGAACTCCCGCCGCTCCAGTTTGATGCCGATCTCCGTTTGCAGATTCGTGTTTTCCTCGAGCACCTTGGCGACCAGCCCTTCGAGATGCCTTACATTGCGCCGCAACGCATTCAGCATCTGCGCTGTTTCAGCGCCGTGGCCAGCGAGGGCCCTTTCCAGCACTCTTCCCGCCAATGAAATCGCATTCAATGGGGTGCGAAGATCGTGCGCCACAAAGGCAAGATACTCTTCGCGGCGACGCTGCACTTCCAGCGCGCGCTGCGTGGCATACGTCTCCAAAGCCAGCCCAATGGCCCGGTCGAAAACCCGGTTGATAATGTGGAACGGCTTGCCTTGCAGGGTCACCCCATTCTCGTCGGCCAGATCGTGGATACAGGCCCGCAGTATGTTGTATTCAGCAACAACCTCTTCGATATCAAATGCCGCTTGAAGGCGCTGCAGACCATGAGCCGGAGGGCTTTCGCTGAGCCCCTCCGGAATGGTCTTGTCGGACGGCGACTCGAGCGCTGCTGCCAATTCGTCAAGCAGTTCAGGAATGTGGTCGTTGAGCGTCGGGACGTCCAGCAGCTGTGCCGAGGGGAGTTGCCGCACCTGTCCCCGCCACCGCGCGAGCAAGGTTTGGCGCTCCTGTTTGACGAGCGCTGCCAGCTGCTCCAAAGCGTTGTTGGTCATCTTGCCTCCGTGTGGACGCGTCGCATGTCCGGGCTCAACGTAGCGGCCCAAACGAGTGGCTCAAGCCGCAGAATCATTCGACGCTGCCTGTTTGAATCGCTTGTCGGGTGCGGCGCACCCAAGCCCTGATTCCGCCGCGCGGGTCGTGGCCCTGGCATCAGGCCTTTCTGCCTACGAGGAGCAGCGCGGCGCCGATCACAATGGCGCCCACGCCGGCCCAGACGGGCACCTTGACGGTTTCCTTTTCATCCACGGAAAGCTCGATAGGCCCCAGGTTCGCCTGGTGCGTTTCCTTCGTGTACGTGAAGCCGCCATACGCCAGCCCCAACGCGCCGGCAACGATCAGCGCCAGCGCCACAACCCTGACTGCACTCATCCTGTCTGCTCCTGGTTCAAAGTTCTTTACGCCATGGCTTGGAGCGAATCGCCCCGGCTCAGACTGCGGGCCCGGCTGAACCGGCTTCACCCCAGCAGCCCGTGCTCCACCGGCAGTCCCAGGCGTACCTGTCCGTACAGCTCGCCCATGTTGTCGAAGTTCATCCCGGCATGGCTGTTCACGGCGTGCACGTCGCGCCAGCAGCGCTGGATGGCGTTGGTTTCGTGCAGCGCCGAACCGCCGCTGGCGACGAAGATGCGTTCCACGGCCCGGCTGAGCAGGGTGGTAGCGTAGGCGCCTTCGAACAGCGCGCGCGCGCCAAGCGCCTTGGACGGCTGCTGGTTGGCGAGGGCGACTTCGCCGAAGGCGTCGCAGTTGCGCTTCAGCAGCAGGCCGGCGCAGTCGATTTCGGATGCCGCTTCCACCAGGCGCAACTGGGCGGCGCCCTTGTCGGCCTGGCGGCCGGAGCCGAACACCATCATGCGGCTTTTCAGGCGCTCTTCGAAGGTTTCGAGCGCGCACAGCGCCGCGCCCCAGGCGGGCGCGATCAGCGAGCACACCGAGGCCGCGAAGAACGGCTGGCGATACAGCGGCGCGGTGTTCAGTTCGCGCCCCGGCGCGTAGCCCTGCGCCACGCGGGTCAGCGAGAACATCCGGTGCGTGGGCACGAAGCAGCGCTCCACGGTGATGTCCTTGCTGCCGGTGCCCTTGAGCGCAGTCACGTCCCAGCTGGCGTGGTCGATTGCGTAGTCGCGCCTGGGCACGGCGCATTGGAAATACTCCGGCGGCCCGCCGTCGCCGTGGTCCACCAGCACGCCGAGCAGCGCATAGGCGGCGTGATCGCAGCCGCTGGCAAACGGCCAGCGCCCGCCTTCGATTTCGATGCCACCATCCACCTTGCGCGTGGTGCCGGAGGGAACAAACGGCGTGCAGGTCTGCGCGTCCTGGTCCTCGCCCCAGATGTCCGCCTGGGCGGCCGGCGGGAAGTAGCCAAGATAAAAATTGTGAATGGCCAGGATGGCCAGCACCCAGGCGCTCGACGCACAGCCGCTGCGGCCGATTTCGCGCGTCACTTCGAGCAGCGTGTACATGTCGTGCTCGAAGCCGCCGTGCGCCTTCGGTTGCAGGATGCGGTAGAAGCCGGCGTCGCGAAACGCGTGGTGGCTGGCATCCGGCAAGCGGCCGAGGCGCTCGCACTCCAGCGCCCGCGCGCCGATGGTCGGGGCCAGTTCGCGGGCGCGGCCGACGAGTTCGGCGGGGCTGGGGATGACGGCTTTGAGCATGGGCGAGCGTCCTTGGCGTTGCGTTGATGTGATCAGGCGGGATGACAGGTCAGAGCGTCTTCAGCCCGGTGCGGCGTGCGCCAACAGGCGGTCCACCAAGCCTGGTATCGCGCGCGTCGTAGCGTGAAGTGCCCGGCGGATACCGTTACCAGGCTTACATCAGTGACCGGGTGACAGTATCTATGGCCGCTGAGCGAATAGATACAGCCTTGCCCGCCATGCTGCGCCCCCCCGGCCAGACGCATCCGAGGCGAAGAGCAGATGGACGACGGCGAACACCTTATGCACCCACCCACACCCGCTGCGCTTATTGGCTCTACGCGGGCCGGACGGGCCTACCCTTGCACCAGAATGGCACCGGGCGGGACTTGGTATTGAAGTTCATGACAGTTCCCCGGCGGTGGCTGTCGGCCCGGAGGGCGGTCGGGGAACCAAACGCGGCATTCGCCCGGTGGCGGCATATGGCCGGGCGGGAATTCGACGTGCGGCGCAGAATGCCGATGGGGCACCTCACCGTAAACGGCGCAGCCGGCAACCGCAGAACACATTAATGCTGCTACCGCAGCTCCAAAAAAAAACGACTTGGCATCTGAGATCTCCGACGGTGTTCCGTGACGCCAAAAAGCCGCCCGTCACCCCGGCGGCTTTTTGGCTTCGGCTGGATGGACTTGTTGAACAAGCCGCCTCGCGGAGGACAACAGCCACGTCCGTTCGATTCTAAAACGTCGCCTCACCCGTTCCTGCGGGAGGGATCTTTCCACCAAGAGCCGCGACGCCACACGACCATGACATCAGCACTCGACCAAGACTTCAAGCGCAACTATCAGGCCCATCTCAAGCACCTGCGGCTCAAGGGCCTGTAGCCCAAGACCATCGAGGCCTACGTCCGGACCGTCCGCCGCATGAAAATCGTGCTCTGTACCGTATTTCCTGCATCACTTCCAACAGGTCGCCTTGTGTGCATGCTGCTGGGCTTCCTGCGTCAGCCCAGCCTTGTATTAACCCCTCGTTCGAGGGTCCAAGGTTGTCAAGGCCGGACGCCGTGCCCATCCTGGGGCGTTTAGCCCGGTGCGTAGATTTTGCGCCGGCCTTGCTTTTGGTCTCCCCGCACCCGCTCGGACAGTATCCGGGGCCCGGCCTGGCCGGCAGCCCGCATCCGCAAGGTGAAGCGTGCGTGGAGATGACTTCAGGACGGAGGTTGCCATGACACATATCTTGGGAATCGATGTGGCCAAGGCGAAGCTGGATCTGGCCTTGCGCCGGCCGGACGGCAAATGGCGCAGCAAGGTGGTCGAAAACACGCCCGAGGGCTTTGCACGGCTGGACGCCTGGCTGGCCGCGCACGGCGTCGAGTCGGTCCACGCCTGCCTGGAGGCGACCGGGCCGTATTGGCAGGCGGCCGCCGAGCATCTGGCCGACGCCGGCCATACGGTCAGTGTGGTGAATCCTGCCCAGATCAAGGCGTTCGGTGGCGCGGGTCTGACGCGCAGCAAGACCGACCGCGTCGACGCGCGCCTGATCGCGGACTTCTGCGCCGCCCAGTGCCCACCGCCGTGGCAGGCACCGCCGCCGTCGGTGCGCACCCTGCGGGCGCTCATCGCCCGGCGCGAGGCGCTCGATGCCATGCGCACGCAAGAGCGCAATCGCCTGCCGGTGGCGGACCAGGCCGTGCGTGACGGCATCCAAGCACACCTCACGCACCTGGAGCAGGCGATCAAGGACATCGACGCGGCCATCCGCCAAACCCTCGACGACGATCCAGGCCTGCGCCGGCAGGGCGAGCTGTTGGTGAGTATTCCGGGCCTGGGCGACAAGACCGTGGCGGCGCTGCTGGCGTACTACGGTGGGCCGCTGCGGTTCGACAGTGCCAAACAGGCCGTGGCCTTCGCCGGGCTCGACCCGCGCCAGCACCAGTCGGGCAGCAGCGTACGCGGCAAGCCCCGGCTGTCGAAGGTCGGCCACGCCCGGCTGCGCAAGGCGCTGTACATGCCGGCCATGGTGGCCACCACGCGCACGGCCTGGGGCCGGGCGCTCAAGCACCGTCTGGCCGTCGCCGGCAAGCCGCCGATGCTGATCCTGGGCGCCATGATGCGAAAGCTGCTGTGTGTGGCCTATGGCGTGCTCAAGTCCGGGCGGCCGTTCGATCCCAGCTTGCATTTGGTGGCCGGATAACAGTATCTACGAGCTCTGTCGGGCGAGATGTCGTTGCAACAGCCGCAGGTTGCGGCGGTTGGCCTTGAAGGCGAAATCGAACCAGTCGCCAAGAACCGGAATGGCGCCGATGGTCGCGTCGAGGCCCATGTTCGCCGCCATGCGCGTAAGCAGCCAGCGCGGCGCGCCCGCCCGGCGGGCCTGCGCCATCAGCCAGACGGACAGCGCCAGGCCGGCGGCATCGCCAACGACGGGAATGAGCCCCAGCAAGCCGTCCAGCCCGACCCGCCACGGCGTGAAGGGAATCCGCCAGCGGTCGTCCAGCAACCGGGCCAGACGCTCAAGCTGTTCTATCGCCGCGCGATGATCCAGATGGCATGCACCAGGCCGGGGACGTAACCCAGCAGCGTGAGAAGAATGTTCAGCCAGAATTGACCGCCAAAGCCGACTTGGAGAAAAACCCCAATCGGCGGCACCAGGACGGAAAGGATGATGCGCAGGATGTCCATGCGGCTACCTTGTGGAAGAGCGACTGGAAGGACCGTGCTGCGACCGCCCCGGGACGCAGGTGCGAGGCCCCCGTCCCGGGGCGGCCAGCGAAGTCGAAAACTGCCGGTTCATCGCAAACTCCTGGTACTGATATACGACTCGTACGCCACATCACGCGGCGTCGTGCGCAGTTAGGCACGAACTCGGCGCGAAGGTTCCACGCCACGCACTGCGTGCGTTGCGCTTTAAGCCGGCCGGTCCTTGGCTACGAGAGGAGATCGCCATGCCCCCCCGCGATACCACGGCCTGACCCGCGTCGGGCCCGGCACACCGGCCGGCGGCTGCTGCGCCGCTACTGGCAAGCGCTGTGCCCGGCAGCGGAGCTGCCCGGCGAGAAGCTCATCAGCTGCGCTCCAGGGCGAGGACCGCCGGTGTTTCGCGACGGCGCGGGCCGCTCCGGCGTCATCGAGGCGCACTACCGGCACCGGCGCGTGTCGCTCGGAACCGGAAACCGGAGACAGACCCCGGCTTTCCATAGTCTTGATCGGGCGATGTGACTGACAGAACGATGCCCTGTCCCCGGTCCCCCATTCTCATACCGCCGACCGAGCGCCCTCATCAAGACCCCGCCAATCAGCCATGTCGGCGGAGACCGGGAGATCCGCATGGTCAATCATGGGGACGTCCGGGTGCACTTGGCAGCCAGACTTGCCGGCACGCTCGCCCAGCCAATCCAGATACAAGCGGCAATCCCATCGGCGAAGAAGCAGGCTTGACGGTTGTTGCCGCGCTGGCTGAGGTGAAGTGGGACCTTTGGAAGCGCAAGGCGGAGGCGGCGTGGCGTGAGTTGCCCCCTCATCAACGGCTTAGGGAAACGCTGATTTATTCGCGCATCGTCATTCTGAACCGCCCCGGGAATCGTGGAGGCTCGTTGGTTTGAGTCAGGCCGGGACGACCTGCCCGGGTTGCTGCTGCCGATAGTAGGCCGCTTCGGCTTCGGCCGGTGGAACATAACCGATCGAACTGAGCAGGCGGCGGTGGTTGAACCAGGATACCCACTCCA